>JADMIO011054801.1_pt1 | contig 16525 bp, 11 predicted proteins | sample 8958161 | NCBI WGS metagenome assembly JADMIO01 (sample SAMN16585339, study PRJNA669376) | soil metagenome | isolation source: Crop rotation soil | place: USA: Cullars Rotation, Alabama | collected 2011
TGTACAATTGCGCAATTTGTTTTTACATATACAATGGGCTGACACTGTTATTATTTATTTGTTATTATTGGTATGATTTATTGCTCAGGTTATCTTTCAATCACCTTGTAAGGTATGTACCAACTTCACCACTTCCTCTCTTTGTTTGTTACCCACCACCACTGTTACCAACCGTATATACACATACCTCTGTACATGTATATATACCTACATCTAACTAGTCCTAGGCATACCAGCTAGCTAGTCTAAGCTTAAGAGCGCTCGGCGCCCTTAGCCTTAATAGAGATAGAGCTAGCTATAGCTATGCGTGGCCTAGCCCTAGGCCTACCCTTGGCTTTATGACCATGACCATCATCAACAGTCCATGCTTTTCGTATTTGTCTCGAGTGACCAACTACTCGTTGTGGGCTTACAAATCTAGGTTCAAGCTCAACTGGCATCAAGCTATCACCATCATCATCATCATCATTCTCATCAACATTCAAAGTTACTATGCCACCTGGCTTGACAATGGGAGAACACACTGGGTCTAGTGCTTGGTTTTGTTGTTTGCTTGTACTTCGACCAGGGCCAGGGCTAGGCTTAGGGCTAGGGCTACGACTACGACTACGACTACGACTACGACTGCAACTACGACTACGACTACGAGTACGGTTTGGGTTAGGGTTAGGGTTGGAAGGAGCAGGAGCGCTAGCAAAAGCAGGAGCAGGGTTTGTGGTGTTGGCATTTTGTTGAGATTTGGCTTGCGCTTGTCGTACTCGTTTGGCTGTATATGCTCTGTTAGTTTTGATATGATGCATAGCAATTCGAGCATTACCAACTTGTAATGCTACACTAATAGTATTGATATTATGATGTAACAAGCAAGTGTGTTGGTAGGTATTAGAGTTGAGTTGTTTGTGTGTAACTTGTCGTGTGGTCAAGTCATATACGAATTTTTTGAGTTGTTTTCCATATGCACCATAGGTTTCTAATACTAGTGGAACAAACTTAGCTTTCTCTTCTATAGCTATACCATCATATTTACTATGCTTCTCTTTCTCTCTACGATCAGCACCCGCTAGGGATAGATTACGAGCTTGACGAACATAAGTAGGAGCACAAGGGTGAACAATACTAATATCACATAGGGTAATACTACCATTTGATTGTACTTGGGAAGAAATTAGTTTAATATCTGGTTTTTTACCATGCTCATTGTTAATACGTGAATATGGCTCTTTCTTTGTAGCATAACCAGCTTCATGGGCTAAACCAATAATTTTGTTGAGTATCATATCATGTCTAGTAGTGATGTGTTTACGCTTTGCATGTATACATGACATGTGGTGGTGTATATGCATATTTGTATGGGTAGCATCCCTAGAAACTGTGGATTGATGACTATAATTATAAGCTAGGGGCTCATAACATTGACCAATATAACACATATCAAATAAGTCTTCACACGGTGGTAGATGTATACGTTGTCTTACAGCTTGTGTATATACTTCATCATCCATACTATGTTCGGGACAAGTAGGGAGACAGGTGAAGGCTGCAGAACCATAAGTACCAGATGCACTACGGATAGCTGCTCTATGATGAATAGTGAGTGTAGGATTAGTAAGTAGTTGGGTAAATCTATGTTGTGATAGAGAGTAGATAATAAATGTTGGGTTTTTTGTGGTGCCGCTGTCGGTTGACTATATGTGCTAAGCAACACATCAAATCCTCCATCTATTTTCAATTCTCTATTCATATCAGCATTGTTTCCAATATACTCAGACATATTTGTGTAACATGTATGTAGATTTTTATACATTGGGCTATCTACTTCCAATTGTGCCATGCTAGGTAAAGCTAGAAGGACTGAAGAAAAATAGGCTAAGGGGGAGATGTCAGATGTTTTGGTAATACCTAAACCACCTAACTTACATGGCAGAGATATTTGTTTTTCAACTATGTCTGGTAACGCGTTAGGTAATTGATAAATTTTCTTGATAGTATCAAATATAGCATCATCAAACTCTATCAATGGTTGTTGTGCTAATTGGGGAGGGGTAACACGACTGATATATCCTAGCTTGGTGATAATACATTGTCTTACTATTTTAGCAGCCACTTGAACAGGCATAGCCTCATGCTGGATAGCTTGGAGTAATGGTTCAGTATTATCACAATATGTTTTCACATAATTGGAAATGGTAACATCACATCCGCCAACACATCCACCTAATATTTCCATGGAAGCTTGTTGAACCATAGTTAATCCCCTATCTTGTGTCATTTGAATTATAGTTTGCCTTGTGTCGTCATCAATATTTGTGTTAGGTATGATAATACGGCATTTTGCTGGATTGAGCTTAAGATCTCCCTCTGTCTCTAATAGCTGTTTCATATAATCAAATGATGCAAATACATGTGTATAACTACCAACCATATTAGTATCATCATGTATTGCTATTAGTTTGGTATGTGTATTGACCTTAGCTGTTTCTTGATAAATTGCCTGTACTCGCACGTTAAAGCATACACTACCTAGTACATCTGCCTGTCTAACTCCTTCCTGTGATTGTAGAGTGTCTATGATAGATCCACGTGTATCATATACTAGTAGAGGAGTAGGAGATACATGGGCCCAATGAAACATTCTCACCAGTGGGGAAGCTGCATTGTTGCCAATGAGACCATTCAATATTTTGGCCCTACTACATGTATTGAACGCATTCTCAATATCGATACTAAGTAATATAGTAGTACCATCATTGACATGGTGTTGTAGGTGGGAATTAATTACATGCAGCGCTCTTTCTGCCCCTCCAGGTACTTTCACTCCAAGTTGGATATCAGGGAATAGAGATGGAGTATCCAACTTGTTTAAGATAAAGGTACCACATATTCTGATGAATATTTCCCCCATAGCTAGCGGTCTGTATTTATTGGTGTTGGGCTTGAGCACAGCTAGTAGTTTGCATGCCAATAATAATTGTTTAAGGCGTACACTATGTATATCTCCATTCATAATGTAACTAAACATATTAGCTAGCGCATCAAGGCAATTCATAGTACCACTTCTTACTAAATGCAGTAGCATGTTACCTGACCAACCAGATGGGCCTGGGGCCGCACCACTATCATAAAAACGGGTATTTTGTACTTGGTTTCGAAGATCAGCACCAGTAATACTCATTCTTGGTGTGTTGTCTGCTACATTTTCAGGGAGGGGGGAAGAAGCAGGAGGATGTAATGATCTTAATTGATCAATGATATGTTGTGTAGGTGGTGGGATAGGTGAGTCAAGAAGTGCTCGTGTAGCTCTAGATAGGTGTCCTTCTTTCACTAATCTCACTGATTTCTTTATTTTTCTAGTGTGTGGATCGATCACTAAGCTAATTTTTCGTCCTTGTGCCCGAATTGGTTGTATCTCATCATAATTGTTTTTTACGTGATCAGATATATATTTTCTGAGTTTGTGTACACTATTATTGGTGTGATACCTATTCATGATTTCCCGAGGTAATAACAGCAAGTGCATATAATGCTTGTCTCTCTCTTCATGATTACCCTCCTTATCACATCTATCTGCCTTCAATAATATTTGTGCACACCGAGTTACAAAAATATCTACCACACTTCTTGGCACTGTACGCCATAGATATTGGTAATGGGCATACGAGATAGGCAGACAATCAGGCAAGCACGATGGACGGGCTGGAGTTGGCTCACAGGCAGAGGCAGAGGAAGAGGCAGGGGCAGGGGCTGGCGAATCTCTTTCATTCTCTTGTTGATATTTTCCATTGTCTTGATCACTGTTGTTGTCTGTGTCTGGGTCAATATCATGATTATAATCAGGCTGTAGGTTGTTATTGTTATCATTATGCTTGGCTGCGTGCACAATGTCGACACTGGCCTCACTCTCATCATCAACCAGGGAAATATTGTTTACCATGAGGTTAGACTTGATAGTTGATATGTCCTTGGCAGCGCGTGATAGTTGTGCACGGGTAGACTGAGAAGATGGTGCACGTTTAGGTCTGGGCCATTTTGGGCTGGAGATAGGGGAAGGAATGGTAGGTTGAGTTAACGGCTCATCGATATCATGATCATCAGGTCTAGCTATAGGGATAGAGCTAGAGGGTAAGGGTACCGAGGATGAGGAGGAGGAGGAGGAGGAGGAGAAGGATAGCAGGGTTGAAGAAGTAGTGCTAGTAGATGCATGTGTATGTGCATGGAGTGTGTGCTTGTGGTTGCTTTGAGTATGACGATCATGATCAGCATGCCTTTTAGTGATGTGTTGGCGGATGCCTTGTCCGCTTTTGTAATATTTGTTACAGCCTGTGATTGAGCATTGCACATACTTACACAAGGAAATTTTGTGAAGATCATCAGAAGTGAGACACGATTTATCTGCATGTTTGTCATTAAGATGCGTACCAATGTCATTAACAGGCTGGGCGCACCCAGCAACAGGGCAGGTATGCTTAAGACACACACCACTAGTACTAGACATTTTACCGCTATATAATGGTCAGCAAAAGCAGTGCAGCTAGAGGGTATTAGGGATAAAGGGGCATATATGTATTATATGGATCTAATAGATGTGTGTGTTGTGAGTATATGTAAGGTGGCTAGGTCAGTGTATGTCAAGTGTATAGCTAGGGGTGCAGTGTAGTGTAGGAGAACCAACATGCAAAAACAGTGTTTTGCGGTGTACAAGCAAGCACTGTGTGAAAGATGCAATACCTATACCTGGTAAACCACACTTGCTGGCATTAGCCTACCTGTGTACCTAACATAATCTGGTGTTAGAACTGGGCGAAAGTGTGTGTATCAATAGATGTAGCTGTACAAATATGGTATTCCCCACTGCTTTTTTTTACAATGGGAAAACACAAAGTGTGTCAGTGCGGTGTAAGGAGTGATATGCAGTTGACCTCACTTATGCCAATGGTGTACCGTACTACCATACACTATTGACTATAATATCAGGCTTTAACAATAAGTAATTATATTAATATTATCTAAAGTATGTTTGTATGGCATGTGTCAGTGTAACAGAACTGGGCTAAAATGGCTGTTGCGGTGTGCTAATATGTCAAATTAGGCGGGCAAAACAAAAACCTTTTAAGCGAAAAGAGTAAAACGGTCAGAAGATGGGGTCTGTCAGTCGCCCGATCGGAATTCCGATAGGACAGTCCTATAGGAATATTCCTATAGGAAAAATTTGAGGGCGACGAGTTCGTTGGGGTGTTGTTGTTGTTGCTTTTTTGCTTTTTTATTTGTTAGCACATACAGGAATTGTTGTTGAAGTGAGCCACTGCAAAAAAACCAAGTGCACCAAACTCTTGAGGCTCGGAGTATGCACGTGCCATTGGAAATGGTGATACTTTTGGACGAGAGCGTTTGTTGTTAGTTTGTTGTTAATAACAACAAAAATAATAAGCACGAACATCAAAACAATAATAACAACAAGCAACAAAACAAACAAAAATAATAAGCAACAAGCAACAAACAAACAAAAATAATAAGCAACAACATCAAAACAGTAACAGCTACAAACAACATCAAAAACAACAACAAATAACAACCATAATAACAAAACAATAATAACGCCATATACCGTTGCTCTACTTCACCCACACCCAAAACCCTGTTTTTTTTGCGTTATGGTAATACACATACACACATCCGAAAATGTTGAATTGCACAGCCAGCACATCGTGTATACATGCCCATAATTATTTACGCGTGTACAACCATATACATATTTATATATGCACACATACATGCACTCAACAATTTGTGGCTCGTAAATCAAGTTTTTTACACATATACGCATGTGTGTATGAATTTCCTGTAGGAATAGTCCTATAGGAATAGTCCTATTGGACAGTCATATAGGAAAGTCCAATCGTGCTACTACCGCCCCCAGAAGATGTGTGTATTTGATAGAAACAGATAGAAACAAAGTTATGTACGACTGAAGTACACATAGGGACTAGACATTCCGAGGTGGTGGGTGCAATTACTATGTGTGTGTGAAGGTTGCCTACAAAGACATGCAGAGATGCAACCGAACGGGTGGTGCAGAGATGTGATGAAGGGTGTGTGGGAAATGACCGTTGGGAGAAAACAACGTGGTGTGTGAGATATACACCACAGGAAAACATGGGACACACAGATTACACAATGACACGCAATGTCGCCTCATAACGAAGTATGCTACTGGGTCATCACTGCAATATGTGTGCTTTCATGTTTTTCCTTATTTCTCATTTTTCGGAGGCCAAGGCGGCCGTTTTTTTTTTTTTATTATTGAGTTTGTATTGTACACATTGCCAAAAAAATATTGGTCTTAAACATGCACAATGTCATAAACAATGATTCTGGGGTGTACAAAAAGGCAAAATCTGTGTCAATCTGTTTCTGTGTGGACAACACATGAGAGAAATGTGGAAGCAAAAACTCTGGCATGGCTGGAGAAAAAAACTTAGAAGTGATGAGGGAATATCTGAATTATTTGATATTATTACTGTTTGTTATTATTATTATTCGGAATGTGCGCAGTGCGCTTATGAATTGACTGAATGAAAGACAGAGAGGAGGTAATGGGCTGGATGAAAGGGGATTAGTTACCTGTAGGGGAGTTGGATAGCTATGATGTAGGTTGTCGGTGTGGTACAGTGACTGGTGTAGGAGGCCAGGAAAATGGCTTCGAGAGGACCAAGAGTTGTGAGAGATCTCGAAGTCGAGTCACTATAACGAAACGGACTAATCATGATCAGCACCAATACTGTGTTTCTCGATTATTATAGTTACGTCTAAACCTGTACTATTCTAACACCATCCGAATCGCCGGGCCAATGCTATGTTATCAGGTGGGAAATGCCTGGCAACACCATTCAAGTCTTCTTACGTATACCGTGCCGAATGTCTATGCTAGAAAGTACTTATTGTAGTTCTGTGATTATGTGTGGGCTACCTCTGCAGTTCTGGGATGAGCTATCAATTATGGAAGATGAGAAAAGCGGTAGCAGTGATATTAATGGTTAGGCTATTTGCTATAGTAACTCTGACTTGATGTTTGTCCCTAGCCTCGGCGTAAACGCCGTAATCAGACAGACAGAGTAGGCCTGGGACACCCCTGTCTCGGGACGTGGTTTAAGGAATCACCACCCGAACCCCTTTGTGTTAGTTTGTGTTTCATTTCCTCACAAGTGAAATACAAATGGTTGGAGTATTAACGATCTGTTGAATTTATTTTGCGGTGCATACTTTGAGCGAGGTGATACAGCATCGAACATGTCTGGAAACTTTTTATTTAAACGGGTACGTTGAAAAATAATGAAAACATAATGTTATTGTCGACGACAACAAGATACAAAAAACAGCAAAGGAGTTTGGTTGAGTTGAGCTTGAACAAGTTGAAATCCCTTCGAAATTCTTGTAAGTCAGGGGTGTCACGTCAACCAACCAAAAACAAGGCATCAGGGTGAGAGTGAGAGTGTTATGAGAGTAACAAAGAGTGACTGGAGCAAATTAGGCATTGCCTGTCTTCTTGAGTATTTGCATGACACCAAAGATCCTAACAACCCCACATCCCACCAGAACAGGTAACACAGTAAGTTCACCATACGCGCTCCAAGAGCCAACGACTCAGAGAAATGTGCACGCATACATACCGGTATTATATATATATATGCATATTTTCGTGTAAAGTGAAGGTGTGTAATGTGTACCAAGCAGCTCGCTGTTTTTGTGTTTTGGCTTCAAGGTCCAAGGTCACCTCAGGGCTCACTAGTGTAAAACTCAAACCATCGTCCTACACATACATATATATGGTTACAAATATACAGCTTGTTGTCAATAATTTGGTGTTTGGTGTTTGGTATTTGGTGTTTGGGTGTTGTTTGGGTGTTTGGGTGTTTGAGTGTTTGGTGTTTGATGATTGAGTAAGAGCAGCGCGGTTGAATGCATGGTGAGTGGTACCTCATTTTCTTGTTGTCCGTCAATGTGATCCTGTCCAGTGAATGCTCCTGTTTGCCTGCCTAAATATATGTCTGTTGTACATATACATACGCACATTATTTTATCAGAGATATCATTCAAGACGATATACAGTGGCAGTTATATTGTAGCGTGTATATACGGGCGTGTGAGTATGTGCATTTGTATTTTTTTATACCAGTAATCTGCGCCAAGTCAATGGAGTTATTACTATTAAGAAAGGAAGAGAGAGAGGAAGGGGAAGTAGGCGGCAATGGCTGATTGGAACTATCATGGTCCTTGTCTATTTCTGACCAATATAAGTGTCCAGGTAGTAGTTCAATAACTCCGTCCATAACTAATTCGCCCCCAGGTCTATAGAGTACCTTAACCGGTGTAGGTGCGGAATGAACAGAATGTTTGATGAAATGTCTTCCTTTAATCATAATTTTCTCGATCTTGGCTAGTAGCTCTTGTGCTACAACACTTAACTCACCAGTAGCACTATCAGTCTCCGACTCAGGGGAACCACTATAACGCTCAGCCTACCATACAAATATCATACATTCATTACACAACACCGCTAATGCATACCACCAATGAAGCATTTGTATGCATGTGCCCATTGATGTTCAATATGTACATGTGCACTACACCATTTAAAATACCTGTTCTTCGATTGCTTCAATTTCCTTCTCTTCATCATTTGCTTCAATCACACCAGAGGCAGAGGCAGAGGCAGAGGCAGAAAGAGAGGGGTGGTGATGTGGAGGTGGTCGTGGAAGTGGGTGTGTAGTATCAGATTCAAGGGCGGTGATGTTGTCAATGTCATGTGTAGGTTGTGTGCTATCCCCAATTTCTTGATAGTCATTTTCGTGTTCATGTATAGTCGATACACCTGTATTATCATTATTATGGTGTGTAATTTGTGTGTGATGCTGGAGTTGTTCATCACCAAAATCAAAATCAAAATCGTTGGTAACGACACTACCTCCCCTATCTCGATCCTGTTCTGTAGCTTTGTCTTGATGTTGACCGCTGTCACTGTCTTTCGTAACGGCCCCGTCAGCCGATGATGTGGCTGCAGTGATAGATGGGTGGTCCTGGGGAGAAGCGGGGCTGGAAGAAGGTAGTACGGCAGGTTGGGGAGAAGCAGAAAGGGAGAGTGTATTTGGTACTGAGAATGGTGTATCATCATGCGCGTGTGTGATTTGCATTTGAGCCTCTGTCACCTTCGATTTGGCCGGGGGGGTATGGGGGCTACTATCAGCCACAAGGGCAGACGGAGATAAAGAGCTCAATGTGGAGGCAGGGCTACCAAGCACACCACCTGCACCATGCACAAAACACACACACGCACACAAATGAGCACCCATAAACGATATTGCACAATTCCAGAGTGTTAAACAAACGTAAAATATGTGAAATAATAAATATATGTACCATTGTGGGTCACATTCAATAACTGAGATTGTGCATGGGCATTCATAGCTTGTTGATGAGCCAGTAATGCTGCTTGTATAGTATGCGTATGTACATGTAGAATAATACATGATTGTAATTCACGCAAATCATTATTCATCACTTCAGCTGTATCATGAGATAAATACAACTCTATACCTATATAATATATACAACAGCGACACAAGTACACCCACGCATATGTAAGTACCATGTTGTTAAGCATATGATAAGTATACAAATACGCACACAAGCACAAATAATCACTAAAATTCAAATAACAACAACACAGCAAATAATGGCATTGTAACATAATGTACATAATGTTGTGACATGATTATTACATGAAATACACACACAGCGACATATTATGGGTATGATGCAAATATGCACGTGATTGGTACCATCATGAAGTAGAGCAGTCCGAGGCGACCGGGGCGACAAGGAATCAAAGCTTGGAAGAGACATGCGACCTTGGTTCCATTGGGAAGTATATATATGGTACATACTGGTAAGTCATCATGCAAAACCACCCATTAAACAATCGTATACCGTAGCTGATACAAGGTTGTCGATAGAGCGACAGGGCCATGTATGAAGCATGCTTCAGTAGCGCATGAACCTACCTGTGGCAGAAGCTGGCGAAGCATTGTGAGATGGGCCATGTTCCTGTGCTTGTGCTTGAGCTTGTCTCTGTGCTAGTACTTGTACATGCGCTTGCTGTAACGTTAAATCAAAGCTGAATACTCCACTACCCACTCTATTGGATTCATGCAACTCCACACTCACTATATACACCAACCATATATATGTACATTAGATGAGGTAACTTAATTGTATACAGCTGCAAATGAAATACATGCCGCGTGCCAATTAAGAAATTCAAGTACTTAATGAGGTTCATATGATTTTGATAGTACTGTTAGTGATAGGGATCGTGATAGTGATCAGTGATGATGTGTAAGCGCTTGAGGTAGAAGTGTTGAGGTGAGAAGAGTGTGTGTACCTCCTGGTTGATATTGGTAAGCATAAACACTGAATTGAAATATTTGTGCTTGTCCAGCTACATAATCTACCCCTATATCCCCTCCAAAAACGAAGGACCTTTCTCCTCTATGTCTATGTGTAACACCTCTCAATATAAACCTGTTGGTAGCGCCCGCTGTTCCTGTGGCCAATGTCACTCTCTCGAACAATGCTCCAACAATCACGGTTTGTGTTTTATGTCCTACTATGGGTAAATCCCGAGCATGAAAATGAAAAAATAATTTTTGTGAGGGCCGCCATACCTCACTCTTCACTTGTTCCAATAATGATAATGAGGGGCTAGGCTATATATATATATATACACACACAGCCACAGGCACATATAGCACCTGAAGGTATGGGAACACAGGTAAATTTCTTATTGTATGTTCAAACAAAATATACATTTCAATAGGTTATGCTAATACGGGAATTGAGAGAATGTATAGGTGTAGGTTTATGGGTATGGAAGGCACAATGCGTGTTTATATACCGGCGGATTGCCAATGACTCGATTGTAGGTATCATCACTGTATATGAATATATCAATATATTGTAACATTCATACATTCAGTCAAGTGATACACGCTACAAACAAATAAGAGTTATGAACAGCACCATCGATAAAGATAGCAAGCAGCTAATAAGGTATACACAAAGTGCAGCATGTGATGCGTTCATTGATATGGTTCAGCTACATTTACCTGAGAAAGCTAGCGTGAATAGAGATAGATGTATGCTGGGTAGCAAGTGTTTTTTGTAGTGTATGATTGTTGCTATTAAATATCGGCAATAAAATGACTACATGAGGTATACACACACACACCATCACCATTGATGGGAATATACCGCGTCGTAATCATCAACCAACGCAAACATGTACATATACACGTATATTATATACCATTGTTATTTATCGTGCTAGATATTGGCCGGTCAGTGCTACCACCACCACCAGCACCACCACCATCACTGCATATATGTATGCAAACACGTATGCATACACACCAAGCATATACATATACATACACGTACAAGTACACGTACATGTACACGTACACATACATACAAGACTCAGAATGATTATCGAAGCAGAGCAGACAAACAAGCACAAGTATTAGCAGAAAACCAATACAATTAAGCAGAGAATGACCACAACAGTGACAGAACATATATGCCATGTATGTGAACGTACACGTATGTGATATCAGTGCCATCACTCTCAGTTGCCAATGCATATAATAATGATAGGTTCACCATTGACGAACCCTAATACACCAAAAAACAGTATATATATAAGTTACATAAAAACACACATAGCATATAATTATACAGTGTGTAGGGTATCGAAAGCAGCGTACCAACAAGGGACAGGGAAGTAGAAAGTACAGGGTATATGTGCACAACAATAAGAAACGAGAATCATGCAACATTTTGGGGCTTGCCATCAGTGTATACAAAATAACAGTACAGCGACAGCGGGGTTGGGACACGCATGTATGTACAGGTGAATGTACATACAATATATTTGAGTTCTTGTGGATGTTGTGAGTTATATACACGAAATACAAAGCGACGGCGTAAGGTATCACCTATACACACAACACACACAAGCACATACATAATATGGACGTATGGTGTTCAATGTATGCATGCATGCATGTATACTGACAAATGCACGTTCACACATAAACAGATGGATAGACACATACCATGTTTAAGTGGTACATGGAAGCGACGGGGGAAATCATAATCAGGACGACCTCTACATATCAGTTAGAGCACACACACACACATACAAATAAGCGGCAGAAGCCCACAATAATTGTGGAAATGAGACAGGCGAATGCACCATGCACCATGCACCATGCACCATGCACCATGCACCATGCACCATGCACCATGAACCGTACACCATGCATGGAATATGCAATGGGGCAACAATATACACAAATGTTCATCATATTGATGTTGCGACCTTTCCCAACTGTTGTCTGATACACGAATGATCATTTCGCGCTAGAGGTGACTTGTAAATGGTGAACATTTACCACACAAACTTTGCCAACATAAGGTACAATATGTGTGCCAATAACTCCACACAGTATGTATCAAGGTATATATATACATGTGTAAATATACATATTACATACGGGGCAGATTGTGTTTGATCTTGCAAGTTAAATACGAACGGGGACGAGGGAGAAGGAGAGGGCAAGGGAGTGGGCAAGGGAGCGGGGGAGGGTGAGGCTGAGGCTGAGGCAGGGAGTCCAAGCTGTGAGGCTACTGGTTGTATATGATGTGTACTGTCTGTGTCGGGGTCGTATATATACATACCAACCACACATTCATCACTCACAAACCATCTACAATACATACAATATTTATATATAAATATGGGTTCATTGAGAGGACCAATATACAAAAAAACACGGATACATTGTATGCAAACTTACATACAACATTACGCAAATTTAATTCAATATCTATTCATATGTACAATTTGCACACATATGTATAACTTACACATATGTACATACATACATGTATACATACATACATACTTAATATGCAGTGTGAGTTGGAGATAACCTTTTTGAACGGGTATACAAGCAGAGCTAGACACAGTAAGAGAGCTCCATGTCGATGTCAAAGTGGAAGAGGAAGGGAGGGTCATTTTAATATTCGCAAACTTTTTTTTACTACTTCACCATATGCCGCGGCTGTCCATGGACTACTAGTAAACACTCTACCCTGTGCACCAGCTGCATACACAAAACAGTTATTCCACACTCACACTCACACTCTCACTGACACTGACACTGACACTGACACTCACACTCACACTCACACTCACACTCACTGACACTGACCCTGACACTGAACACTCACGCTGACAATGTACATGTACCTGTACTGGGATTGTACACTAGTAGTGACTGTTAACATTCGCGGTAGCTGAGGCTAATTAATAATAAGCCAGAATGATATGCAGGAAATGAGTGGCCTGCTTCGTGCCCTTGCTTCGCTTATTGCAGTATACCGGTACTACTATGGTATCAATCACATGGGTACATAGGTGATGATGACCATGATGGACCAATAATGAATGATGCAACTGTTTCGGTTTATTTGTTTTGATATTTGTTGGTTTGGCATATCTCATATGACTAGTCATTAGTCATTTTAGTGTATAGTGTATAGTGTATAGTGTATAGTGTATCGGATATAGTGTATAGTGTATAGTGTATAGTGTATAGTATATAGTGTATAGTATAGTGTATATTGCAGTGCAAGAATGGGACAAGCTATTGGAAAAGACGGACAAATCATTACGGTACTCCATACCCCCATACGCCATACGCCATACGCCATACGCCCATAATATCTTGATTTACAATACATGAAATATACTTACAATATATATATATATAAGTAGTACATTTTATGTGTGTAGCAATCATGCTAGCAATATAGAAGGGATAAACAAATACAATGGTTTGTCCGCAACAAACCCCTTGTATTAGAAATGTGCATATTTATATGGTTATATGTTTATATGAATGAGGTGATATACGGCCAAAGCCCAAAGAAACGCCATGTTTGAAATACACACAACAAAGTAAATAGCTGAATATGTGAACGCATACATATTTGTGTATATACCCATTATCATATTTACATTTTTATAGACATGTATATTGTTCATAGTACGTGTATGCGTATGTGATTCATGTAGAGAACTAGTGATGGCGGGGCGGCTGGAGCTGTGCATACAACTGGCACCCATGGTACTATTGGGGCTGGGGCTGGGGCTGGGGCTGGGGCTGGGGCTGGGCTTGAGGATGGGGCTGGGGAGTCCTCTATGACACACTCGTATCAATATCATCCTACAGCTCATTCACATGATATAGACACTGATAATGATAATGATAATGATACATACATGACTATGCGTACTCCTCTACAAGCCTCAACGCCAATCAATGTTGCTCAATCAAAATCACATAATGAGATTGATGATCCTACCTATCCTTACCCACCTGCAGGCAGTTCAGGCAGTTCAGGCAGTTCAGGCAGTTCAGGCAGCCATACCAACCCTCCCAACCCCTCAGCCATTAATTATGATAATGATGCTGACAGTAAACATAGTGCACTTGTAGCCAGCCAACCTAGCTTCCCAACCCCAAATACCACCACCAGCCTAAATACCTCCATGGCCAGTTATGTGCCAATGAGCAATAGTAGTAGTAGTGTTGTGGTATCATTCGAGACTAAATATAATGTTGACAATAATCAGCCCCCATCGTCGTCGTTATCTCAATCAGCGAGCCCTGTGCCTGTTAGTCCTGCTACCCCAATTGTAACTAGTATAATGATACCTACCAATCAAACTGTTGGTCTACCTCTATCCACAGCGACCCTCACCCCTACTTATTCTTCTCCAAAGCCTTCGTCAGTAAGCCTCACCCACACGCATATGCACCCGATCAACAGCCCCAGTAGTTCAGCCACTATGACCAATAATTCTCTCCCTACTGTTACTGGTGCATCTTCGTCTATCTCTACCTTTGCGTCTACCGCCTCAGCCTCGGGATTTGTCAAAGCGAAATCATTGAAAGTGGCCCCGACTGCCCTTCCCAGCTCGTCTCACGCTCAGCCTCTACCTGTTCCTACATCGCCAAATGCACAAACTCATACCTCCACCCTTACACAGACACAGACACAGACACAGACACAGGCACAGGCACAGGCACAGGCACAGACACAGACACAGAGCCCGACCCCTACATACGCACAAACAACCACAAAAACGTCGCCCCCCCATGATGTGAAACACACGAACAGCCGGTCGAAGACCAATATCCGTGGTACCAGTACTAGCTCCACACATGCGCATAACAAGAATACTGTCAACTCCTCTACATTACAAACACAGAAAGCACAGAGCCAGAGCCAGATCCAGGGCCAGAGCCAGAGCCAGAGCCAGAGCCAGGCTGGTGGTTTGATCTCTGTCTCTGTCTCTGGAGGTGTGCCCCCTGTAGTGATGTTTTCTAGCGCGGTTCGTGGTTCGTCAGCATTGTTCTCTCATGAACTAATTAATGATAAAGACAAACACAAACATAAAGATGGGCACAGAGATGAGGATGGTGATCGAGCTAGGGCAGCGCAGAATGAAACAGGCAGAGATAGAGAGCGAGATAAAGATGAAGATAGCCCTAAGGCGAGTAGCCCTATGTCTTTATCTTCGCTTGCTCGTTTGTCTCGTCGCAAACTCAAAACGAAGAAGCCTGATGCTGTGGCTGGAGCTGGGGCTGGAGCTGGGACTCGAGCTGGGGCTGGGGGCTGGAACCAATCTCATCATTCTGATCCTCATTCTCGTTCTGCTTCGTCTCTGTTATCTAGAGTGCGAAAGCAAACTGCTAAGTATACTCCTACTCACACTGATAGTGATAGTGATACAGATCCTCGTACAAAGTCCATTCAATCACGAAAACGAAATAAATTTGGTGGTGTTTCTATTTCGAATGCCTCTTCTCAATCACAAGGCCAACTGCAACCAATTCATAAGTCCCAATCTCATCCCCAGCCCCAGCCCCAGCCCCAGTCCCAGCCCCAGCCCCAAACCCAACCCCAACCCCAACCCCAACCCCAATCCCAACCCCTATTAGGATTAGTAGGTCCAGCGCCTGGGCCGGCCTCTCACCCCCTCCAATTTCAATCAAGGCCATGCACACGTATGCCTGTGGGTGTGCCTGCTGGTAATATATCATCTCTGTCTCCTTCTCGTTCGTCTCCTTCAGGTAGTGCTTCTCCTTCAATGTCATTATCTCCTCCTCTATCTGTATCTACTTGTGCTTCTGCTTGTGCTTCTCCTCCTTTGCCTTCTTCTTCTCCATTGCGTGTTCCTTTTCGAGGTACAATTCAAACTTATCCTCATGTGCCCTCTATACCTCCACATGGCTTGGGGGGGCTTGATGCAAGAGCTTTCAGTACTGGTAAGCTGTTATTTGGTCTTTCCAGCACAGTGGGATCCGAAGCTTGGAATTCACGTGACTTGAAGTCGCGG
>JADMIO012713213.1_pt1 | contig 16523 bp, 16 predicted proteins | sample 8958161 | NCBI WGS metagenome assembly JADMIO01 (sample SAMN16585339, study PRJNA669376) | soil metagenome | isolation source: Crop rotation soil | place: USA: Cullars Rotation, Alabama | collected 2011
CTTTCCCGATGGGCTGGCCGGTGAGCGAGTTCTTGAAGATCTGCTCGAAGCCCAGGAACTTGAGGATCGAGAGATTGACCGACGGGTGGAATCGCATGCCGCCCTTGTAGGGGCCGATGGCGCTGTTGAACTGCACGCGGAAGCCGCGGTTCACGCGCACCTGGTTCTTGTCATCCGTCCACGGCACGCGGAACATCAGGGTGCGCTCGGGCTCGGCGATGCGCTCGAGCATCCGCGCTTCGCGGTACTCCGGGTGCTTGTCCATCACCGGGCCGAGCGACTCGTACACCTCGTGCACCGCCTGCAGGAACTCGGGCTGGTGGGGATCGCGGGCCTTGATCGTGTTCAGCGCTTCATGAACGTATGTGGACATGCGTGTGCTCTCGGTGCTGCGTGCGGCCGTGAAACCGGCCCCTTGGTGCGGGTGTTCCTGGATGAAGGGGGGATAGCGTACCGAGGCCCGCGCGCCGCGGGTGGGGCGGAAAAGGGCACCCGGCTAGGATGCGTCGGGCGCGTAGCTCAGCGGCCAGAGCGCTCGCCTTACACGCGAGACGTCCCCGGTTCGAATCCGGGCGCGCCCACTGTGCAGATGCGTACCGATTACATGCGGGAAAATCGCGGAGCGGGCCATGGGACTGGCGTTTGACGCGGCCTACGCCGCGGTCGCCGTGCTCACCGCGCCGTGGTGGGCCCGCAAGGAGCGTTCGGGTTGGCCCGAACGGTTCGGCGAGGGCGCGGCCCTCCCACCAAAGCGGCAGGGGCGGCCCCGCATCCTGATCCACGCCGTGTCCGTCGGCGAGGTTTCGCTCATCCGCCCGCTGGTCGATGCGCTCTCCCGCGAGGCGGAAGTCGTGGTGTCGGCATCCACCGACACCGGCATCGTCCGCGCACGCCAGCTCTACGAGCCGCGCTCCGCTGTGGTGCGCTATCCCCTGGACGCGTCGTGGGCGGTGCGCAGGTTCCTCGACCGCGTCGATCCCGATCTGGTCGCGCTCGCAGAGCTCGAGCTGTGGCCCCAGTTCCTCAGCGCGTGCCGGCGCCGGTCGATCCCCGCGGTCGTCGTCAACGGTCGCCTCAGCGCGCGCTCGTTCAGGAATTACCGGCACCTGAAGTGGGCGCTCGGGAAGAGCTTCCGCACCCTCACCTGGGTCGGCGCGCAGGATGAGGCCTACGCCGAGCGCTTCCGGGCCATGGGCGTGCCCGCGGAGAAGTGCGAGGTCGCCGGCTCCATGAAGTGGGATGCCGCCGTCGTGGCCGATCGCGTCGAGGGCGCAAGTGAGCTCGCCCGCGACATGGGCATCGATCTCTACCGACCGATCGTCGTCGCCGGTTCCACCGAGCCCGGCGAGCCCGAGCTGGTGCGCGATGCGCTCGCATCCCGCAAGGATGTCCAGCTCATCTGCGCCCCGCGCAAGCCCGAGTGGTTCGATGCCGCAGCCGCGGCGCTCCCGAGATGCGTGCGCCGTTCCATCCCGAAATCCGGCGAGCCCTCATCCGGGCGCTTCCTGCTCGACACCATCGGCGAGCTGCGCATGGCCTACGCCCTCGCCGACGTCATCGTCATCGGGCGATCCTTCGGGAATCTCTACGGCTCGGATCCCATGGAGCCCGCAGCCCTGGGCAAGCCGCTCGTGATCGGCCCGCGCATCGAGGACTTTCGATCGTCCGTGGAGATCCTCGAGGGTGCGGGCGCGATCATCCGCACCGATGCCGCGGGTCTTGCGGGTGTGTTGGCGAGCCTGCTGGATGATCCTGATCGCCGCACCGACATGAGCAACAGCGCGCGCGCGTGCGTGGTGGCGAACCAGGGGTCGACCCGGCGGCACGCCGAGCGCGTGCTCGCGATCCTGGGCAAGTCGACGGAAGGAGCAATGCGATGAGCGAAGCGGACCTGCTCCTCCACATCGCTCGCATCGCTTCCCAAGCGCCTCAGGACCCGAGGGTCGAGATCGGCCCCGGTGATGACTGCGCGGTCCTTCGAACGCCGCACCGGGTGCTCGTGACCGTGGACCAGTTGATCGAAGGCAGACACTACGACCCGGCGCTGACATCGATCGATCTGATCGCGCGCAAGGCCATGGCGCGGGGGATCTCGGATATCGCGGCGATGGCCGGGACCCCGATCGCAGCGGTGGTGTCCGCGTGCTGCCGAAGCGGCTTTGCGCTGGCCACCGAGCTGATCGATGCGGTGCACCGTTGGGGGCGAGAGTTCTCGTGCCCCGTGGTTGGAGGCGACCTGGCATCGCACGACTCCGGGCTCATCTTGTCGGTGACGGTGCTGGGGTCGTGCCACCAGAAGCGCGGCCCGGTGGCGCGCTCGGGCGCCAGGCCCGGCGACTCCGTGTGGGTGACGGGCGCACTCGGCGGATCGTTCAAGTCGGGACGACACCTGACCTTCACGCCGCGGGTCGCGGAGGGTGTGGCGCTCGCGGATCTGCTGGGCAACCATCTGTCAGCCATGATCGACATCTCCGATGGGCTCGGGCGCGATGCGGCCCGCATCGCCCGGGCCTCGGGGGTTCGCATCGAGATCGATGCGAATCAGGTGCCGCTGGCATCGGGGGTGGCGTCGTGGGAATCCGGCGCCCGCGATGGCGAGGACTATGAGCTGCTGTTCACTACCGGAGCCCCGGATTCCTACGCGCTCAAGAAGCTGGGGTGCACGCGCATCGGCGAGGTTCGAGCGGGCGATGGGTGCGTGCTCCGAGCGCCCGATGGAACAACACATGATGCGGACCACATGGGGTGGGACCACGGATGACCGCGGGGCCGCTTCCATCAAAGTTCCGTGTCGAGGTGCGCACGGTCGGCGAGGAGCAGACCATCGCGCTGGGGATGCACCTAGCGGACCTGGTGCGCGGCGGCGATGTTATCCCGATCGACGGCGAGCTGGGCGCGGGGAAAACGCGCCTGGTTCGCGGCATCGCCATGGGATTCGGCGTGCCCATGGATGAGGTGCGCTCGCCCACGTTCGCGTTGGCCCATGAGTACACGGTGAGCGAGGGCAGGCCACAGCTGGTGCACATCGACGCGTTCCGTGTGCGGGGGGATTCGCCGGAGGAGCTGGACTCGATCGGGTGGGATCGGCTGCGAACCGGCGATGCGGTCGTGGTGATCGAGTGGGCCGAACGGGTAGCGGACCGGATTCCAGCAAACGCTTATCGCATCGGCATCGCGCACACGGGCGTGGAATCGCGGTTGATCACCATCGACTGCCCCGACGAGCGGGCTGCCACGAGCCTGCGCGCCCTCGGCGCCGCGCTGCAGGGCGCATCGACCATGGTGCACCGGTGCCGGACGTGCGGCAAGACGATCGACACGAGCACCGAGGAGTTCCCCTTCTGCTCGGTGCGGTGCAAGCAGGCCGACCTGGGCAACTGGCTGAGCGAGAAGTACCGCATCTCGCGCGATGTCACCGAGCGCGATCTCGACGAGGGATGATCCATCACGCGCGGTGCGAGGCGTAGATCTGGAGCCGGTGGCCCTTTGGGATCAGCCCGTGCTCGCGGCACAGCCGCTCGCGCAGCGCGATCAGCTCGGGGATCTCCACCGAGATCACGCGGTTGGTCTCGACGTCGATGATCAGGTCGCGCGGCTTGGCCCCATAGGCGAGGTGGTAGTGGGCCTGCTCGGAATCCACCAGCACCTGCTGGATGATCCCGGCATCCTGCAGCAGCTTGATCGTGCGGTAGATCGTGGCCTTGGACACCCGAAATCCCGTGGCCTTCATCCGCGCCAGGAGCTCATCGGCCTGGAACAGCGAGTCCATCTCCAGGAGCACCGACAGGATCTGGGCCCGCTCGGGCGTGTACTTCTGGCCGAGCGAGCGCAGGTGCCGGCGGAACACCGAGCACAGGGGCGCCGCGATCTCCATCTGCGAGAGATCGAGCGTGAGCGGTGCGCGAGCCGGAGGTGGCGAGGTTTTCGGCGGCATGTGCGGTTCCAGTGTAGCCCCGGCCAGTTCTACCGCGACCGCTTTGCCCTCAGCCACTCGGCGAGGTCACTCGCGGGCCACGTGTTGATGCACCCCTTCGCCGTCAGGCCGCCGCGCCGGGCCGTGAGCACGCCGAACCGCAGATCGTCGAAGTATCCCATGGCGTGGACATCACAGTTGATGGCGATCAGCGCTCCGGCGTCGATCGCGGTGCGCACGCCGACATCGTTGAGGTCGAGGCGCATGCCATTGGCGTTGACTTCCAGGGCGACGTTGTGCTCCGCTGCGGCGGCGCACAGCGCGGGAATGTCGGGCGCCAGCCCGTCGCGCCGGCCCAGCACCCGCCCGGTGGGGTGGCCGATGATGTGGACCAGCGGGTGCCGGATGGCCCGCAGCAGGCGCTCGGTCGCGGTCACGGAATCCTGCTTGAGCGACGCGTGGGGCGATGCGATCACGATGTCGAGCTGCGCCAGGAGCTCGTCCTCGTAATCGAGCCGGCCATCGATCAGGATGTCCACCTCAGACCCCGCCAGAATCTGGATGCCATCCACTTGCGCGCGCGCCTCGCGCACCGCTGCGATGTGGGCCAGGAGCCGCTCGGGCGAGAGCCCGTTGGCCTGGAACGAGGACTGCGAGTGATCGGTCACCGCGATGGTGTGGAACCCGCGGGCCTTGGCTGCGTGCGCGAGCTCGACGATCGACATGCGCCCGTCGGATGCGGTGGTGTGCGCGTGCAGTTCGGATCTGATGTCCGCGACCTCGATCAGGCGCGGCGACACGTACCCGTCGGACACCTCGCCGCGATCCTCGCGCAGCTCCGGCGGCACCCACTGGAGCCCCAGCTTCGCGTAGATCTCCTCCTCGGTCCGGCCCGCGACCGGGGCCACGCCGCGCTTGTGCGGCGGTGTGGGATCGTCGTCGTCGGGAAAGAGGCCGTACTCGTTGAGGGTCAGCTTCCGCTTGAGGGCGCGCTCGCGCAGGCGGACGTTGTGCTCCTTGGACCCGGTGAAGTACATCCACGCTGCGCCGAAGGATTCCTCGGGCATCACGCGCAGGTCCGACTGCACCACGCGATCGCCGACGCGCAGCACGACCGAGATCTTGCTCTCGCCCGAGGCGATGATGCGCTCGACGCCGGGGAGTTTCGCGAAGGCCTCGGGGGCGCCGGCAGGATCCGCGGTCGTGGCCAGGATGTCCAGGTCGCCAATGGTTTCCTTGCCGCGGCGGAGCGAGCCGGCGTACTCGGCCCGCGTGACATCCTTGAAAGCGCGCACGGCCTCGACCAGGCTCTCGGCCACGGGCATGGCCTGGTTGAGCCGCATCCGCTCCGAGGCCTGGGCCCGGAACGCGATGGACTGCTTGATGTTGTCAACGGTCTTCTGGCCCATGCGCGGGAGCTTGAGGATCGACCCGTCGTCGATGGATCGCTGCAGGTCGGCGATGCACGTGATGTTGCCCTCCTGCCACATCACGCGCACGGTCTTGGGACCAAGGCCCGAGAGCTCGAGCAGCTCCGGGAGCGTGGGGGGGATCTGGGCCAGGAGCTCGGCCAGCTCCGCGACGCACCCCGTTTGGGCGAACTCCTCGATCTTGTCGGCCATCTTGGGCCCGATGCCCTCGATCGCGAGCAGGGCCTTGCGATCGGCGGCCAGCCCGACGACGTCGCGGCCGGCATCGCGGACCGCGCGGGCCGCGCGGGAGTGCGCGTTCACGCGGAACTTGTCGGCGCCGATGATCTCCAGCAGGATGCCGATCCGTTCGAAGATCTCCGCGAGGTCATCGGTTCGGGACATAGACCGGCATTCTACGCGCGCTTGGCATCCGATGAGCTGTCCGGGCGCCGCTTGGTCCGCGGCTTCGGCGCGGAGTACGACCGGATGATCTGCTCGGTGTGGCCGTCCTTGACCACGGGCGGTGAGGCCACGTGCATCATGGGATCCTCGGCATCGTCCTCGGGCGCGGTTCCATCGGAGCGGAACTGGAGGGTGGGCGTCGAGTACTCCGACACGATGCGCATCTCGACGGCATTCACCACCGATGCGCGCTCGGACTCGGGAACCAGCAGCAGCGCGGCCACCCACCGCCGGGCCAGATCGGGCGTTCCGGCGCGGAGCAGCTCAATGAGCATCCGGACGTGGTCGCTTGGGGATAGCGTCGGCGATGCGTGCGGCGCGGTCGGATGCGGCGCTGGGATCCGGTCGGGTCGAGGCTTGGGATGCTTGGACATGCGTGACGCTCGCTCCCGGTGAGGCAAGACGGGTCTCGAGGAACTGCACGTACTGCTCGATACTATCAATCCGCTGGGTCAGGCTCTCGAGCGCGGTGGCGATCGCGCCCATCAGCTCGCCGGGATTGGCCTGGCGCAGCGCGTGCGCTCGCGATTCGGCCATGAGCATCGGCCCCTCGCCCGTGAGCACCCAGTGTGCGCTCACGTTGAGCGCGGCGCACAGCGCGCCCAGGAACTCGATCGAGGGCGACTGCCCCTGCAGGTACCGCCGCGCCGTCTCCGCGTTCGTGCCGGTCATGTCCGCGACCGCGCGGTACGTGCGCTGACCCACAGCGGCGACGAGTCGTTCGTGTAGTCCGGTGCCTTCCACCATAGAAGTATCTTGATGCACTCTTCTATCGTGCAAATTGCTTGGGACGTGTGAGCGTGGGGTGGAGGGCGCGCCACTATCCCTGCTTCCGGGGATTCTCCGCGGGCACTGGTGTGAGACTGGGTAAGCGCCGGCTCACGCGATGTCGATCAGCCCAAGCGATTGACCGTGGGCCTTGAACAGCCGCGACCGCATGAGGGCGTCCTCGGGACCGTCGAGCAGCGGTGAGCGATCGATCCACGCTGCGGCATCGCGCCGGGCCATGAGCAGGAGCTCGGTGTCGCGCGGGAACTCGGCCAGCCTGAAGGGGGAGGCGCCCGCCTGCCGCGTGCCGAAGAGCTCGCCGATGCCGCGGATCTCCAGGTCCTTCTCTGCGATCGCGAAACCGTCGCTCGTGCGCACGAGTGCGGTGAGCCGTTCCATGGCCTCCGGGGTGGGATCGTGCGCGACCAGCAGGCACAGGCCGGGCTTGTTCCCGCGGCCCACGCGCCCGCGCAGCTGGTGCAGCTGCGCAAGGCCGAACCGATCGGCGTGCTCCACGAGCATGACGGTGGCGTTGGGAACATCGACGCCGACCTCGATGACGGTGGTGGCCACGAGGGCGTCGATCAGGCCGAGGCGGAAGCGCTCCATGATCCGCTGGCGTGTCTCGGGCTTTAGGCGGCCGTGGATCGAGGCGACGCGCTTCCCGGAGAGCCACACCGATTCAAGGCGCTTGTGGGTCGAGGAGACATCCTTGACCGAGCCGTCGGAAGCGGGATCCACAGCGGGGACGACGATGAACGCCTGCTCGCCGTCGCGGACGCGCTCGGCCAGCGTGCGGTAGGCGTCCTCGGCGCGCACGGCGGGAACCGCCTCGGTGCGCACGGGGATGCGGCCGGGCGGAAGGCCGCGCAGCACGGAGACATCCAGATCGCCGAACACCGTGAGCGCGAGCGTGCGGGGGATGGGCGTCGCCGTCATCACGATGGTGTGCGGAGAGGATTTGGGATCCGAGGATTTCTCGCGGAGGCGGGCCCGCTGATGGACGCCGAAGCGGTGCTGCTCGTCGATGACCGCGACGCCAAGGGATGCGAAGCGGACGGCCTGCTCGAGCAGCGCGTGTGTGCCGATGACGATGTCGATGTCGCCCCCGGCGATGCGCTCGAGGATGGAGGCGCGTCCACCGGGATCCAGCGCGCCGGTCAGGAGCGCGAGGCGGACGCGCGAGCCGGCGAGCATGGCGGAGATCGAGGCGAAGTGCTGCTCGGCCAGCAGCTCGGTGGGCGCGACCATCGCGGCCTGGTGTTTGGCCGCGACCGCGAGCAGCATGGCGTGGAGCGCGACGACGGTCTTGCCGGAGCCGACATCGCCCTGGATGAGACGGTTGGCGGGCGTCTTCTTTGCGAGGTCGGCGGCCATCTCGGAGATCACGTGCTCCTGGCCCTCGGTGAGCGCGAAGGGGATCCGCGCGCGGATGTGGCGATCGATCGCGGGCGTCGATTCCAGGGGCGGGGCGTGGAGCGAGCGCCGCATGTGGGCCCGGCGCATGTGCACGCCCAGCTGGAGCATGAGCAGCTCGTCGTACACGAGCCGTCGCGTGGCCTCGCGCACCTCGGCGATGGATGCGGGCCGGTGCATCATGCGGTACGCGTCGCGCAGTTCGGGCATCGACTTCTCGCGCCGGAACTCGCGTGAGAGATGGTCCTCGACGAGCGGCAGCCCCGCATCGAGCACCGAATCGATCACGCGCTCGATGACCTCCGAGGGAAGGGCCTCGGTCGCGGGATACACCGGGCGAATGCGGGCCTCGGCCAGGGGCGCGCCGGAATCGTCGGCGAGGATGCGCCACTTGGGATTGGCGATCTGGAGCCTGCGGCCGCGGAGCGAGGAGCGGCCCTGCACGTGCAGGCGCATGCCGGGCGCGAGGCGCTTGGCGAGATACGACTGGTTGAACCAGATCAGCGTGGCGACGCCCGAGGCATCCTCGAGCGTGGCCTCGAAGCGCTGGCGGCCGTAAGGACCCGTGATGCGGGCTCCGGTGATCGTTCCGCGCGTGGACACGACCTGATCGGCGGGCAGGTGCGATATGTCGGTCTCGCCCGCCTGCATCTCGTGGCGGTGGGGGAGGTGGGCCAGCAGGTGCGCCACGCACTCGATTCCCAGCGCACGAAAAACGGTGGCATCGCGGGGAGCGACACCACCGATTGATTCGATCGGCGTGAGCAGCGTCAGACCGGGCGCACCGGCACCAGAGCGGTCATCCGCCGAGGATGACGATCTCGACGCGGCGGCTCGAGGCCTTGGTTCCCTTGGACTTGGCTGGGCCATATCCGGCGACGTACATCCGATCCTTGGCGATCCCCTTGGTGGCAAGATACTCCTCGACCGCGAGGGCTCGCTCGGCGCTGAGGCGCTCGTTGGATCCCCACTTGGACTTCCTGATGGGATCGGTGTCGGTGTATCCGGCGACCTGGATCTCGTTGGATGAGTATCGCGAGGAGATCGTCGACGCGATCTGATCGAGGGTGTGCTTGGCGTCGTTCTTGAGGGTGACCGAACCGGATCCGAAGAGCACATCGCCAGCGACCTCGACGACGATGTCCGACCCACGGGTGGACACGCGAGCGCCATCGATCGAGAACGGAGAGCCATCGGGATTCGTGGCGCCGCCGCCGCCCGCGAGCTGGGCGTTGAGGCGATCACGCTCCTCGGTCAGGGACGCGATGCGACCCTCGGCGTCGGAGAGCGCAGCCTGCAGCTGCGTCTCACGATTGCGGAGCTCCTCGTTCTCCGACACGAGGTCGTTGGTCTTGGCTTTGTTCTTGTTGCACCCGACACCCAGCGCAACAACACCGAGCAGCAGGGCGGTCAGGATCGGGCGAACGAGCCCACGATTAGCGTGATTCAGCGAGGCCATGACATCCTCCGTGATGTGGTGGTCGAGCGGGGGCGGAGCGTACCACACCGCTCACGGCAGATTGATCGGCCGTGAGAGGATCAACGCAAGAATTGACTCGACAATTGGCTTGGCCAGGACCACCACGACCGAGGCCATGGCCAGGTGCGGGCCAAACGGCAGAGCTGTCCCGACGCCCTTGCCCTTGGTCCTGGCCACGACCCACGAGCCGATCACCCACATCAGGCCGAGGCCCGGGGCCACGAAGAAGGCGATCGTGGGGTCGATCCACCCCAGCACCGCGCCCACTCCGGCCATCAGGTGGACATCCCCGAGTCCCACAGCCTCCTTGCCGAATCCGAGCGAGCCGAGGATCCGGATCGCCCAAACCAGGCCGCCGCCTCCGAGATAGCCCAGGAATGAACCCGCGATCGCGGAGATCCACAGCGGGGGTTCCGCGGCCATCGGCGGGACCCCCGAGCGGTGCGCCAGGAACCATGCGCCGGCGAAGGCGAGCGTCGGCAGCGCGACGAAGGCCAGCTCCTTGAGCATCTCCCGCCGCGCATGTGGATAACTCAGCCAGATGGGATCGACATCGTTGCCTGCCTCATCCGGGCCGCCCGGGTCCGAGACCACGCGCCGGAGCACCATGCCAATGAGCAGCCCAACCCCCATGCCCGCGAACATCCCAAGGAACGGTTTGCCCGAGGGCATGCCCACCGAGAACCCCAGGAACATCAGGGCCAGGGCTGGTCCGGTGAGCAGGAACACGCGCCGAAAGGTCGGCGCCAGGGCGCGATCGTTCGGAGGTGGCGGATGCGCAGCGGTCCCGGCTGCGACGTCGGCTGCACGCTGGTCGGCGTGGGCCTGGGCCTCGCGCTCCCATGTTTCGAAATCGGCGAACGACTGCGGGATCACCCGCGCGCGCAGGAGCAGGATGGACACGATGAGCCCGATCATGCCCGCGAACGTCGCGATGAGCCACTCGCCCGTGGGTGTGGGAATGGTCCAGGTGTGCGGCGGCGTCCTGAGCCCGTGGAAGCGCCACTGGACCCACGCTGCGTGGAGCGGGTGCACTACAAAGCCGACGACGGCTGCGGTCCACGGGAGCAGGAGCGGGATGGTGAAGGTGCGGGCGTCGATGAGCGTGATCGCGACGAGCACGCCGAAGAGCACGTAGATCTGCGCCAGCATGGGCCACATCCGCGCGAGCCCGTCGAAGGCCCACTCGGGCTTGAGCAGCGCGGTGTCGATGCCCATTAGTGATAGGGGTGAGGGACGCAGGAACCACGCTGCGCCGACGTACGCGAACAGCAGCGCGACGAAGAGCTCGACGATGAAGTACTCGGGGGAGATCCTGCTCTTGCAATACCGGCACCGGCCGCGGAGCAGGAACCACCCGAGGATCGGGATGTTGTCCTTCCACCGGAGTTTCGTGTCGCAGTGCGGGCACGCTGAGGGAGGCGTGACGATGCCCTTTCCCAGCGGCAGCCGGTACACGAGCACGTTGAGGAATGAACCAACGATGGCGCCCAGCGCAAAGAGGAAGGCCAGGCTCGTGAACGATGAGGCCCAGGCCAGCTTCTCGATGGCGTTCACGGACGCGTGTCCCGGGACGAGTTGCCTGGGGGCATGGTGAGCTCAGCGACGCGCTGCTCGGCGCGATCGAGGATCTCGCGGCAGCGCGCGATGAGCTTCATGCCGCGCTCGTACTCGGTGAGGGACTGCTCGAGGCCGATCTCGCCGGACTCGATCTTGTCGGTGATGGCTTCCAGGGCCTCCATGGCGCTCTCGAAGCTCAGCGCCGTGATCTGGGCGTCGGCAGCGCCGCCCAGCGTGGGGTGGCGCGTCGGCGGAGTTCTGGGCTTGGAGCGTGCCACGGGTGAACGATCCTCCTGAGATTCGAGCATCGGCCGCCAGAGCGGGGATTCTAGAAGAGCCGCATCTGCGAGGGGTCATCGGCGGAGCGCGGGCGCCTCGGGGATGGCCGCGCGGGCAGGGGATCGGGTGCGGTGGGCGGCGCGGCGCGATCGGAGCCGCCCGTGACGGTCGAGTCGAAGGCCCCATCGGCGACGCGCGTGCGCACACGCTGGCCGGGCGTGACGGCACCGGCCGAGCGGATCGGCGCGCCGCGCTCATCGGTCGTGACCGAGTATCCCCGCGCCAGCACCGAGGCCGGGCCCGCGACGATCAGCTCGCGCTCGAGGGCATCGGCGTGGTGCCGATGGTGGATGAGCAGGGCTGCCATGCCCAGGCGGAGGCGGTGCGATCCGATGCCGAGCCTTTCGCGCCGATGGGCCAGGGCCCGCTCGGGGCGCAGCTCAGCGACTCGGCTCGCGCTGCGCTCGATGATGGCGCGGGATTCGGCCAGGCGCGTGCGCATCGCAGCCGTCAGGCCTTCGGCGGCGCGAGAGAAGAGATCGCGGTGATCGAGGATCACGCGGCGCGGATCACCCAGCCCCGAGCGCCGCAGCAGGGCATCGAGGCGCGACCGATCGGCCCGGACGAGGCGCGCGACCAGACTCGCGAGCCGGTGACCGGTGGCGTCGAGGACTTCTCCGAGCGCTGCCTTGTCGGGTGAGACGCGCATGGCCGCTTGCGTTGGCGTCGCGGCCCGGGCGTCGGCGACGAGCTCGGCGATGGTGACATCTGTCTCGTGGCCGATGGCCGCGACGACGGGGACCGCGGCGTGGACGATGGCGTCGGCGACGACGCGCTCGTTGAAGGCCCAGAGGTCCTCGATCGACCCGCCGCCGCGCACGACGAGGATGGCGTCGATGCCGAGGCGTGCGTGCTCGGCGGAGAGCCACCGGATCGCGGCGCTGATCTGCGCGGCTGCGCCCTCACCCTGCACGCGGACATCGACGAACGCGATCTCGACCGCGGGACACCGGCGGCGCATGGTGTCGATGACGTCCTGGAGGGCTGCGCCGGTGCGCGAGGTGACCACCGCGATTCGGCGGGGGAAGGCGGGGATGGGGCGCTTGCGCTGCTCGTCGAACCACCCGAGCGTGCGCAGTTCATCGGAGAGGGCGCGGAGGCGGCGTTCGCGCTCACCCTCGCCCGCGGCGATGAGCCGGTCGACATAAAGCTGGACGCGGCCCTGGCGCGAGAAGAAGCCCACGCGACCCAGCGCGATGACGGAGCGGCCGTCCTCCGGAGTGACCTTAGAGCGGGCCGCATCGGAGGCGAACATCACGCACGGGATGATCGAGGCCTCATCCTTGAGCGAGAAGTACCAGTGCGTGCGCAGGTTCGCGCCCGAGACCTCGCCGCGCACCGCGACGGGCGTGGGCACGGACGTGTCGAGGGCCTGGGATATCAAAGTCGCGAGCGCGCTGACTCCGATGGGCCGGGCGGCATCGCCTCCGGTGGGCGGAGGCGGAGGAGGAACAGGGGGCGCGCCGGTCGCCATGGCGGGATCGAACTTGGGACGGGTGGGGCGCGCCATGGCCGATCCCTTTCTCCGGATCAGAACTGGATGGGCACACCCTCGACGCGGAATTTCTCGATGAGCAGCTTGGCGTCGCGGAGGGCTTCCTCGAGGCGCATCGCGGCATCGTTGAGCGAGCGGTACAGATCGGGGTTCGTCGCGAGAAGGCCGAGCGTGCCCTTGCCCTGCGCGATGCCCTGCACGAGGCCGCGGGCGTCGCCGAGCATGGCGTTGAGCTGCGCGGTGGATTCCGAGAACGCGCGCATGGTGTCGGCGCCCTGCGCACCGAGGGAATTGGCCTGCTCCTGCAGCGACTTGGCGGTCGAGGTCCAGGCATCGACCGCTGCGGTGGCGCGCTCGAGGAGCGTGCTGGCCCTGGCGATCACCGAGGGTGCGCCGGAGGCTGCGGCATCGGGTGAGAGCCACGAGTTGGCCGAGGCGATGGCCTGGTCGAGGCGGGCCAGCGTCGATGTGAAGTTCGCGGGCTGGCCGCCGGAATCGACATCGGTCGTGGTGCGCGGGGCGAGGACCTGCTCGATGCGTTCGCCGATTCTCGTGTAGGTCTCGGAGAGTTTCTTGAAGCCGGCTGCGGCGTCGGCGACCTCGTTGAGCTTGTCGGTGAGGAGGGAGGTGAGCTGGTCGATCTGCCCGCGGACATCACGCTGGAACTCGTCGCCGGGCTCGAAGAAATCGGCGGGGCCGGTGGCGCCGTCGGGGGTCGGCGAGGCGACCAGCGCGAGGCTGGTGGAGCCCAGGAAATCCTGCTGGATGCGCACGGCGACATCGCGTGGGATGTGCACACCCTCATCGATCGCGAGCGTGAGGACGACGCCCTGGCGAGGATCGACCTCCGTGGCTGCGGACAACACGCGGCCGACGGCGACCCCGTTGAGCCGGACCTCCGAGGCGCCGGTGATGCCAGCGGCGTCGGCGGTGCGCAGCTTCAAGAGGTACCGATCGGGCTCGAGGATCTTCAGCTCGCCGAACGCCAGGAGCAGCCACCCGAGGCCCGCGAGGGCGATGACCGTGGTGAGCCCCAGCAGGATGTCGCGTGTGCGGTCGGTCATATGCGATCCTCGGCGGAGTGGTGGGGCGGCGGGGAGGGGCGGGGCTTCTGGTCGACGGTGTCGGGCGGATCGCCGCCGGTGAGGAACCGCTGAACATACTCGTCGGTGGACTGGCGGAGGTCCTGCATGGATCCCTGCGCGACGATCCGGCCCTTGTTGAGGAGCACCACGTGGTCGGCGACCTTCTGGGCCGACACGAGGTCGTGCGTGACCACGAGCGAGCTGACGCCGAGCTCCTGGCGGAGGCGCACGATCAGCGCATCGATCCCGGCGGCACGGATGGGGTCGAGGCCCGTGGTGGGCTCGTCGTACAGGATCAGCCGTGGGCTGAGGATGATGGCCCTGGCCAGGGCGATGCGCTTGCGCTGGCCGCCGGAGAGCTCCGCGGGATATCTGTCGGCGAGGCCGTGGAGGTCGACGCGGTGGAGCGCGCTGTCGGTGGCCTCGACCCGTTGGCGCTCTTCCATGTCGGTGTGCTCGAGGAGAGGGAACTCGAGGTTCTCGCGGACGGTCATGGAGTCGAAGAGGGCCGACTGCTGGAAGACGAACCCGATCTCCTTGCGGATGTGGCCGAGCTCGCGCTCGGGGAGCCGATCGACGCGCTCATCGCGGTAGTAAACCTCGCCGTGGTCGGGGCGCAGCAGTCCGACGATGTGCTTGAGCAGCACGCTCTTGCCGGTGCCCGATGGGCCGAGGATGACGGTGGTGCGTCCCTCAGCGACCTCGAGGTCCAGATGATCGAAGACCACGAGGGGGCCGAAGCGCTTGGAGACCGACCGGAAGCGCACGATGGAACTGCCGGCCACGCCGGATCTGACATCGGATGCGCTGGGGGTGGGCGCGACGGGCACGCCCCTATGATGGCGTGCGTGACTCCCAAGAGCGAGCGACACCTCATCCACCGTGGCCGAAAGTTCGATTTCGAGAAGGTGACCTTCACGAATTCATCCGGCAGGCGGGTGGAGCGCGAGGTGGTCCGCCATCCCGGCGCGGTCGTCATCCTGCCGATCATCCGAGCGGCCGAGGGGGACAAGGTCGTGATGATCCGGAACGAGCGGTTCGCCCTTGATCGGACGCTCTGGGAGCTTCCCGCGGGCACGCGCGAGCAGGGCGAAGAGCCCGCCCGCACCGCAGCACGGGAGCTGATCGAGGAGACCGGGCACTCCGCGGGACGGATCGAATCCCTCGGGGCCTTCTTCACGACCCCGGGCATGACCGACGAGCTCATGCACGCGTTCGTGGCGGAGGACCTGACCGTGACGCGGCAGAAACTCGAGGAGGATGAGCGAATCGAGCCCCGGGTGGTTCCGGTAGACCAGGTGCTCCACATGCTCGATCAGGGAGAGCTCGTGGACGCCAAGTCGATGGTGACGATCCTGGTGGCGCTGCGTCAGGGGATTCTCACCGATCGGGCCAGGGCCAGGGGGTAACGCGGGCGATGCCTCGAATCACCGGACATGGCGGGCCCGTCCCTCCACCGAATCCTCCCTCGGGTCGGATGGTCGATCGGATCTTCGAGAACCCGCAGAACCCGATCGGATGGACGATCCGGCTGTTCCGCCTGTGGGGGATCGATGCGCGGATCCACCTCATCACGATCATCTACATCGGCATCGAGATCCTCTCGCCGCTGCTCCGCACCAACGCGGGGTGGCAGATCATGCTCGGTCTGATGGCGAGCTTGTTTGTCATCGTGCTGCTGCACGAGTTCGGGCACTGCTTCGCGTGCCGGTGGGCGGGCGGCCAGGCCAACCGCATCGTGCTGCTGCCCTTTGGCGGGCTCGCGTTCACGATGCCTCCCGACGACTGGCGGGCCCATCTGATCACCACTCTCGGCGGTCCGGCGGTGAACGTGGTGCTGGCGTTCCTGAGCGCGGGCGTGCTGGCGGCCATCGGCCAGGCCGAATCCATCGTGTTCAATCCGTTCAACCCGTTTCCCTCGATGCCGCATCAGGCGAGCTCGAGCGCGGCGCTCATGGCCATCGTGCTGGTGTGGCAGTTCCACTTCGTGAACCTGGTGATCCTCGCGTTCAATGTGCTGCTTCCGTTCTTCCCGCTCGACGGCGGCCGGATTGTGCAGGAGCTCATGTGGGCGAAGTTCGGATATCGCACGTCGATGCGGATCGCCACGACGGTCGGCCTGGTGGGCGCGATCGGTGTGGCGGTGTTCGGGCTCGCGACGAAGCAATCGACCCTCACGATGATCGGAGTGTTCGGGCTGTGGGCCTGCTGGACGGAGCGCCAGCGGCTGCAGTTCGCGGGGGCGTTCGACGGGGCACCGACCGGGCTCGGGCCAGCCGGGAGCGCCGACGGCCCGGCGCCGCCGAGAGGCCCATCCCGCGGGGAACTGCGCCAGCGCGACCAGGAGCGTGCCGACGCCGCGGAGCTGGACCGTATCCTTGCCAAGATCGCGGACCACGGCATGCAGAGCCTGACGGGGGCCGAGAAACGAACCCTCGAGCGGCTGCGCAAGAAAAAGACCAGAGCCTGATCCGCATAAGCCGATCGGTCGGACCATCACCTCCCTCCGGCCCTCCGCACAGACCCGGTGACACACCTGCCATGGGCATCCACGACCGCGATTACGCTCGACCGGCCCGTTCCTCGGGATCAT
>JADMIO011107788.1_pt1 | contig 16522 bp, 18 predicted proteins | sample 8958161 | NCBI WGS metagenome assembly JADMIO01 (sample SAMN16585339, study PRJNA669376) | soil metagenome | isolation source: Crop rotation soil | place: USA: Cullars Rotation, Alabama | collected 2011
CGCCGCCGCACCAGCCGCCGCCGCACCCGACGGGCCCGCACATCGCGGCGCCGCCGCCGGCGCAGCCCGTGCCGCCGACGGCGCACCCGACGCCCGCGCCGCGTCCGACGCCCGCGCCGCGTCCCGATCACGACAAGGACAAAGACAAGGACAAGGACAAGGACAAGAACCCGCGCTGAGCCTGACCCGATCGGATCGGGTATCCTCGCGCCCGTGAAAGTCCTCTACCACTTCCTCAACTCACCCTTCTCCCGCCGCGTCCGCCTCGCCCTCGCCCACAAGGGGATCGAGGTCGAGCTCGTCGAGGCGCGCGAAAACCCGCAGCAGCACGCCGAGCTCAAGACCAGGGCCGCCTACGTGACCGTCCCGGTCCTCGTCGAGGACGATGGCCGCGCGCTGGGCGAATCGGGGAGCATCGTCAACTACCTCGACGCCGCCTACCCCGAGCGACCGCGGCTGTGGCCGCAGGGGAGCGACGCGATCCTCGCGTTCGAGGTCCAGGCCCTCGTCGACGCCGCGCTGGATTCGCTGGTCAGCTCCGGCAATCGCTTCTTCAAGCTGAGCGGCGATCCGGCGTGGAAAGACGTCCGCGCCTTCGAGGTGGATCGCGTCGAGCGCGCCTTCGCGGTCCTCGCCGAGCGCGTCGGCGCGCTCGGTCGTCCGACGGTGGCAGCGTCGGGCTGGAGCGCCGCCGACATCTGGCTCTACACCATGGTGCACTGGCTCGAGATCATGCCGCCGCGCGCGGCCAACCATCACGTCTCGAGGCAGATCCTCTCGCTCGGCTGGACGCTGCCGCCGGCGCTCGTCGACTGGGCTCGGCAGCACGACGCCCGCACCGACGTGCGAGCGCTCGGCGGTCTGTGAGATCGATTTTTCCCGAATGAATCCAGGCCGTCACGCGATCGCGAAAAAAAAGTGCACTTGAACGACCGAAGCCTATTGACGCCGTCTCAGGGGAGCGGTAGGTTAGTCTTGCGCCGAGGGAGTTCTCTTGAAACGGCCAACCTCGGGGCGAATCGGCACGACCGCAAGCGTCTATCTACCGGTGCTGCGGTCAAACAGATGGAGGTTCACGGATCTCGAGACGGGAACCCATTTGACAGGATAGGAGGCGCTCTCGGAATGAGTGATACTCCGCCGGGCTTTTCGGGCTAGCCACCTGGTCGCGGGTGGCGGGAATTTGATCGGTACGCGAGCTCAGCAGTGGCTTGTTTTGCTCCGCCAGGAGCAGCAGCCCTAACCAGATCGCCGCGTATTCAGATCCAATCGACGCAAGCGTCGATAGCCCGAGAGCGACAGAAAAACTGGTAAGAGAGATCGAGGCGGGACCTGGTGCCCCGCCTCGATTGTTTTTCGGCTCCGGACCAGGCCACTGAAAAGCGAGCGAGGAGCCTCGAGCGCAAGGCGGCGCGCCGTACGAAGTGGAGCGGAGTTTGCCCGCAGGGCAAATGAGCACCGGAAGCGCAGCGCCAACGCCGCGATCGAGGCCCGCAGCCGCTTTTTCAGTGGCCTGCTAGCGGGCCCAGGGCGGCTTCACGCCATACGCGCCCATGATCAGCATCACCCCCATCAGGATGTAGACCACCCCGAAGAGGAAATGCGTTCGCCTGCGCATGCCGAAGAGGCCGCCGCGGGCGCGAGCGGCCTCCTCTTCCGCGGCGCTGCGAAAGCCCAGGCGCAGGCGGAAGATGCCGAAGACGATGACCAGCGAGCCGATCGTGAGAGCGAGCCAGATGGGGACGTGAGGCATGGTCACACCACCGTCGATCGCGAGAGCCAGGACTCGAGCTGCTTCCGGCGGGCCTCGGCGATCGTGTTCACGTGCTCCAGGACCTGCGGGTGGGTCAGGATGACCTCGTGGAACAGGCTCCGGGGCAGCAGCAGCAGGAAGAGCTTGGACCTGGCGACGACGTCGGCGCCCACCGGCTGCATGGTGAGCAGCGAGAGCGCGCCCAGCACCTCACCCTGACCGAGCTCGGCGAGCGGCACGTTCTTGCGCTGGACCGCGACGGTGCCGCAGAGGATCACCATCATCGCCGGCGCGACCTCCGCCCCGCGCATGAGCAGCGCGCCCGGCTCGGCCTCGACGAACTCGAAGCGCGAGGCGAGCTCGCGCTGATCGGCGCCGGAGAACGGCGCGAAGAGCGGGCTCACCGCGATGAGGTTCTCGAGGAGCCGGTCGCGGACGAAGCGCAGCAAGGTCTTGAGGACACGGGGTGAATCGGCGACCAGGTCGGCGATGGTCGCCCGGTCGATGGCGAGGACCTCGGTGGAGATCGTGGCGCGCACGGTGTTGCTGCGCGGCTGGTCGGCCATGATCGCGATTTCACCGAAGAAATCGCCGTCGTGCAGGCGCTTCACCTCGCGCTTGTCGTCGGGGCCGAGGATGGCGACCTCGCCATCGGCGATGACGTAGAGGTGGTCGGGCGGGTCGCCGCGGCGGAAGAGGACCTCGTCCTCGGCCAGCGACTTCAGGCGGCAGCGGGTGATGAGGAGCTTCAGCCGCTGCTCGTCCAGCGACGAGAAGAGCGGCGTCTTGGCGAGCGCGTCGCGGGCGGTGGCGACCGCCGGCGACTGCGCCATCAGCCGCTCGGCCACCGGATCCACGGTGATCTCGTCGATGGGGATCTCGTAGACGTGGGCCTGGCCGGGCGGCAGGGTGCTCGACAGGCGCGAGTTGGGCACCACCTGGGCGAGTGGCACTTCGGTGAGCGCGGCGCCGTCGGGGACGCGCACCGGCTGCGTCGGCAGCGGGGTCGGCTTGCCGAGGACCGAGGTCGCGCGCGCGGCGTGGAACGATGCCAGCCGGTCCTGCACGTCGCGCTGGCGGGGGTCGATCTCCAGGATCACCTTGCAGACGGCGACCGCCTTGAGGAGAAACCCGTGCTTGGCGTACGCGTCGGTGGCCCGGCGGAGATAGGTCACCGCGTCAGCGGGTTTTCCCAGCCGGCGCGCGGCATCTCCCGCACGCTGCGGCCAGGCGCCGTCGTTGGGCTCCAGCTTCTCCAGCTCGAGGTAGAGCTCGAGGGCGCGCTTCCACTTCCCCTTCGAGACCATCTCGGTGGCCTCGTTTTTCAGCTTGCGGGGATCAGGGCGTCCGAAGAGGGCCACGCGAAAACTATACCTCCCCGGCAGCGACGCGCGCCAGGAACGCCGCGTAACTTTGCATGACGGTGAGCGTGGTTACGCCTGGTTTGCCGGTTCCGAGCGGCTGCCCGTCCACCGTGGTGATGGGGAGCACACCACGGATCGAGCTGGTGAGAAAAGCTTCGTCAGCCGCGCGGAGATCGCCCGCGGTCAGGTGGGCCTCGCCGGCCGTCAGCTCGGCGTCCGCGCACAGCTCGAGCACGCGGCGGCGGGTGATGCCGTCGAGCAGGCCGTCCTCGAACGCCGGGGTCATGACCGCGCCGTCCTTCACGATGAACACGTTGGTGGTCGAACCCTCGACCAGGCGACCCTCGGGGTTGCACATGATCGATTCATACGCGCCGGCCTTGCGCGCGGATGCCAGCGCCATGATGTTGTTGAGATAATTCCCTGATTTCACGGCGGGATCGAGCGCCCGCCGGGGGTTGCGCTGGACGTCCACCACCGCCACCGAGACGCCGTTGTCGTAGGCCGTGGCGTCCGGAAGGGACAACGGCTTCACGATCACAACCACTCGGGTCTGGTCTGCGGCTGCCGGATCGAGGTTGATCTCGCCCGCGCCCCGGGTGACGATGACGCGCACGTAGGACTCGGGGTTGGCGGCGGCGGCGAGGGTCTCGTGGATGGCGGCGACGAGGTGGGCGCGCGGGGTCGGCGGGAGGAAGATGGCGGCGGCGGACCGCTCCAGGCGATCGAGGTGTCGATCCAGGTCGACACAGCGGCCGCTGGCGGTGCGGGTCACCTCGTAGACGCTGTCGCCGTAGAGGAAGCCGCGGTCGAGGACGGGGACTCCCGAGGACTCATCGCCAATCTTGCCATCGACGAAGATGCGGATGGACATTGCGGCGACGCTACCATGACAATAGACACGCCACACGCGACGAAGGGGGTCCGTGAATGCTCGGAATGGACGAAGTGAACGAGGTCGAGATCGAGATGCTGCTCGCTCCCCGTGACGACGATGAGGACGACGAGAGCGACGAGAGCAGCAGCGACTCGGACAGCGACTCCGATGCCGTCGACTCGGACAGCGACTCGGACAGCGATTCGGACAGCGACAGCGACAGCGACAGCAGCAGTAGTAGCAGCAGCAGCAGCAGTAGCAGCTCGGACAGCGACAGCGACTCGGACAGCAGCTCCGAGGACTTCGACGAGGAGGACGCCGCCGAGGTCGACGACGACGAGCTCCCCGGGCTCGACGAGGAGGGCCTGGGCGACGACGATGACGACATCGAGGACGATGCCGACGAAGAAGACGAGGACTGAAGCTCCGGCCGGCTAGGCCGGTGGCGCTACGCTTTTCCGAACCTCAGCTTCCACACCATCCCCAGCGCCTCGAGGAAGATCTTCCGCGACATCTTCGACTGCCCCACCCGCCGGTCGACGAAGGTGATGGGCATCTCGTCGACCATGAAGCCGGACTTGATGGTCCGGTACTTCATCTCGATCTGGAAGCCGTAGCCCTGCGAGCGCACGGTGTCGAGGCCGATGGTCTCCAGCACCTCGCGCCGGTAGCAGACGAAGCCCGCGGTGAGGTCCTTGACCTTCACGCCGAGGACGCTGCGGGCGTAGAGCCCGCCCCCCTTGGAGATGATCTTGCGGCCGACACCCCAGTTCTCGGTGCCGCCGCCGTGCACGTAGCGCGAGCCCACCACCAGGTCGGCGCCCGCCGCGCTGCGCCGGATCATCTCGGGCAAGTATTTGGGATCATGGGAGAAATCGGCGTCCATCTCGATCAGGTGCTGGTAGCCGGCGGCGAGGCCGTGCTTGAACCCGGCGATGTAGGCGGTGCCGAGCCCGAGCTTCCCCTGCCGGTGGAGCACCTTGATGCGCGGATCCCTGGCGGCCATCTCGTCGAGCAGCTGACCGGTGCCATCGGGGGAGTTGTCGTCGACGAAGAGGAGATCGACGTCGGGCACGACCGCGAGCACCGCCTTCGAGATCTCGGGCACGTTGTCGCGCTCGTTGTAGGTCGGGATGATGATCAGAACCTTGCCGGAATCCTTCATGGCCGGCGGAGCGTACACGCAAGCGTCACAAAGGCAAAATGGCGCCGGAAGTGGCGTTCATGTTAAGGTGCGGAAACGGCGTCGAACTCGCCGAAATGGCCTAATTTCAATGCGTATCGTCAAGGTTCGTTATCGGACCAATCGCGAGTTCCTGGACGCATACCAGAGCGATCTGCCGCTCGGCGGATTGTTCTGCCCGACCACGACTCCGCTCACGGCCGAAAACGAGGTCGTCTGCGAGCTGACGATTCCCGCCCTCCCCAACAAGGTCCTCATCCGCGGCCACGTGCGTTCCTGGCGGCCGGCGACCCCGCGTTTGCGCATCCGCGCGGGGGCGATCGTGGAGTTCTCGCCCGAGGAGAAGGAGAAGCGGGATTTCATCGTCGACACCGTGCGCGGGCTGCGCCAGCCGCCGGCCAAGCGGCGTCACACCCGCCTGCCGGTCGAGCTGCAGGTCGAGTACCGCGTGATCGGGACGGCGTCGGGAGTGCAGGGCGGGCTCTCCGAGATCTCCATCGGCGGCGCCCTCCTGTCGACGGGCGAGGCCAAGCTGGAGCTGGGCACCGAGGTGGTCATCGAGCTGCAGCCGCCGGGCGCGGTGAAGCCGCTCGCCATCTCGGGCAAGGTCACCTATCACGCCCCCAACGGTTCGGCGGGGCTCAAGTGGCAGTACCGTGACGGTGGCGGCTCGCGCCGGCTGCGCGAGCTGATCCGTCGTCTTCGAGTGAGCTGAGGGTGTGAGCTGAGGTGAAGACGAAGCCACGCGGCCGGGTCATGCGCGCCACGTCGGCGGGCGCGCTCGTCGAGGAGATCCTCGGCAAGCGCAGCATGACCGGCGCGGTGCGCGAGCATCGGCTGGTGACCGGCTGGAGCGAGATCGTCGGCGAGCGCGTCGCGGCGCGCACCTGGCCGGACGGGCTCGCCAAGGGCGTGCTCCACGTGCGCGTGACCAACTCGTCATGGCTGCACGAGCTGTCGTTCATGCGCGACCTCATGGTGGGCGCCGCCAACCGGCACGTCGGTGGAGCGCCGCTGGTCCGCGAGATCCGGCTCCACCTGGGCGCGCGGCGCGACGCGATCGACGAGGACGACTTCGTCGCCCAGCTGGCGGCGCGCCGGCAGACCGCGCGGCCGCGGCCGCGGGTGGCGACGTCGGATCCGCGGACGCTGGCCATGATCAGGACCGAGACGCAGCGGGTCAGTGACGCCGAGCTGCGCGAGCTGGTGCGGCGGGTACGCGAGCGGCTCGGCCTCTAGGGATCAGAGGGCAGCCTTCAGCGACGCGACGAACGTGCCGACCGCGGCTGCCGGATCGGCCGCGTGCTTCTCGATCTGTCGCACGACCGCGGTGCCCACGACCACCGCGTCCGCGGCGGCGGCCACCCGGCGGGCGTCGTCGGGAGTGGCCACGCCGAAGCCGACCGCGACCGGGGCGCGAACGCGCGCGCGCACGTCCGCGACGCGTGACGCGAGGTCGCCCGCGCCCGCGAGCGCGGCGCCGGTGACGCCGGTGATCGAGACGTAGTACACGAAGGGCGCGCCCACCGCGGCGACGCGCGCCATCCGCTCGGCCGACGAGGTCGGCGCCACCAGCGGGATGAGGTCGAGGCCGTGCTCGCGCGCCGGGCCGGCCAGCTCCTCGGACTCGTCGACGGGGAGGTCGACCACGATGAGGCCGTCGGCGCCGGCGGCGGCGGCGGCCTGACAGAACGGGTGGACGCCCTCGACGAAGATCGGGTTGTAGTAGCCGAACAGGATGATCGGGATCTCGCTGCCCGCCGCGCGCAGGCGGCGGACGACCTCGAGCACGTCGCGCGGGCCGACGCCGGCGGTGAGCGCGCGCTCCATGGCCAGCTGGATCGCCGGGCCGTCGGCGGAGGGGTCTGAGAACGGGATGCCGAGCTCGATGGCGTCGGCGCCGGCCGCCTCGGCGGCGCGCACGATGGCCACTGTCGCGTCGGGCGAGGGGTCGCCGCAGGTCACGTAGATCACGAGCTTCTTGCCCGGGCGGGCGAACGTCGCGGCGAGCCGACTCATAGCGAAACCCCCAGTGCTTTCGCGATGGTAGGCATGTCCTTGTCGCCTCGTCCCGAGATCGACACGATCACGCTGGCGTCCTTCGGGTAGCGCGGCGCCACCTCGGCGAGCGCGGCGATGGCGTGCGAGGTCTCGAGCGCCGGCAGGATCCCCTCGGTGCGCGCGAGCAGCTGGAAGCCGGCGAGCGCCTCGGCGTCGGTGCGCGAGAGATAGCGCACGCGCTGGCTGTCCTTCCAGTGCGCGTGCTCGGGGCCGACGCCCGGGTAATCGAGGCCGGCGCTGATCGAGTGCGCCGGCGAGATCTGCCCCTTGTCGTCGCAGAGGACGTAGGACTTGGAGCCGTGGAGCACCCCGACCCGGCCGGCGGTGAGCGTGGCGGCGTGACGGCCGCTCGCGACCCCCTCCCCCGCCGCCTCGACGCCCCACAGCTCGACGCCCGCGTCGGCCACGAAGGGCGCGAACAGCCCGGCGGCGTTCGACCCGCCGCCGACGCAGGCCACGCACGCGGCGGGCAGGCGACCCTCGGCGGCCAGGAGCTGCTCGCGCGCCTCCTGGCCGATCACCGACTGCAGCTCGCGGACCAGGAACGGGTACGGGTGCGGCCCCGCGACCGAGCCGATGAGGTAATGGGTGTCGCCGACGTTGGTCACCCAGTCGCGGAGCGCCTCGTTCATGGCGTCCTTGAGGGTGCGCGTCCCCTGCGTCACCGGGTGGACGGTGGTGCCGAGGAGGCGCATGCGGAAGACGTTGAGCGCCTGCCGGTGCACGTCCTCCTCGCCCATGTAGACGTCGCAGCGGAAGCCGAGCAGCGCGGCGACCGTCGCGGTGGCCACGCCGTGCTGGCCCGCGCCGGTCTCGGCGATGAGGCGGGTCTTCCCCATCCGGCGCGCGAGCAGCGCCTGGCCGATGCAGTTGGTGATCTTGTGCGCGCCGGTGTGGTTGAGGTCCTCGCGCTTCATGTAGATCCGCGCGCCGCCGAGCTCGCGGGTGAGGTTGGCGGCGAAGGTGAGCCGCGAGGGGCGGCCGACGTAATCGCGCAGGAGATCGTCGCGCTCGCGGCGGAATTCCGGATCGGCCGCGGCCTCGGCCCACGCGCGCTCGAGCTCGGCGAGCGCGGGCATGAGGGTCTCGGCCACGTAGCGGCCGCCGAAGATGCCAAATCGACCGGAGTGGAGGTTCATGAGGGACCTTTGGCTGCGTGGATAAATGCCCGTAGCTTGTCGGGATCTTTGATGCCGGGGGAGCTCTCGACGCCGCCCGCGACGTCCACGCCGGCGGGACGCGCGGCGCGGATCGCGCCGGCCACGTTCTCCGGAGTGAGGCCGCCGGCGACGATGACCTGGTGGCCGGCGTCGACCGCGGCGCGGGCGACCGTCCAGTCGTAGCTGCGCCCGGAGCCGCCGTGACCGGCGGTCGGGGTGTCGAGGAGGATGGTGGTGCCGCGCCAGGGCTCGAGGTCGGCGCCGGCGGGGAGCGCCTTCACCAGCCGATCCGACCAGCGCGCGGCGAACGCGGGAGCTTCGTCCCCGTGGAGCTGGACGAGATCGAGGCCGACCTCGGCGACCGCGGCGTCGATCACGGCGGCGTCGGCGTTCACGAAGACCCCGACCAGGCGCGGGCGTGAGGCGCCGAGGAAGTCGGCGATGGCGCGCGCGGCGGCGAGGCTCACGTGGCGCTTCGAGCCGGGCCAGAAATTGAGCCCGAGCCAGTCGGCCCCGAGGCGGGCGGCGGCGAGCGCGTCGTCGGCGCGGGTGAGCCCGCAGATCTTGACGATCATGCGAGCAGCCCGGCCAGCGCGGCACCGGGAGACGGCTGGCGCAGGAGCGATTCGCCGACGAGGATCGCGTGGGCGCCGGCGGCGGCGAGGCGCGCGACGTCGTCGCGGGAACGGATCCCGCTCTCGGCCACGGTGATCGCGTGCGCCGGCAGGCGCGGCGCGACGCTGGCGAAGAGCGTCATGTTCATCGACAGGGTGTCGAGGTTGCGGTGGTTCACGCCGATGATCTCGGCGCCCGCGGCGATCGCGCGGTCGGCCTCCTCCTCGTCGTGAGCCTCGACGAGGACGGCCATCCCATAGAGGCGCGCCGCGTCGAGGAGGTCGCGCAGCCGGCCTTCGTCGAGGGCCCGGACGATGACCAGGACGGCGTCGGCGCCGGCCGCGCGCGCCTCCAGCACTTGCAGCGGGTCGATGAGAAAATCCTTACGCAAGACGGGGACTTGCACGCGGGCGCGGACGGCGGACAGGTCGCCGAGGGTGCCGCCGAAGAAGCCCTCGTCGGTGAGCACGCTGATCGCGGCGGCGCCCGCCTGCTCGTACTCGGCGGCGATGAGCGCGGGATCGGCGCCCGGTCGGATCTCGCCGCCCGACGGCGAACGCCGCTTGAACTCGGCGATGGCGCGCACCGGCCCGCCGGGCGCGCGGCGGATCGCGGCGGCGAGGTCGCGCGGCGGCGGCGCGTCGGCGGCGCGGGCCTGGAGGTCGAGGACGTCGAGCGCGTCGATCTCGGCCTGCTTGGCGGCGAGGATCTGGTCGAGGATCATGAGGCGTGGCTCGCCGCGACCCAGCGGTCGAGGAGCGCGAGGGCCTCGCCGCCGTCGACCACGGCGGCCGCGCGGCGGGTCGCGGTGGGGAGGTCCGCGTCGAGGCCGACGGCGTGGAGCGCAAGCGCGGCCTCCATGAGCGCGGCCGCCCGCGGCGCGCCCGCCTCGCCGGCGAGGGCGGTGCGGAAGATCTCGGCGTTCTGGGCCGCGTCGCCGCCGCGCAGGCCGTCGGGATCCTCCTCGTCGAGGCCGAAGTCGGCGGGGGTGAGCGTCTTGCGCACGACCTCGGCGCCGGTCCACTCGGCGACCTCGGTGGCCCCGGCGACCGCTACCTCGTCGACGCCGCCGGCGCCGTGGAGCACGAAGGCGCGGCGCGCGCCCAGGCGGCCGAGGGCGTGCGCGAGCGGCTCGAGGAAGGCCGGGTCGAACACCCCGACGACCTGGTTGCCGACGCCGGCCGGGTTTGTCAAAGGCCCGAGAAGATTGAACAATGTGCGGGTCCCCAGCTCCTTGCGCGGCCCCGACGCGTGGCGGGTCGCGGCATGGAACGAGGGGGCGAACATGAAGGTGATGCCGACCTCGGCGAGGCAACGCTCGAGCACCGCGACCTCGGCGTCGAGCTTGACCCCGAGCGCCTCGAGGACGTCGGCGGAGCCGGCGCGCGAGGAGAGCGCGCGGTTGCCATGCTTGGCGACGCGGATCCCGCAGGCGGCCACGATGACCGCGGCCAGCGTCGAGACGTTCACCGAGCCCGAGCCGTCGCCGCCGGTGCCGCAGGTGTCCACCGCGCGATGCGGATCGGGGCAAGTGATCCGGGTCGCGCGCGCCCGCATGGCCCGCGCCGCGCCCGCGATCTCGTCGGGGGTCTCCCCCTTCATGCGCAGCGCGACCAGGAGGCCCCCGACCTGCGCCGGGGTCGCCTGCCCGTCCATGATGATCCCGAAAACTTTGGCGATCTCGTCGGCGCCCAGGTCCCGGCGGGCGATCAGCGCGGCGATGGCTTGCTTGACGTCCATCAGCGCGTGGCCTCGAGGAAGTTCGCCAGGATCTGCTTGCCGGCGGGGGTCATGATCGACTCCGGGTGGAACTGGACGCCCTCGACGACGGCGCGGCCGCCGGCGAGCCGGCGGTGACGCACGCCCATGATCTCGTCGTCCCAGGTCTTGGCGGTGATCTCCAGCGAGTCCGGCAGCGTGGCGCGCTCGACGACCAGCGAGTGATAGCGGGTCGCCTCGAAGGGGTTCGGGATGCCGCGGAACAGCCCCTGCTCGTCGTGGAAGACCTTGGAGACCTTGCCGTGCATGATGGTCTGCGCGCCGATGACGCGGCCGCCGAAGGCCTGGCCGATCGCCTGGTGGCCGAGGCAGACGCCGAGGATCGGGATCTTGCCGGCGAAGGCGCGGATCACGTCGAGCGAGATGCCGGCCTCGTTGGGCGTGCACGGGCCGGGCGAGATGACGATGCGCGCCGGCGCCAGGCGCTCGAGGTCGGCGATCGTGATGGCGTCGTTGCGGACGACGCGGACGTCCTCGCCCAGCTCGCCCAGGTACTGCGCGAGGTTGTAGGTGAAGGAGTCGTAGTTGTCGAGGAGGAGCAACATTACTGGGCACCTCGCGCCAGCTGGACCGCGCGCAGGACGGCGCGGGCCTTGTTCAAGGTCTCCTCGTGCTCCTTCTGCGGATCCGAGTCGTAGACCAGCCCGGCGCCGGCCTGGACGTAGATCTTGTCGCCCTTCGCGACCAGGGTGCGGATGGCGATGGCGAGGTCCATGTTGCCGCCGTAGCCGAGGTAGCCGACCGCGCCGCCGTAGATGTTGCGGCGGTGCGGCTCGAGCTCGTCGATGATCTCCATGGCGCGGATCTTGGGCGCGCCGGAGAGCGTGCCCGCCGGGAAGGCGGCGCGCAGGACGTCGAGCGTGCTCTTGCCGGGCGCGAGCTCGCCGGAGACGTGCGAGGTCATGTGCATGACGTGGGAGTACTTCTCGACGATCATCTGCTCGTCGACGCGGACGGTCCCCGAGGCCGCCACCCGGCCGACGTCGTTGCGGCCGAGGTCGATGAGCATGACGTGCTCGGCGCGCTCCTTGGGATCGTTCACCATCTCGGCGGCCAGCGCCGCGTCCTCCTCGGGGGTGGCGCCGCGCGGGCGGGTGCCGGCGATGGGCCGTAATTCCACGCGGTTCCCTTCGAGACGCACCAGGCACTCGGGCGACGCGCCGGTGACGCGGGCGTCGGGGAAGTCGAGGTGGAACATGTACGGCGAGGGGTTGACCACGCGCAGCGCGCGGTAGACGTCGAACGGATCGACGTCGGCGCGCTCGACCTCGAGGCGCTGCGAGAGGACGACCTGGAAGGCGTCGCCGGCGTGGATGTACTCCTTGCCGCGCTTCACCGCGGCGAGGAACTCCAGCTTGCCGAACAGCGAGCGCGGCATCGCCAGGCCGCCCCAGCGCAGGCGCGCCGACCCGTCCTCGTCGGGCGGCGGCGGCTGGATGGCGCGCAGGCGCACGTCGCTGCGGGCGAGGCGCGCGGCGAGCGCGTCGATGCGACGCAGGGCGGCGTCGTAGGCCTCGTCGGCGCGATCCGGACGCGGCACGAAGGGCGCCGCGACCAGCTTCAGGGTCTGCCGCAGGTTGTCGAAGATGACGATGGTGTCGGTGAGGACCAGGCAAACGTCGGGGATGCCGAGGAGATCCGGCTTCCCCCCGGGGAGCTTCTCCAGCGCGCGCACCACGTCGTAGCCCAGCCAGCCGACCGCGCCGCCCCAGAAGCGGGGCAGGCCCGGCACGTGGACAGGCCGGAATTCACTCAGGATCTCGCCGAGCGCCGCGCAGATGTCGTTGGTTGGCCACTCGGCCTTCTTGTCCTCCGCGCCGTTCTCTCCGTGCCAGGTGACCTCGACGCGGCCGCCCACCGACCAGCGGATGACGGCGCGCGGATCGACGCCGATGAAGGAGTACGCGGCCCACTTCTCGCCGCCGACGACCGACTCGAGGAGGAAGCTGTAATCGCGGCGCCCGAGCTTGGCGTAGGCCGAGACCGGGGTGTCGCCGTCGGCGAGGATCTCGCGGTAGACCGGGATCAGGTTCCCCTCGTGCGCGAGCTCGCGGAAGCGCTCGCGTGAGGGCCAGACCGCGGCCGCTGGGGATGACTGCATCGACACGCACGATAGCATGGCGTATGCTCCTCGCCGCCGCATGACCGCCCATGACCTGCGCGCCGTCGACCCCGAGATCGCCGACCTGATCCACGCCGAGGAGCGTCGCGAGCGCGACGTGATCCGGCTCATCCCGTCGGAGAATTACGTCTCCCACGCGGTCCTCGCCGCGACCGGCTCGGTCCTCACCAACAAGTACTCCGAGGGCTACCCGGGCAAGCGCTACTACGAGGGGCAGGTCAACGTCGACCAGGTCGAGAAGCTGGCCATCGAGCGCGCCAAGGCGCTCTTCGGCGCGCAGCACGCGAACGTCCAGCCGTACTCGGGCTCGCCGTGTAACCTCGCGGTTTACCTGGCATTCCTGAAGCCGGGCGAGACCGTCATGGGGATGGCGCTGCCGGCGGGCGGGCACCTGACGCACGGGTGGAACGTCTCCATCACGGGCAAGTACTTCAAGAGCGTGCAGTACGGCGTCCGCCGCGACGATCACCGGATCGACTTCGACGAGGTGCGCGAGATCGCGAAGCGCGAGCGCCCGCGCCTCCTGTGGGCGGGCGGGACCGCGGTGCCGCGGGTCATCGAGTTCGACAAGTTCGCCGAGATCGCGCGCGAGGTGGGCGCGGTCTTCGCCGCCGACATCGCGCACATCGCGGGCCTGGTCGCGGGCGGCGCGCACCCCTCGCCGGTGCCCCACGCCGACGTGGTCACCACGACCACCCACAAGACCCTGCGCGGCCCGCGCGGCGGCATGTTCCTGGCGCGCACCGAGCACGCCAGCGTCATGGACCGCGCGGTCTTCCCCGGTCTGCAGGGCGGACCGCACAACCACACCACCGCCGGCATCGCGGTCGCGCTGAAGGAGGCGGCGGCGCCGGAGTTCAAGGACTACGCGGCGCAGATCGTGAAGAACGCGCGCGCGCTCGCCGAGGGCCTGGTGGAGCGCGGCTTCACCCTGGTCACGGGCGGGACCGACAACCACCTCATCCTCGTCGATCTCACCGGCAAGGGCGTGCCCGGCAAGCGCGCGGCGCAGGCGCTCGACCGCGCCGGCCTGGAGTGCAACTACAACACCGTGCCGTTCGACCCGCGCAAGCCGTTCGACCCGTCGGGGATCCGGCTCGGGACGCCGGCGGTGACCTCGCGCGGCATGCGCGAGCCGGAGATGAAGCGGATCGCGGCGTGGATCGACCAGGTGGTCGCCGCGCCCGACGACGAGGCGGTGGCGGCGCGGGTGGCGGGCGAGATCCGCGCGATGTGCCGCGAGTTCCCGGCGCCCGGCATCTCCGTCGAGGACTAGGTGCGCGCTGCCCTGCTGGCCCTCCTGATCGCGGCGTGCAGCCGCCACGAGGACGCCGGCAGCGGCCCGACCTGGCGCTGGAAGAACCCGATTCCACAGGGGAATTCGATCAACCACCTGTGGGCGGCGGACCCCGGCCACATCTACGCCGTGGGCGACGCGGGGACCATCCTCTTCTCCGGCGACGGCGGCGCGACCTGGACGCAGCAGGCGAGCCCGACCGGCGAGGACCTCACCGGGATCGCCGGCGATCGCGGCGCAGGGGTGTTCGTCGTCGGCAAGCACGGCACGGTGCTGGTCTCCGGCGACGGCAAGACCTGGACCGCCGAGAGCTCGCGCGTCGAGGCCAACCTGAACGCCATCCACGCCACCGGGCACGGCGAGCTGTTCGCGGTCGGCGACGGCGGCACGATCATCCGCTCCACCGACGGCGGCGCGGCGTGGACGCCGCTGCTCTCGGGGACCAAGGCGAATCTCCTCGGCATCGCCGGCGACGCGCACGACTACTACGTGGCGGTCGGCGCGGGCGGGGTGATCCTCGCCGGCACCGACGACGCGCCGACCTGGAGGCCGTGCCTCTCCAACACCGACCAGGACCTCTACCGGGTCGCGATGTCGCCGAAGGGCGAGGCGATCGCGGTCGGCAGCGCGGGGACGATCCTCCGCTCGACCGACCACGGCGGCTCGTGGGTGCCGATGACGTCGCCGACGCAGGCCACGCTGCTCGCGCTGTGGACGCGCGGCGAGACGTTCTGGGCGGGCGGCTCGGCGGGCGCGCTGGTCGTGTCCGACGACGCCGGGCTCTCGTGGCGCCCGCTGGGCGGCGCGGCCAAAGCTTCGGAGTCGAGCATCACCGCCGGCGTGTCAACGCCGCGCGAGGTCCTCATCGCCAGCGGGTTCGGCGAGCTGCGCGCGTCGATGGACGGCGCGACCTGGAGCGAGCGCTCGCGCGGCAACCGCAAGCTCCTCACCGGCGTCGCCGCGACCGGCTCGGGCTGGATCGCGGTGGGTGCGGACGGCACCATCCTCGACGCGGGCGGCGTGGTCCCCAACCCGGGGACCGCGCTCATGACCGCCATCGCCGTCGACGGCGACGACGCGATCGCGGTGGGCGCGGGCGGCACCATCATGGTGCGCCACGCCGGCGGTCGCTTCGCGCATGCGCCGCCCAACACCACCATGATGCTGACCGCGGTCGACCTCGGGCCCGACCTCGCCCTCGCCGTCGGGGCCAACACGACGATCATGCAGAGCGCGGATCGCGGCAAGTCGTGGAACCCGGCGCCGCGCGCGCCCGCCGGAGATTACGCCGGCGTCGCGCTCGGCCAGGACACCGCCTGGGCGGTCGGCAAGCACGGCCTCCTGGCGAAGCGCGACCACGTCGGCGCGTGGAGCCAGGTGAAGACCGGCGTGACCACCGACCTCGACGCGATCGCGGCCGCGGGGAAGCTGGTCGCCGCCGCCGGCAAGGAGGGCGTGGTGCTCCGCTCCGTCGACGGCGGGGCGACCTGGGAGCGGGTGGCGACGGGAACCAAGGTGGACCTGCACGGGGTCGCGATCCGCGGCGAGGAGATCTGGGCGGTGGGCGACCGCGGCACGATCCTCCACGCGCGCGGCGCGGGCGCGTTCGCCGCCGAGCCGAGCGGGACGACCAACACGCTCATGCACGTGACCGCCGGGGAGTCGCTATTCGTCGTCGGTGCCGGCGGGACGGTCCTGACGAAGTAGCCGCTCGACGGCGACGCAGAGCGACTCGGACTTCGGCACGCCGAGGGCGTTCGCGGTCGCGTGCAGCATGCGGTTGGCGCGCGCGACGAACTGGTCGAGCGGGACGAAGGCGAGGCGCGTCGCCGGCGGACCGGTGTTCCCGCCCGAGCAGCGCTCCGCGGTGTCGACCGCGTGGCCGTTGCGGCAGGTGTGCGGGCGGACCGGGTAGATCGTGCAGGCGCCGTCCTCGTTGAAGGCGCACATGACCCGCTTGCGCCACTCGGCCTGGTGGGCGGCGTTGTAGACCTCCTGGTTCTTCTGCTCGGTGAGCGCGGAGAGCCGCTCGGGGCCGTCGCCGACGCGCGCGCGCCATTCGGGAAATCTCTGTAAAAACGCGTCCTTGACCGCGCGGTTCTCGGGGAGCTGGAGCCAGCGCGCGACGCGGATCGCCTCCGGGGCGAGCACCAGGATCATCTCCTCGCAGCAGCCGTTGCAGCCGCGCTTGCAGGCGATGACGATCTGCTCGCTCGCCGCCGCCGCGGCGCGCGCGTCGCAACCGCGGTCGACCTCCTTTCCAGCACAGTGGGATCCGAAGCTTGGAATTCACGTGACTTGAAGTCGCGGC
>JADMIO011667586.1_pt1 | contig 16522 bp, 11 predicted proteins | sample 8958161 | NCBI WGS metagenome assembly JADMIO01 (sample SAMN16585339, study PRJNA669376) | soil metagenome | isolation source: Crop rotation soil | place: USA: Cullars Rotation, Alabama | collected 2011
CCCCCCCCCCTCCCCCTGGAATAATATTTTTACCCACCCTGTATATATCGACAGAAAATTTTTTTCAATAAAACCGCGATTTCGAAATGCTCAGCTTTTCTGCCAATAAACCACAACATCTAACACCTCGGTTTTCACGATATATCTCGCCTCATATGTGAATTAAATGTAAAGATAATGAAGATGTTATGCGTCACTCATGTGTTACTCAATGTATCTTAAGAGATAATCGAACATCCCTGAATTCAATACACAGCTCTTCGACGGAAACTCAATCAAACTTCGCACAAAGTCTATCACGTAGTTTACGGTTTAGTGATAAGAGTATGTGATCTTGCACAAATTATGATTCTAATTCCTGTATATTTGAATTGTTCTACAGAATCTTTCTAACGAAAATAGACGCTATTGAAAAGAAGATAGATTCTTTGTTTGAGTTCTCGAAACAAACGAATCAAAATTGAAACTTTCATCACATTATTAACAGTCCTCAGAATGATATGCATACATAATCAAAACATAGTAATAAAAAACTTACTTGTAGTTACATTTACAACATCACAATAAACTGGATTTCAGAAGGATTCCATGCTGATAGATGAGAGTTAAATTCCTTTTTTATCATCTGTTTTCCAAGTGCTAATGGAATCATGCTGTGAAGTATATATATGTCGAAGATGACCACTTGTCGTTCGATATGCTTGTTTGAAAGTAAAATGTACATCAGCATAGTAGGGATTTTCTGGTTTAGTTGAGTACCCAAATGAAATGCATTGAAGAGCAATCGCAACTACATCATCATCATGTCCCATAGGCTTAGCGCTCGTTGGGGCCAACCATGTTTTTACGGGATCAGATTTTTCCACGCCTGTCGATCTTGCGCAAGATGAAATAGATCTTGTCCACTGCGTTGACACCACTCTGTTATGTCATCCAACCACTCTCTACATGGACGACATCATCATATGTTTGTGATAATTGGAAATCGCTTTTAATGATGAACATTCGAGACTCTGAGCAGAATGATACCGATATCCAACATTCTATACGTAAAGCAAAAAAAATAGATGTGTTAAATCAGAGAAATCAAATAAATGGAAGGTCAAAAACCTTTCAATTTTATGAGAACAAAATATTTCTACATACATTTTAATCTGAATGACAATATCTCATTTATTCTCTCATAAAACGCAAATAAAATAAATGTGAAAAATTCGGATTTAAATCCGAGTGTTATGTGTACTTCAAAAAGTGAAACATAATCGTCGACTACAGGGTGTTCCAAAAGTCCTGTCGTGATAATTTTTCAGATATCTCCACTATTTAATCTAACTTTATCAACAAAATTTTTTAAAATTGTAGCTAAAAACACCAAGTTTTGTTTTCTACGAACAAATTTCAGACGCACTCTGAAAACTTAACACGTATGATCGAGATACAAAAAACTAACATTTTTACTAATTGTGAAAAAGGAACATATTACCGTTATTATTGGATTGCTTGGATTTATTGAATTAGTCTGACTTTTAAATCAATCAGAACCTCCCTACTTTTTCAAAGGTATCCGCTTCCACTTATTCTAATATCAAAAGACATAATATTACTAAGTTTAATGATTATAAAGTCGTGCCATTATTTCACCTTTGTCAACTATCGATTATTAAATTATCGCTTAGGTTGGGGTTAATTTTTGTCAATCAATGTATTACGTCTCATCTTTCAAGAAACACATCATTAATGATACTTTTTTCCGTAAAATCGAATAAAACTAGCTCTTGAGCAGGCCATATTAATCGTGTTGATCAATCGTTGAGTCATCGAAAAACAAAAGTCCATAATCAACTTGCTTTACATCCTATGGTTACATGCAACCGCAAGTGTAGTGAATTCATTCATAATGCTACAATGGCTTAAAACCTATTTTGAGTCAAAACACTTCAACTGTAGTTAATAACCGATGCTATCGTAGATACCGATGAAAAAAGTGACAAGTAGGGGTGGCACTTTATCTTTAACTATACTTTGAAAAAGTAAAGTATTTCACTTTACTTTATCGAGTAAAGTAAAGTAAGTCACTTTACCCGAATAATAAAGTAGAGTAAAGTAAAGTGAAATACTTTACTTTACCTGTTAAAGTAAAGTAGGGGTCCATTTTACCCAAATAATAAAGTAAAGTAAAGTAAAGTAAAGTAAAGTAATATAACTAACAATGGAACGGTTTGTACTGGTACCCGAGAAAATTGATCGTGTTCGAGTCAAATGAAAGCTCTCACCACCACACTAACAAATTTAAAATATTACGTGTCTATAGCAAAGTTGGACGGACATATCGATCTTTAAGTTATGCACAATCAGTTACGGGGTCAAAGGTGAAAAAATCAAAGATTAACGGTAAAGACCAGCGGTGGATGAACACTCTAGCTGAAACTTACATAGACTAAGATTGAGGGGTTCATCCACCGTCGGCCTTTAAAGCCATTACCGTTAACTATTGATTTTTTCACCATCGACCCCGTAACAGATTGTGCATAACTGAGAAATCGAATATGTCCGTCCAGGTTCGCCATAGGCACGTAATATTTTAGTTTTGTTAGTTTGGTGGTGAGAGCTTTCATTTGACCCGAACACGATCAATTTTCTCGGGTACCAGTACAAACCGTTCCATTGTTAGTTATATTACTTTACTTTACTTTATCGAGTAAAGTGAAGTAAAGGCTTTACTTTACCGAGTAAAGTAAAGTATGTGTGTTCTACTTTACTTGATAAAGTAAAGATAAAGTGCCACCCCTAGTGATAAGCTGTGGACGATTTAAAGGAGAAACATTCAATAAATCCAAGTAATTCAATAATAACGATAATATGTTGCTTTTTCACAATTAATAAAAAGGTTAGTTTTTTGTATTTTGATCATACGTGTTAGGTTTTCAGAGTGCGTCTTTTGGTGTTTTTAGCTACAATTTAAAAACAAATGTTGATAAAGTTAAATTAAATAGTGAAGATATCTGAAAAATTTATCACAACAGGATTTTTGGAATACCCTGTATAGATGTGCGGGACCAAGTTTTATGGCCCGGTAGCTCCTTTTCTATTAGTCCTGATCGTAGTGAGGGTGAGTCCGCTATATTCATAGCCCCGGCTTGGTCCTGCTAGTTGTTTTTGCGTTTATCCTACCTGTTTAATAAGGAAATGTTTTTGATGTACTATTCTGCCTAAGTCCCCTCCGTATCACACAGACACAGCCTCACCATATATAAGTTTTTCATGGATTTTAGGCAGTGTGGTCTTTGAAAAGTCTTGAGCGCATCATATTTACCCCTGTGATTTAGTATCATTTTGTAGTACTTGATGAGTTCTATCTTTTCTGAAAAAATGACGTTAGTTTTATGGAAAATAAGCACATATCATATAGGCACGATGTCAGGATATAGGGTTTTTCATAGTTTTTGGACAGTGTGGTATTGACGAAATCCTGAGCACAGCATATTTACCCCTATTATTCAGCATCATTTTGTAGCTCTTGACGAGTTCTATCTACTCTGAAAAAATGACATTGGTTCTATGGAACATAAACATATATCACATAGGCACGATGTCAGAATATAGGGTTTTTCATAGTTTTTGGGTACTGTGGTACTGAGGAAATTTTAAACGGAGCATATTTATCCCTACGATTTAGCATCATTTTGTAGCCCATGAAATTCTCTATCGAACGGTATATAATAGTCGAGGTTTCGTTTTAACTGCATGTGAAATTGAGGTTTAAGAAAATTGGAATGGGTCAATATTTCCATCAAAACTATAGGAAAATAACGGTAGTTCCTGCTGAAAATCAGTAAATACTTGACGAATCATGCCCATCTTCGAACTCGACCGAGATATTCATGGGATAATGCTGTGTAGAAAATTTCATGACAATCGGACTATTCTTTCAAAAGTTATCGTGTAAACGGACGGACGGACGGATGGACGGCCGGACACACTGACCGATTCTAGAGTGTACTCACTTTTTGAGTACACAAAAATACATGTTTTTATGAAAATCGAATTCATTATATGTACAAAATTCATAGTAGCAAGTAAGAATATGCATCTGACACAAGCTGACATGATTATTTCTGACGTGCATATTTGACTTAATATTACTGCGTTAGATATGTAACAAGTAACACGTTTAGAATACGCTAAGATATGCTTGTCAGTCGTCGCATCTCTTAGGTTAAAAGATGAGAAAAATTCATTTAAGATTTCTTCATTTTTGTTTTGAGTTTCTGGCTGATATTGTTTTATTATTAAATGATTCAATTTGCATAGGAAATAAGAATATTCTGAAAAAATGACTTTTTGGTTTCGTTAGGTCTACAGATTATGGCTCGATTCTTGAATTATTTCGTAGAAAAACTTCGCAAATGTATGCATCACGCGTTTTGTTTTTTGACTTTTTTAATAATTTATAAATAGATAGAAATTCTTGCACTACATTGAGTTGTTTCGATTCATCGGGTTCCTGGGCAGGATTATCAGCCAATCGCTACAATCAACATTAAAAAAATCCGAAAAATCAGAACATCAGTTGACTTTAGCTACCCAAGTGGGTAATTCTGTTCCTGGAGATCGTTGAGTGCCTTGGATTCTATTATGTTGTGGTTGGTAATCGCTTAACGTCTCTCATTGACGTTTTAGTTCCGAATTCCGCAAGAGTTTAGAATTCATGGAACTCGGATATATCTCTGTTGAAAACAGAGAACTAACATTTTGATTAAATTCCAATTAATAAGAAAAACAAAATATTTAAAAAGAAATTTCAGGTAAAATTTTTTGCTATATTACTTTATGTTAGACAGCAAAAACATAATTCAAAGCATATTTTAGTTGTAAGATTTATATAAGTCAAATTAAATTACAAGATCCAAAGGAAAATCTCATTGATAGTCGCATCAAATACAATATACAAAATTGAAACATCTAATAAAATATTTTTATATAATTTATAATCATCAAATGAATGAATAATTCATTATAGAAGTCAGGTCCAACAACGTCCCTTTCAAAATACACAGGAACATTTTTTTAAATCATGTTTTAAAAATGGTGAAAAACTTGTCAAAAGTTGGTCTGTGATTTTCAATTTTCTTTTATCATATTTCTTCACTGAAAACGATTTGAAAATGAATAAAATTCCCTTGCAAGCTAAACAAATTCTGAACAAAAGTCACGAAGTAAAAACATTCGACTAAAGAAAATGGTTTATTTTTAGGATTGTCAACAAACAAATTCTATTAAATGGATGACGCTGTAGTGGCCCGACCGGAAGGTGCCGGAGATGTGACACCCCCACCCCAATAATTGGAAATTTTTACTGGTTTTAGTAGTTAAAAGGTTGGAAAAAAAACATGCAGTACAGATTTTTAAACTCTTTTCCAAAAACTAAAGGATTCAATGAAATTCTTCTCAAACAAGCTATGAAGTAAAATCAAAATTTTTTCGTTTCGCGAAGAAATAACGGCTATACGATCCCCTAGTCAATTCTCCCTTAACGAATCCCCAGGGAGTCCCCACGAAAACTCCCCGGGGAATCACGACAGGGATTCCCCGGTGATTTGTCAGGGAGTGCAGGGGAGTCCCTAGGGATTTGTGAGGGAGTGAAGGGGAGTCCCTAGGGATTTGCGAGGAAGTAAAGGGGAGTCCCTAGGGATTTGAGAGGGAGTAAAGGGGAGTTCCTAGGGATTTGCGAGGAAGTAAAGGGAGTCCCTAGGGATTTGCGAAGGAGTAAAGGGAGTCCCTATGGATTCAAGTACGAGGAATTCTAAGCTCGAATCCCGTCGGATCCAACGGGATCCTATAGGAGTTTTATACCTACACCAGATATTAATTACCTGGAAGATTGATGCTTTACCCATCATCCTTTTATTGTTTAATAAGTTATATAACTATTTGATCATTTGAGGACCATGGGACAACGTATGTCCTACGGTCCTCAAAGGGTTAAATAAATACTCACTGTTGAATTTTGATGTTCAAGTTGACCCAAAATAAGGAAAAAAAAATTATTTAATTAAAGAAGATACTTACCGTTCAATTTTGATGTTCACATTGACCTAAAATAGAGAAAAAAAGATTTATTTAATTAAATAAAATACTTACTGTTCAATCTTGATGTTCAAATTGACCTAAAATAAGGAAACAAAAATTATTTAACTAAATAAGATACTTACTGTTCAATTTTGATTTTCAGATTGGCCTAAAATAAAGAAAAAAAAATTTATTTAACCAAATAAATACTTACTGCTCAATTTTGATGTTTAGATTGACCTAAAATAAAGAAAAACAAAGTATTTATTTAAATAACTACTTGCTATTCATTTGGGTATTGAAATTGAACTAAATAATAATAAAAAATTTATTTGAATAAATACTCACTGTTGAATTTTAATGTTCAAATTGACCTAAAATAAAGAAAAAAAATTATTTAGTTAAATAAAATATTTACTGTTAAATTTTGACGCTCAAATTACCTAAAATAAAGAAAAAACAATTATCTAATTAAATAAAATACTTACTGTTCAACTTTAACGTTCAAGTTGACTTTAAATTAAAAGAAATTATTTATTTAACCCTTTCCAGTCGGCTATTTGTAAAATGCCATACCCCTGTAACCAATCATTGACTTATATCTTTCAGTTCTGAACAAATGTATTTAGCAAATAATCAAAACGTTTATGCATTTTGTCAAGCAAAATCACAAAAAACAAACTCCCCAGGGAGTCCCCGGTAGAGGGACTCCCTGAGGAGTTTGTTTTTTTCTTCCTCTCCTTTAAAATCTAGGGATTCCCTAAAAAATCCCTAGGGAGACTCACTAGAGACTCCCTGGAGAGTTCTTATCTTTTGGGACTCACCGGGGAGAATAAAGGTGATTCCCTGGGGACTCACCAAGGAGTTCGCATTTTTCAAGGGACTCACCGGTGACTTTGCGGGTGAGAGTCGACTAGGGATCATAACCAACTCGAAAACTCTTTAATCTTTCATTTTAGCAATATGTTGTGGTTTTTTTTACATCTTAAGGGCTTCATATTTCGAAAGTTGTTACGAGCGTAGCCGCCTTCGGCGGCAAAAACGCTCAGAGAATGTCATAATTGGTATTTGATGACAGTTTAGTTTTTGAAAAGAACCAATAGAGAAACAGAATTTTTATCAGTCGGGAAAGAATTTTTGCTTCAGTAAATAATATCACTTGCATAAAGATAATCACGTTTTTCAGACATGAAACTCAAATCTGAGAGATTTGAATTAATTATTCTTTCTATAACGCATAACTTTGAGCAATAGTCGTTGGCGTGAACGCCTTCGGCATTATAAATATTGAGAAACTATTTTGAATTATATACCAAGGCAATTTTCTTCCTCAAAAGGCTGGACGCTAAAACTGAATTTCTTTTTTCATTTTATAAGGTGGTGTTTTTGAATTGAAAAAATTATTGCAGTATCAATAGCCAAAAAAGATAACACTACCCCTGTTGAAAAAATCTGGATCGATCTTCTATTCTTAACTCGGAGCATCCTTGTGCACACCTCTTCTTTTTTAACAAATGCTTCCTTTATACGATAATATTGATCGAACTATGTTGTGTATACAGAAAAAAGACAGAACAAACAACTACGTACAAATTTTTTTTTCAACACTCTCTATCTTGGACAAAAATTGTTTTACACCCCTACCTCGGTCAAAAATTGTTTTACATCCCCTACCTCAGACAAAAATTGTTTCACACCACCCAAAGTTTGAAGGATCGGACCACCACTGGGATGACGTATCTGACTTGCATTGCGACGATGTCATGATTTTTTTAGTGAAGCATGGCAACAAAATCAATGTATTCGATAAGAATATAAAAGAATTGTAATAAAATTTCGATAGTATCAACACCATACAAACATGCAAAATGTTTCACAACATAAATATGTAAATTAATCATCGAAATACATGTTTTTTTTGGTCTACTTAACCGATGTGATAGGAAACTTTCGTTAATATTATTTCAATCTCTATTTTTTTTCCGTCAAGGCCATGACGACGCATCGAAAGAAAAAGTTTTTCCCTCTTGAAATGGAATAAACAAAACTCCATAGGTGGTAGAAGGGAGAGCAAAGAAAAATAATCATTCATTTATTCTCGATATTCTTTCACTCATTGATTAGACACAAACCATGCAACTTGTAATAACCTTATTTTTCAGCATCTTTCTCTTATGTGTAAAAGGTAAGATGATTTATTTCTTCTTATTGAACTGTTTTTTTTACAATACGAACAATTTCTAGGTCAAACTACACAAGCACCTAGTTACTCTTGTAATGAGAATGATTTAACTGTTACATTTACAGTGTCTCGATCATCTCATTCTGCATGGCAACCAACATCAAATTGTTCTTTACAACAATGTGTTGTAAGTTCGAATACTAACAACAGTTGTTTTTCATCAACAAGACCTTGCTATGATTACCGTACACTCGATAATAGTAGCTATTGTGCACCGGGTATTTTATGTTCAATTTTGGAGCCATGTAACAATATAACATTTGCTTGTGCATCAAATACTTCGGTATGCATTGTTAACTCATGCTGTTCACCACAAGCAGTATGTTTGCCGTTGTCCATGACAAATTTCTGCATATCAGGTAATATTACAGTTTACGCAAAATTGTGCGTGCTCAACAACTAACTTAAGTAGTTTGTCTCGATTCTAATTAAAACTTGATTTATTTTGACAAACTTACGATTGAGTGATCATTTTCGCACAGTAGAAAATGAAGAATAAGCAGATCTAAATTCGAAAGAGCAAGTTAAGAGGATGAATAGAAAGAATGAAAATAAAATGAAGAATTAAAACTGGTTGATGTTTCAGTATCGTAGTTTAATCAATAACACAGTAGGCGACACTTTGAGTGGTTAATACTTTTTTTGTGAAACACGACCGAAAAGAAGTGCTGAAGTGTATAGGGGTAAAAATTTGCACCTCCCGCCACAGACATGACAGACATCTTAGTAGCAAGTCACCACTAACATGACAGACACCTTAGCAACGACTCGTCATAAACGTGACAGAGACGTTAGAAACGGCTTATCACAGTCATGACAAATATCACGAAGAGATCATCACCGGCCGTGATAGACATAGAATTGAAAATAAAGTCTTTCCCTGTGATTAGCAATAGCTCTATACAATCTTGGAGTAAAAAACATATTTTCGTCTCTTTATTTTGCTTTGCGGTTTGATTTCAATTTCTCTAGTTCTATTTTCTAATGATGAGACAATTTTAGAAATACGAATTTATATGTGGGCTAATCAAATATATTTTGACTCATTTTCGCATCATTTTACTTGACATTACTATTAATGGATAGCACTTGAAATTTTCTACCTATGAGATCCCACATTAATCCATTCAACCAAAAATGTCACGAATGAGAAAAGTAAATACTTTTTTGCATCGGTCACTCTGAGCTAATTTTATCTTGGAAAATCAATGTCCACGAATAAAAAAACTTATTTAATAAGATGAAATTGAATAAGTATGAACCTGAGCATATTTTACTAAATCTGTTTTTGCATTGGCCTACTGTGAGCTTATACTAAATTCCTCTCCGCAATAGAAGACCTCTCTGAACAAAAAGTCTGAGAGACATATTACAAGACCCCTTAATTAATTAATTTCTCAAAAATTTGGAATTTTAATTAGTATACTTATATCAATATATACCTAGTTTTCAGGATTTTGAGCTGAAAATCTTAAAAGACTGAGCTTAATATTATTTCTGGACTTTTAAAACTCTAAAAATCTCTTTCCAAACCCTCAAGATCGTTTTGGTTTTGTGAAAAATCTTTTTAATTAAAAATTATGAAAATAATGGGTCACAGTAGAAGGCCCCCATGAAAACTTAGCACACTGGGGCATAATAGAAGACCCTAGATCTTCTATTGCGAGGGAGGTCTATCTAAACAAAATAGTGATTAAAGTTAATGTCCATTTCAGAGCGAAATGAACGTGGGCATTTTTGGAATCACTTTTGATCGTCTAAGACTATCGAGCTCAAGGTTTTAGCATTGGAAAGAGCAAGTTCCGAGGTATCTATCTGTATAACATTCACCAGGACCAAAGATATTTTCTACGACTGTTTATACATCGATATGTTTTTGGTCCATGTTTTCATAAACGTTCATGATAACCTGACCTCAAATTATATCAGATGGTAGACCAAATTACCCTGTATATGTAATAAAACGTTCATATTTATATAGTGTCTTCTCGATCTCTTTCTTCAACGAGATCATTTTGAATTGTGATAATTTTATCGGATATTCAGGGTAATATGGGCTACCATCTGATATAATTTGAGGTCAGGTTATCATAGAGCTGGGCAACTCAGCGCTATATGCAACGTGAGTTGAATTGATTTCAACTCAACTCACGTTGCATATAGCGCTGAGTTGCCCAGCTCTAGGTTATCATGAAAGTTTATGAAAATATGGACTCAAAAACATATGGGTGTACAAACAGTTGTAAAAAAATATCTTTGATCTTGGTGAATATTATACAGATAGACGCCTCGGAACTAGCTCTTTCTGATGCTAAAACATCGAGTTCGATAGCATTAAACGATCAAAAGTTATTCCAGAAATGCCCGCATTCATTTAACTCCGAAATGGACATGAATATCTTATAGGTAAAATCGTAATTTAATGCTCAAAAGTGCAGAATTTTTTGTCCATTTATTAAATATTTTGCGTTCAAAAAAGACTGACTCGAATAGTGTCGAATTTTCTACTATTTTCGTTTTGAATTTTTTTCTCATGACATATAGAAACGGAACGGCTGATCACATTTGACGATCTCAGTGGAGACTCTGGATTGGTAATGAACGGTTATGCAGGCTTGAACTGGCAAAATGTGGGTTATTGGAAGGTTCCTGGCAGCAATTTTTGTGGTTATTCAACAGTTATCGTCAGTGGTCGAACGATTATCTATAATTGTGATTCGTCAATGTCTGTCACAAGCAACAAAGTATTTAGTCTAAGATCATTTTATGCAGCAGCTGCTCATAACAACGATCTGCAATTAAGTATAACCGGACTCAATTCACAGGGATTGACACTGTATAATAAGACCGTCACACTTCAAGTATTCACCGCGACAGAGATCATGCTCAATTGGATTCATATTAATACAATCACATTTGTTGCTTCGGGTGGTATGAATAACATAGTATGTGCAATTGTCAACAGTACGTGTTTTGCGATGGACAACTGGTCTATTGAACAATAATATTTTTATCAAAGAACTGAGAATCCAATTATGACTAATACTTTCTAGTTTTATTTTTCATTTGAATACAACACTAAAAAAATATTCTCACATTGCCATTTATTAATGTTATGAGTGAACTTTCTTTAAGATTAATGTGAGATGTAAACTGAAAAGCAGTCCATCTCAAGTGAAACCAATAATCTGAAAAATTTGAGTTAAAAACATTTTGCGAGATTTTTTTTTGCATTTATCTTTCTATGATAAGAGAATTTGGAAAGACTTGATGCATAATACATCCACTTTTTTTTTCTGTCTTTTCTTTTTTGACGAAAAGTAATGATTTATAAAACAGGTACTTTGTTTTTGAATGATAACGATGTATTAGAAAAAGAAAAGGAGAACATTAAGATGTGTGCATATGTATTAACTCTTTGCTATACAATGTTGTTCACATTGATCATATGTTGCGTCACTATTAGCTCCTCTATGTTAATGATCGTTCTTTTACTTTCTTCTACGATGTATTCACGCAAAATACATCTTACATTGAACATGGACGCTGCAATACTAATTAAGACAAAAGTGATTGAAATTAATGTTCAGTATGATGGTGGCTGCACTTGATACAAACTTCAACTTCCAATTGGTACATGTCGTAAGAGCTTTCCTGTTCAATGTGATGTCAAGTTAATTGATCTTACGAAAAATGATTATTGCGAAGCGGTCATTTATCGCAAGGTTTCAATTGACGTTCATAAAGTCGGATTGGACAACAGTTATTACACTGGTGCTTCTATCCGGATCCAGGGCGTCGGTGACTCAAAAGTTTTTATCATTTTTCCAGAATAATGTCCGTCACAAATATCGTCCTATGATGAACTACCATTCTCCTTTTTCGTTGTCACTTTTACGTTGACCGTAGGTATGTTTGGTCTGACAAACTGAAACAGTAGCCGCACCGCTTTCCTCGGTCATATTTTTTATTAAACTACTGCACTGCTTATGATATTATCAACTGCACGAAATTAGGCCGATGGCAAGTATCTGGCTTAGAATGAGGATAAGAACAATACTCAGAGTGAGAAAACAACTGCGACTGACTGCTGAACTTTGAAGACTGTAAATCTTTTTTGTTGCAGTTAAGATAAGAGAAATCTTGGTAGTTTCTCTCGTCTAGGACTGAAATATATCAACCGATCAAAATTCCACGAGTGCCAAATAATATTCTTCCTTATCATTAATGACAACATCATACATTATTTTATAACGGATGCTTTCGAATGACAAAATTTCAGTTTGTCAATAGTGTACTGCGTGATTGATATTTTTGATCACGATCACGAATCGTGTACTGCGTGATTGATTTTTTTGATCACGATCACGATCACGATTACGGTGAAAAGAAGTTTCTAAATCACGATCACGAACTGTTATTCCAGTTAGAATCACGATCACGGCAATCACGATTACAAATCTTAGATAATGTTGTGATATAAAAAAATTAATAGTTCGATTGTGCCATCTATCTAATACTTTCTATTGGATAGTATCAACACGAATTAGAAAAAGATAGTAGCAGTGATTGTTTCATTTCATTTTTTTCTTTCTTTAAGATCATGAAAATGTATTGAAAAATTAAAAATTAAAATTAAAGTTTATTTTTAGAATGAGTTGTACAAATACAACTCGATTAAATAAAAAAGATATTGAAGCTCTTGTTGAACAAAAAAATGCATCAATATCATATGCAAAACCTAAAGAAACTAATATGATGTCAAAATATTGGTCTCAATTCAGTCAAATCTATGTAAATAATCTCAAACAAGATTTTATTATTTGTGATAATTGTAAATCAATACTTGTTTATAAATCGTCTACGGGATCTGGATGTATGCAAGTTCATTATCGTTCTTGTCAATCTAACAAGGAAAAATTTAATTCAGTTGGTCATCAACAAAAAATCAACCATTACTACAAGTCAAATGAAAAAAAAGTACCAAAACAAATAAAAAATGCCATTACGTCTTCTTATGTTGAATTTGTGGTTCAAGATGGTCGAGCTTTTCGTTTAGGACAAGGTGAAGGTTTTATTTCTTTGGCTAAACAATTGTTTAATGCTGGTACAATTATGTCATCGTCAAGTGACGTAGCAATTGAAGAACTTTTACCTGATCCAACTACGGTTAGTAATATTTGCTAAAAGAACGAAATGACTATTTAATTCTTTTAGGTTAGTAGATATATTGACCGAATGTATGTTCATCAAAGAGAACAATTAATAAAAATTTGTCAATCTATGGATAGTTACTGTATCATTGTTGATTTTTGGTCTGAATCTTATACTGGTAATACACATATGTTGAACATAAATATGTTTGCTTTTTTTTCATAAAGGTATATCATATTGTGGTTTAGCACTTAATCATGTTGATAAAAAATATCAATTAGAAACATATTTACTTGGTTGTTATCCATATGACATGGAAAATAAACGAGCACCAACAGTTCGAGCTTATATTGATGAAATATTAAATGGCTTTGGTCTTAAATTGGACAAAGAAAAATTCGTTATGAGTGATAATGAACCAGCAATGCGATGTACTTTTAGTTTAAATTGTAAACGAATCGGGTGCAGTAGTCACTATGTCAATAAACAGTTACAACATACATTTACATCAAAAGAAGTTGATAAAGAACCAGTTAACTGTGAATTAGCACAAAATATGTTTCATGATATAAAACATATTGCTGCAACAGTACGACGTATGCATAAACAACAGAATTTATCAAAAAAATTAATTCTTTATGCAGACACTCGTTTTAGTGGTGCTAATGAAATGTTGGTTGTGTTTAATGAAGTTTTTGATGAATTAGCTGATCTTCTTGATTCACGATTATTATTAACATATGCAATAATTGATAAAAATCTTTTAGATGATATTTGCAAATTCTTATCAACATTTGATACTGCTTTTGAAATTTTAAGTGACAATAAACGACCAACACTTCATCGTGTTTTACGGTTGAAGCACATATTGATTAACAAATGTCATATCAATGGTGAGGATTCAGAAGGTTTAAAACAAGTAAAGTATTTTTTAAGTATGAGATTTTAGAGATAATTAATCAAGATTTTTTCAAACTTTATTTTCGCTTTAGGTAAACGATTAGATGAAAAATGGGAAATATCAAATGAACATCTTATTGCTACTTTAATACATCCCAACTTGAAACATTTTCAAATGTGTCCTCATCTGAAAGAACGTGCAATATCTTTATTAAAAGAAGAAATGTTTAAATGTGAACGTGTTTTATCAACAACTATATCAACTGGTGCACATGCACAATCACCAACAGCATCATCAACATGTGCATCATTATCTTCGTCTTCTTCATCATCTATAAATACTAATTCGTCTTCTGCACGAAAACGATTATTATTAGAAATCTATGATAAACCAATTGAAAAACCAGTTAAAACAAATATTGAACAAGAATTAGAATTATATATTACGTCAACATGTATTCTAAAAGAAGAAGATGATGATGATGTTCTTTCATATTGGAAACAAAATGAAAATTTATATCCAACAATTGCATATATTTCTCGAAGAATATTGGCAATTTCAGCTACCAATACATCTGTTGAACGATTATTTTCAACATGTAAAAATACAATAACCGATAAACGAACAAGACTTGGTGGTGAAAAATTAAATAAAATTATGTTTTTACAAAAGAATATGAATATTTTAAAGGAAAAATTTAGTGGTAATTCTTTTACAACACTTGATGATCAAGATACAATGTCTTTAAGTAATGGATCAATCTCAAAGAGACAAAAAACAAATGATCTTTCGAACAATTATCAAAATAAAAATGAATATTTAATTAATATTGAAAGTGAAGAAGATGAAGAACTTATTTAGTTAGGAGACTTTTTTTTCATTTTTTTTCTATTTATATTATGTCCAGCTAGTCGATGCGTTTTGCTTCTTTTTTTTTGTTAAAAGTAGTACACGAACTATTATGTTTTTTAATTTTGATTATGTATTTTGCTTGTTTTTTTTTTGGTTACAAGTACCATATGAACAACTATGTTGTTTTTAAATTTAATTATGTGTTTTACTTTTTTTTTTGTTAAGAATTCATTCTAAAAATCAGATAGTTTTCTGATTTCAATGTGAATGTTAAGATGCTAAATAAATACTTGAGATTTTGAACTTAAAAGTAAAGTCGTGATTACAGATTTTTTTTTATAATCACGGTCACGATCACAATCATGAAAGAGAAGTCTAATCACGCACGATCACGCGTGATCGTGATCGTGATCGTGATTTTAATGATCACGCAGTACCCTATTTGTCAATATTACAGTTCTGTTCGCCATCAATAAGTATTTACCTTAAAACATCAATATCACCGATTTCTTTTTTTTCAGTTTTAATGACTGATTACAAAAATCATAAAAAGATTTAATTGTCAACTAATATTCATTTCAAAATAAAAGAAGCGTGATTGTTTTTTGAATAAGTTTTAATGCAAATAGACGTCTTATAACCTTACAACCATATTTTTATTAAATATTTTTAATTATAAAAGACATACGACAAGTTTTTTAACTCAAATCAATTCCTTTTTATTCTAAAATTAATATAACATCGATGTGATACCATTGGTGATATTTGAATTTCTTCAATTGATGGAATATATTTTAATGCAATATCTGATATATTCATTAAACTTTCTATTGAACGAGATTTTGGTATATTAAGTGATGTTGAACTATTAATTTGATGTAATGAAGATATTGAATACGATGGATCCAAATGTGCGAATCTTTTTTTAAAAAAATTTATGATAAATCCTTTTTTTTTACATTTTTTTTGCTATACTTTGATAAATCAGAACTACTTTAAGATGCTTTAATAAATGAATTAATCATAACAGCATGTTGCTTAATCTGGAGATGGCGTGAAAAGTTGGTAGAACGCAATTAATGGGAATCTAGAGCTATCAGCTTTGAGATTTTGTCAAAATATGAGGAACATGTATGTTAAGTGGGCATTTTCTCAGTTGTTTGTACGGAAATACATAGAATTTTTTATAGAAAGTTACCTATACGTGTACCTTGAATTTTCATCTTTTTTCGAAATCTATTAAGTCAACATACAGGCAGGGTTCCTAATTAGAACAGGATTTTTGGAGGTGTGAATAGTTTTCG
>JADMIO010866720.1_pt1 | contig 16521 bp, 20 predicted proteins | sample 8958161 | NCBI WGS metagenome assembly JADMIO01 (sample SAMN16585339, study PRJNA669376) | soil metagenome | isolation source: Crop rotation soil | place: USA: Cullars Rotation, Alabama | collected 2011
GCGTCATCTTTTCGCTTCAAGTGGTCACCACCGGGTCACCACGCGAAAGAAAAAGCTGGGAAAATCAAGGCAAGCCGGGACAAAAAAAGCAACAAGAATCCAGCAACTTATGACACCAAAAGACACGCGGTATTACCGGAGGAAATGCCTTGGGGCGTCTTCGTAATGCGTAGGTCAGGTGTTCGAGTCACCTAGGCGGCACCATCTCCTGTCTCGCCATCGCGCGCGCTGGCGCGTAATTTCTCCCACGTGCTCCGCGTGCTTTTCTTCGGCTCTCTGCGCGACGCCGCGGGCGGCGCGGAACTGAGCGTTGCGCCGCCCCCGGACATCGCGACTATCGCAGCGCTGCGCAGCTGGCTTGCGGGGCGGGACGCGAAGCTCGGCGAAGCGCTCACGGCCCCAGGCGTGCGGATGGCGCGCGACCAACATTTCTGCGGCGACGATGCGCCGCTTGCCGGAGCCACGGAAATCGCCTTCATGTCCCCGCTGAGCGGAGGCTAGGCGATGACCGAGACGATGTGGTTTCTGGCGTTCGCGATTGGCGCAGCGGCCGCGCTCTATTCCTCGGTCGGGCACGGCGGCGCTTCGGCTTACATCGCGCTCATGGGCCTTGCGGGATTGGCGCCGGCGGAAATTCGTCCGGTCGCGCTGGTGCTCAACATCCTCGTCGCGAGCCTAGGGGCTATCCGATATCTGCGCGCTGGGCGCTTTGATTGGGAGGTGTTCTGGCCGTTCGCGCTGACGGCTGTGCCCGCCGCTTTTCTCGCCGGCCGCATCGAAATTCCGGAAAACATCTACCGGCCGCTGCTCGCCTTTGCGTTGGGCGCGGCTGCGCTTCGCTATCTGGTGTGGCCGCAGATCGACGCGATCAAGCCGAGCAAACCGCCCAGCAAGCTTGTGGCGCTTGGCGCCGGCGCAGCGCTCGGCGCGCTGGCCGGCCTCACCGGCATCGGCGGCGGCGTCTATCTCTCTCCGCTTCTTGTGTACGCGGGCTGGGCCGACCCGCAGCGCGCGACCGGCATCGCGGCGTGGTTCATCGTGGTCAATTCCGTCGCTGGACTGGCCGGTCGTTGGACCAGTCTCATGCATCTGCCGAGTTTCCTGCCTTGGTTTGCAGTCGCGGCTTTGATCGGCGCCATCGCGGGCACGACCTTGAGCCTCGCCAAACTCGACAAGAAAGGCGTGCTGCGCGCGCTTGGTGTCGTGCTCGGCATCGCCTCCGTTGCGTTGGCGATGGGCTGATGCGCGTCGAGATTCTCACCGAAATATTCGACCCGCATGCGGAACTCGAGCGCTTCACATCGGGTCGCGAGAACGCAGGCGCGCTGACGAGCTTTGTCGGCTATTGCCGCGCCGATGGCGGGCGCGTCGAGACGCTTGAGCTCCAGCACTATCCTGGTCTCACTGAGCGCGAGATCGAGCGGCTCGCGGCGGAAACGGTGCGACGTCACAAATTGCTGGACCTTCTGGTGCTGCATCGCGTCGGGACTATCGCGCCAAGTGACGCAATTGTGCTGGTCGCGGCGTTGAGCGTCCATCGCGCCGCGGCGTTCGCGGCGGTAGAAGAGCTGATGGACGCGCTCAAGACCGACGCGCCGATCTGGAAGCGCGAAGTGTCTGCTGGCGGTGCGCGCTGGATCGAGCCGACGCCGGCCGATCGCGAACGCCGCGCGCGCCAGGAGGTGAAGCCATGAACGAGCCGCCGCCGGGCGGGCGCATTGACGCCGCCCTCGTCTTCAAGCCGGTGCGCATTGCGGTGCTTACCGTTTCCGACACGCGCGATGAAGAAAGCGACACGTCGGGCGCAACGCTTGCCGAGCGCGTGGCGCGCGACGGGCACGTGCTCGTGGCGCGCGGCTGGGCCAAGGATTCCGTCGCCGACATCCGCTCGCAAGTACGTCACTGGATCGATAGTGGCGATGTCGACGTCATCCTCACCACCGGCGGCACGGGCCTGACCGGCCGCGATGTCACGCCCGAAGCGCTGCGCGATCTGTTCGACAAGGAGCTTGAGGGCTTCTCTGTCGTGTTCCATCAAGTGAGCTACGAGAGCGTTGGGCTTTCGACGCTGCAATCGCGCGCGTGTGCGGGCGTCGCCAAGGGCGTGTTCATTTTCGCCCTGCCCGGATCGGGCGGCGCTTGCAAGGATGGTTGGGACAAGGTGATCCGCTGGCAATTGGACAGCCGTCACCGCCCCTGCAATCTGGTTGAGATCATGCCGCGCCTGATGGAGCCGTGAGCACGCGATGAAGAGCGAAAAGCCTTCGCATCTCGACGCCGAAGGCCGTGCGCGCATGGTGGACGTCGCCGCCAAGCCGACAACCGCGCGTGAGGCAGTTGCGCGCGGGCGCGTGCGCATGAGCGCCGACGCATTTGCCCGCGCGAAGGCTGGCGATGCACCAAAGGGCGACGTGCGCGCCGTCGCGGAGATCGCGGGCGTGATGGCGGGCAAGCGGACGGCTGAACTGATCCCGCTTTGTCACTCCCTGCCGCTCAGCAGTCTCACTGTCGACGTCGCGCCCGATGATGGCGCGCACGCATTTGTCGTGACTGCACGCGCGTGTGCGACGGCGCAAACCGGTGTCGAGATGGAGGCGCTCACCGCCGTCAGTGTCGCCTGCCTCACGATTTACGACATGCTGAAGGCCCTCGACCGCACGATGGTGATTGAAGACGTCGTCTTGGTTGAAAAGCGCGGCGGCGCCAGCGGCGATTATTCGCGCAACCCATGATCAGCGTTGAAGAAGCGCGCGGGCTCATTCTGGAGCAGGTCAAGTCGTTGCCGTCCGAATGCATCGCGCTCGCTGGGGCGCTCGGGCGTACGCTGGCAGAGCCGGTGGTCGCGGCGCGGGCGCAACCGCCCTTCGCCGCCTCCGCTATGGATGGCTACGCTCTGCGGAGCGCGGACACGCCGGGCAAACTTCATGTAGTCGGTGAGAGCGCGGCGGGCCGCGCATACGCCAGCGCTGTGAAGCCGGGCGAAGCAGTTCGCATTTTCACGGGAGCGCCTATCCCTGACGGCGCCGACGCGATCGCTATCCAGGAAGACGTGCAACGCACCGCGAACGTCATCGAGACGCCAGCGACGCACGCGGGCCAACATATCCGTGCCGCAGGTCTCGATTTTGCCGAAGGCGCACGCTTGCTCGAGCCTGGTCGCGCGCTCGACGCTATTGCGTTGGCCTTGGCGGCGACGACCGGACGAACCAAGATATCGGTGGTGCAGCGCCCGCGCATCGCGATCCTTTCCGGCGGCGATGAAATCGTCGCCGCGGGTGCGACGTTCGGCGCTTCCCAAATCTACGATTCAGCGAGCCCCGGGGTCGCCGGGCTTGTCGCGACGTGGGGCGCCATCGCCTCGACCGCACCACCACTGCCGGATGACGCTCTCGCGATCGCGCGCGCCGCGGAAAACGCCCTCGCCGCGAGCGACCTGCTCGTGATCATTGGCGGCGCGTCGGTGGGCGATCACGATTTCGCACGCGCCGCGCTCGACAGGATCGGCGCCAAGCTCATCTTCAGCCGCGTTTCGATACGGCCAGGACGGCCCACCTGGTTTGCGGTTCGCAACGGCAAGCCGATCCTGGGGCTTGCCGGCAATCCAGCGTCAGCGCTGGTTTGCGCACGGCTTTTCCTGCGGCCCGCGATCGAACACATGCTCGGGCGCGACCCGGCGCTTTGTGTAACGACTAGCGCAGCGCGGCTGAAACACGCGCTCGAAGGCAACGGTCCACGCGAACATTATCTGCGCGCGGCGTCACAGACGGATTCGAGCGGACAGCTCTGGGTCGATGGATACGCCGATCAAGACTCGTCGCTTCTGTCTGTGTTCGCCGCAGCGAATTGCCTGGTGCAGCGGATCGCGAACGCGCCGCCGGCGGCGACCGGCGACATCGTGCAGATCCTCGACTTCTAGCTTTCCTTCGCGGGGTCGTGCGGGAATGCGCGCTCGGGAATGTCGTCGAGCGCTACCCCGTGCGGGGCGACGCCGAACACCCACCACGCGAACAGCGGCAGCATCGCCAGCACCACGCCCAGCTTCACCAAAGGCGCATACGGCAGTCCGTCGAGCATGGTCGGAAACGCGATCAGCCCGAACGCAATCAATCCAAAGCCGATCAACGCGGCGAGCAGCATGATGAAATAATGCAGCGGCGTTTCACCCAGCAGCATGCGCGCGCGCGGATTGGTCGCCGCCAGCCGCGAGGCCGCGGCGCGCACGAACTCCGAAAAACTGCCGGACCGGTTTTCGTAGGCCCCGCGGGTGACGAAATGGGCGTTGTCGATCACGAGCCTGCGGCCGTTGCGGAGCTTGATCTCGAACACGTGCCGCCAGGGCCGGTTGAGTTTCGGCGCCCGGCAGAGCCGCAAGGCCGAGATGTCGTTCCAGGGCAGCCTGCGCTCACGCCCGAGCGCGCCGCGCGTGACCAGCGCGCCGTCCTCGACGCGCCATTCCCGCTCGGACCTGCTGATCGCACTGCCCCTTCTGCGATAGACCACCGGCTGCATGCGTTCTTCCGCGCTGCCCCCGTCTGATCGTATCCATAGCTAGGGCGCGGTTTCCAGCGCCAATGGCGCACCCGACAGGATTCGAACCTGTGACCTCTGCCTTCGGAGGGCAGCGCTCTATCCAGCTGAGCTACGGGTGCGGACGCGCCGCTTGACCGGGATCGCGTGGGCCAGTCTCTAGCGGAGCGGGTTGGGCGGCGCAATTCGACCAAAAGCGCCGAAGTCCCGGGGGAAGGCCATGCGCGTGTGGAAGGCTTGGGCGACTGCGGCGTGCTTAGCCCTTTGGGCCTGCGGGGCGCCCCAAACCACGGCGCCAGCGGAACCAGCGATCTGGCGGGTGTCGGACGCCGACAGCGTGATCTGGCTCTACGGCACCGTGCACCTGCTGCCGGCCGACCTGCGTTGGCGCGGCCCGAAGTTCGAGCAAGCCTTCGCCTCCTCGGGCGAACTGGTGATGGAGGTCGATCCCGCGACCTTGACCCCCGATCGCATGCGCCAGCTCACCACCCGCTATGGGATGTTGCCGCCTGGCGAAACACTGGCGTCGCGCTTGGATCAGCCAGCGCGTGAAGCGTTGGCGCGGATTGAAGCGGACCTGCACCTCGATCCGGCGGCGTTGGAGCCGATGCGGCCATGGCTGGCGGCGCAACAGCTTGCGGTCGCCGACGCCATCCGCGACGGCGTGCACACCGAAGGCGTCGAGTTCGCGCTCGATGCCGACGCCAACCGCCGCCACATGGGGCGCTCCTATCTCGAGAGCGCCGAACAGCAGATCCTCACCCTGGCCGACCTGCCGCAGGCCGACGAAACGCACTTTCTGGTCGCGACGCTTGGGCAGATCGAGCGCGAGACCGGCGGCGAAGACGAAGCGTTGCAGGCGTGGGCGCGCGGCGATGTCGCCACGCTGACGCGGCTCTTGGAAGCTGAAGGCCATGACGCCGGACCCGCCGCCTACGACGCGCTCATTGCGCACCGCAACGCGGTGTGGGCGGACGAGATCAGCCGCCGCCTTAACGGCTCAGGCCACATCTTCATCGCTGTCGGCGCGGCGCATCTACTTGGACCCGAAGGCGTGGTCGCGCTTCTGCGCGCCCGCGGCATTCACGTCGACGGGCCCTGAATTCTAAGGCGAGGGCGGCCGCGTAACCCGATCACGCAGATTGTCGGCAACCTCGCGCGCATTGAAGGCGCTCGCGTTGTCCGCGGGCTTGGCGCCGTGGAACATGGCGATCTCGGCGGACGCCTCGTAGCGGGTGATTTCGCGATAGGCCATCGGGCTGTCGAAGAACGGATCGTAGAACGGCATCCAGCCGCGCCGCGTGAAGTACCAATAGTTGGGCGCGAAGGCTGGGTAATAGCCGCCAACCGGACTGAGATGGCTTTGGCCGTGAACGCCGCGATCGGCGACGATGAAATAGTCGTAGCCGTGCTCAACGGTTAGCTCGGCCGCGCGATAGAGCAGGTAATTCTCGACCGTCTCGCGGTCGGTCAGCGAGTTACCCTGAAACTGCACGCGGTAGCGGTTGGATTCGATCTGGTGTTCGGAATAGCCGTAGCCCCCGCGCACGGTCTGCGGCTGGTAGGGCGTTTCCGTCGCAAGCCGCGAGCCCGAGGCCGAGCGCGGCCGCCAATATTAGGCTTCGCATCGATGCCTCCTCGTTCTCTCGCTTAACGCGAAAATGCGCCTTACGGCGCCCGTTGGCGACTGCCTTCGCATCAAATTGATCGAAAACGCTAGTGGTGGAGGTAGGTCCCGACGTGCCGGACGGGCGCCGGCGCCAGCTCTTCGCCTGAAGCGAGCCGCACCGAATGGATCACGGCGTCGATCTCGGCGCGCCAGAAGTCCAGGAATTTGTGGATGCGGGGATAGGCCGGCGCCAAATCCAGGGTCTGCCAGACAAAACTCTGCAACAGCGCCGGATGGTCCGGCAAATAATAGAGCACTTCCGCTGTCGCCAGCCGCCAGCCGTTCAAACGCAAAATCAGTTCTTCGCGCATTCCGTCCTGCTTGCCTTGCCGGGAGCAGAACGCTGCTTACGGCGTTGCGGTTCGCTGGACGATCAAGCTGCCGGCCAAATCCTTACCAAGTCAATATCGCGCAACCGTCAGAGGCGCCTTGCTAGCAACCGAGAAACCAAGCTGCCAACACGTCTCCTTTTCGCGCTGACTAGCGGATGTCCTCGAGCGCTTTGGCGCGCGCGAGGCGCTTCGACGCGAAGTCGCACGCGATGTAGCCGAGCAGGATAAGCGGGCCGCCAGCGGCCGGCGCGAGGATCGGAGACAAGCCCTCCGGCGACATCGCAAGCCACGCAAGCGCCAGCGTGAGCGGAAAGCCCAGCGCAAGCAGAATGAGTCCAGCCGTCGTCAGAAGCCGCGCTTCATCGCGCAGACTTTGGACCGTGACGGCGGACACGCCAGATTGTGTCGCAATTTGGGACAATGTGCGCATAGCGATGGTCTTGCGATAATCGCGCCACACGCGAAGTACGCAACACGCATGGTTTACGCGCGAGTTTCACGCGCGTTGCGCTCAAGTGCGACGCAAACGACACGCTCCGGCTCACGTGAAATTAAGACGGGGGAACTATGTTGGTTTCTCGCGCGTCGATCATCACCTTTGGAACTACGCGAGAGCAGAACGCCTGATGTCGTTAGCCGAACTCCTCGTCGCCGATGAGAGTGAACTCGTCGAGCACTATCCGAACCGGGCGGAAAAAGCCGCCGACGGGATCGTGCACGCGGTCGGGCTGCTGGCGACGTTGATCGGCGGCGGCATCCTCGTCGGCTTCGCGCTGATGAAGGGCGGCCTTTCGCTGGGCGCAGCGAGCGCCGTCTACGCCATGTGCCTGATGGCGATGCTCTGCGCTTCGGCTGTCTACAACCTCACTCGTCCCTCGCCGGCGCGGCGCATTCTTCGCCGCATCGACGAAGCTGCGATCTTCCTGATGATCGCCGGCAGCTACACCCCGTTCACCATAAAGCTCCTGCCGCCGATGTTCGCGATCGTGGTGACGGCTTTCATTTGGATCGCCGCTATCGCGGGCGCCGCCGGCAAGGTGCTGTGGCCTCGGATCTCCGACCGTGCCTGGAGCTTCGTCTATCTGGCGTTCGGCTGGGCCGCGGTCGTGGTCATCGGCCCGCTCCTGCCGGCTTTGCCGCTCTTGGCTATCGTCCTGCTGGTCGCGGCAGGGCTCACCTACTCAGCCGGCCTCCTGCTCTATTTGAACCACGGCGTCCCCTATCGCCGCGCGCTCTGGCATGCCTGCGTGATCATCGGCGCGGCAGGCCACTACGCGGCCGTCATGGTCGGCCTCGTTCTGCCGGGCATCTGAGCCCCGTCACTGAATCGCTGAGAGAATCGCTCCACACTGGCGGCATGCCCCGTTCCGGCGCCATCCAGCGCGCGCTCTATGACGCGACCACCGAAAAGCTCACGATCACGCTCGTGACAGGACGGACTTACGTCTACGAGGACGTGCCCCACGAGACGTATTCGGCGTTCATGGCCGCGCCAAGTCAGGGCCGCTTCTACAACGCCCACATCCGCGACGAATTCTACATGCACGAGCTGGTGTGAGGCTCAGCCCGCCAGCGCGGACTGCAGGAACGCGAAATAGCAAAACCAGCCTACGATCTGTATGATCAAAGCCAACGCCTGCACCCATGCTAGCCTGACAAACACGGCAGCGGCCGTCGTCGCCAGCGCCATCGGGATCATCGCGAAGTTTTGCGCCGCCCACTGCATCGCGTTGGCGGTCGAGCCCATCCCCGCGTTCACGCCAACCGTGATCCAAGACAGGATGGCGTAGGCGATAAGATATTTCCGGCCCTCCTCGGCATGAAAGCGCTTCAGATCGACATCCCCGCGTTCAGGCACGTGCGGCGAGACCAGACGCACATAGAGGTACATGCCCGCCGCGACCGAGAAGTAGAACGCGATCAGCCCCACGCTCCAAACCGGCACCATGTGCAAATCCCACATGCCGATCCACCAGGCGCACGTGAACAGAAGCCCCGCGAGCATCCAGCCGGCATTGAACCACGACAGCCGAACCCGCTTCGACGCGATGATGATTTCGCCCGCCACCGACAGCAAATGCGTGACCGAAGCCGCGTAGACAAACGAAAACAGGATCAGGATGAAATCGTAGGCGTGCATGGAGCGCTCTACTCCTCGACGTCGATATGATCCGGCGGAAGGCCGTCGGCGAAACGCTGATACGCCAAATCGAACGCGCGCTCGATATGACGGGCGTAGCGCTCGCTATCGAAGAGCGGCGTGGTGAGTCGATTGGCGGCCAGTTTCGCGCGAATGGCCGCGAGCCGCTCTGGCTGCGTCGCAAGCTCCAGCGCCAGGTGCTCATAAGCTTCGACGCTGTCCGTGATCAGCTCCGGCATGTCGATGGCCGAGAGCAAACTGCCGGCAACGCGCGCGGCGAAACTCTTTCCGAGCTTGGTGACCAGGGGCAAACCGACCCAGAGAGCATCGCTTGCCGTGGTGTGGGCGTTGTAATTAAACGTGTCGAGGAAGAGGTCGGCGCAGCGATGCCGCGCCAAATGCTCCGCGGCGGGCGCTCTCTCGGCAAACACCAAGCGCTCAGGAGCGACGCCCCTCGCCACTGCTTCTCTTCGCAAATTGGCTTCGGCCCATTTGTTGTCCTTGAGCAGCCACAGCACGCTTCCTTCGACGGCGCTAAGCAGGCTCATCCAGACATCGAACTCGGCGGCAGAAATCTTGAAGCTGTTGTTGAAGCAGCAAAACACGAATCCATTCTCGGGCAACCCAAGCTCATCGCGCGTGAAACGCCGATCGGAAATGTCGCGGCGATTGTCGTTCGCTTGATAGGAATGCGGCAGCGAGATCACCTTCTCGCTGAACCATGGCCGCGAGGAAGCAGGCGCCACGATTGTGTCCGCGATGATGTAATCGATGAAATTGGCGCCCGATGTCCCGGGATATCCGAGATAATTGATCTGCACCGGCGCCGCGCGCTGCGCGAAGATGCCGAGCCGGCCGGCCGCCGTATGACCATTCAGATCGAGGGCGATGTCGATGTGCTTGCTGCGCGCCAACTCCACGACAGCGCCATCATCGAGCGCGCGAACATCGTGAAATGCGTCGACTGCGTCGGTCAGGCGCTGCCGCATCGCATCCTGCGGATTCATGCCATACGAGAAAGCGTGGATCTCAAATCTGCTTCTGTCGTGCAGCTCAAGCAGCCGCGCCAGGAGCGCCATGACGGCGTGCTCCTGAAAATCCGCTGAGAAATAGCCGACGCGCAGTTTTGGCTCGCGCGCCTCGCGCTTGAAGTTGGGTGACGGGAAACCGGCGAACTTGGATTTCACCCACGTGCGCGCGAGTTCAAGCTGATGCGCCGGATCGTCGGCCAGCGCCAGCGCCGCGAACGGCGCCACGGCGCCGTCAAGCTTGCGTTCCGAAAGGCGCGCGGCGTCGCCCGCATCCCAAGCGCACATCCGCGCTGCCGCCGTGCAGCGGTTGTAGAAAGCCTCCGCTGACGCAGGACGAAGCCGCAACGCCTGGTCATAGCTTACGAGCGCCTCGTCGAGGCGGTTCAAATCCTGCAGGGCGATGCCCCGGTTATTGTATGCGTCGGCGTAGTCGGGTTGCAGGCGCAGCGCCTGGTCATAATCCGCAATCGCATCGTCCAGCCGCTTCAGATCATGGAGAGCGACGCCGCGATTATGATAAGCCTCCGCATAGCCCGGCCGTAATTGCAGCGCCCTACTGTAGCTCGCCAGCGCCTCGTCGAGGCGCCGCATTTCCCACAACACGTTGCCGCGATTATTGGCGGCTTCGACGTGACGGGAATCAAGGCGCAGCACCACATCATAGCTGGCGAGCGCTTCGCTAAGCCGCTTCATGTCCCGCAGCACGTTGCCGCGATTGTAGTGCGCCACGACATAGTCGGGGCTGAGCTTCAGCGCCTGCTCGTAACTCGCGAGCGCTTCATCAAAGCGCTTCAGCTCCTGCAAGACCGTGCCGCGATTGTCGTAGGCTTCCGCGAAATCGGGCCGCAGCTGCAGCGCTTTGTCGAAGCTGACGAACGCCGCCTCCAATCGCCCCAACTGCAACAACGCGATGCCGCGATTGTTGTGCGCGTCGGCTGAGTTCGGTTCGAGACGCACCGTCTCGTCGAAACAAGCGGCCGCCTGCTCAAGACGCCCCAAGCCCGCATTCGCGGCGCCAGCGATTTCATGAAGCAACGCGGCGTTCGGATAGCGCCGCAATAGCGCGGACGCCTCCTCCACCACCGCCTGCAGCCGGCCCTGGTTGTAGAGGCCGATAAGGAACTGCACTTCCTGCTGAGACGGGTTCTCGGGCATCGGCCCTACTCGTTCTTCCCGCGTTTCTTGTCGCGTTCCGCGAGGATGCGCAGGCGAAGCGCGTTGAGCTTGATGAAGCCTTCCGCATCGGCTTGGTTGTAGCCGCCCGCTTCGTCGAACCCGACCAGCTTCTTCGAATAAAGCGAGTATGGCGAGGAGCGGCCCGCGACGCGCACGCCGCCTTTGTAGAGTTTGAGCTTCACCTCGCCGGTGACGCTGCCTTGGCTCGCGTCGATCGCGGCCTGCAACATCAAGCGCTCCGGCGTCCACCAAAAGCCATTATAGATGAGCGACGCATATTTCGGCATCAGCTCGTCCTTGAGGTGCATGGCGCCGCAGTCGAGCGTGATCGATTCAATCGCGCGGTGCGCGTGCCACAGAATGGTTCCGCCCGGCGTTTCGTAATAGCCGCGGCTCTTCATACCGACATAGCGGTTCTCAACCAGATCGAGCCCGCCAATGGCGTGCTTGGCGCCCAGACGATTCAACTCCGCCAACAGCTCATGCGCCTTGAGGCGCTTTCCGTTGACACTCACTGCATCGCCGCGTTCGAAGCCGACGGAGATCGTCTCGGCTTTGTCAGGCGCTTCTTCGGGAGTGATCGTCCGGCGATCGGCGCGTTTCGTGACGACATCCGGCGCTTCGACGTCCGGATCTTCCAGCACCAGCCCTTCGCTCGACGTGTGCAGCAAATTGGCGTCGATGGAAAACGGCGCCTCCTGCTCCTTGCCCTTGGCGATTGGGATGTTGTGCTTCTTGGCGTAGGCGATGAGATCGGGGCGGCCCTGAAAATCCCATTCGCGCCACGGCGCGATCACTTTCACGTCGGGCTTCAGCGCGTAGTACGACACTTCGAACCGCACCTGGTCGTTGCCCTTGCCCGTCGCGCCGTGACAAACGGCGTCGGCGCCCACCAAGTTAGCGATCTCGATCTGGCGCTTGGCGATCAGCGGCCGCGCGATCGACGTGCCCAGCAGGTACTGCCCCTCATAGAGCGTGTTGGCGCGAAACATTGGGAAGACGAAATCGCGGACGAATTCCTCGCGGAGGTCGTCGATGAAAATGTTGTCCGGCTTGACGCCCATCGCTAGCGCCTTCTCGCGCGCCGGCGCCAGCTCCTCACCCTGCCCGAGATCGGCCGTGAACGTGACGATCTCGCACTGATAGGTCTCTTTCAGCCATTGCAGGATGATCGAGGTGTCGAGCCCGCCCGAATAAGCGAGCACGACTTTCTTCACGTCGCTCATCTCAGCGCTCCCGCACCAGCGTCTCGTAGGCGCACGCATCGCCCGGTTTGGTGATGAATTCCATCGGCGCGGGTCCCCCGCCGACATGGACGCAGATGCGCCAATCGTCGCCGTTGAGCTCATAGATGGCGTTGTTGGTGCGGCCGCTTTCGGGCCCCGAACCATCGAACTTCACAGAGAAGCGTTTTGGACGCGCGGTCTCGTCGAAAGTCATCTGTCCGGAATATTCCGCGCCCATGCCGAGCGACGTGAAGCGCATGCCGTCGATGACGATCTTGGCGTTCGTGAGCATGGCGGCGGGCATCGGCGCGCCGTTCATTTCGAGCGTGGTGATCTTCCACGTTCCCTGCAGGTTTTGAGCATCGGCCATGGAGGGTCGCATATCCGCCCGGCGCGGATTGCGCCATATAAATCGAATGGCCCGGCTGCCCGCCCCATTGCAACGCCGCGTCGAGGACATGGCCGCCGCCTTTCTCGACGCGCCCGGACTGCCACGCGTGGATTTCACCGCGCCAGCGGGCGCGTCAGCGCTGTTTGCGCCCGACTCGGTGACGTGGCGGGTGATGAAGAACCCGCTGGCGCTGCTGATCGGCGGCGTCGCGGGCGTGATCCTGGAATTGGCCGAGCCACGCGTGCGGACTGGCGTGTGGGAGCACACGCGCTTCCGCGAGGATCCGGTCGGGCGGATGAAGCGCACTGGTCACGCCGCGATGGCCACGATTTACGCGCCAGCCGATACCGCGCGCGCGCTGATTGCCGCCGTCGTGCGCCGCCACGCCGTCGTCTCGGGCGAAACGCCCGCTGGCGCTGCTTACGCCGCCAACGATCCGGAATTGCTGACCTGGGTGCAGGCGACCGCCGTGTTTGGGTTTCTGGAAGCGTATCGCCGTTACATCGCTCCACTCTCGCCTGACGAATGCGACCGCTTCTATGCGGAGGGCGCGCCCGCCGCCGCGCTCTATGGCGCCGACGGCGCGCCGCGCTCGACGCTTGAGCTGGAATCGCTGTTCGCGCGCATGAGCAAGGCGCTTGAGCGCTCCGACATCGTCTTTGAGTTTCTCGCGATCGTGCACAAAGCGCCGATCCTGCCCGCGCGGCCGCTGCAAAGCCTCGCCATCCGCGCGGCCGTCGAGATCACGCCGCCATGGGCCCGCGACATTTTGGGATTGGACAAGAGCTTCGGCTTGCCGACGGGCGGCGAAACTATCCTGCGCGCGTTCGGCGCCACTGCCGACCACATCGTGCTCGCCAACGCACCGCCGTCGCAGGCGTGCGTGCGCGTTGGGCTGAGCGCGGATTATTTGTACAGGTAGGGCGGTCGCGGTCGATCCGCGAAGTACCAGTAAGCGACTCCCGATAGTCCGGTCGGCGCGGCGGCAAGAATGATCGCGCCCGTTGACAACGCGGGAAACTCTCTGCCCGCACGCTCCGCGATGGAGGCTGCCCAGGCCTCCTGGATCAGCGCGACTCCAACACCAAGGGCACAAAACAAGCCGAAGTCTGCAATTGGTCTCGCCATCTTGTTGATGCGCACCGAGAGAATCCCCAGCCACGCCAATGGCGCAGTGAGGGCCATGCCATATGCCGCGCGAATGGCGGTCGATGGAAGCCAACTCAGCGGCAAGGACCAGTTGTTCGCTAGCTCAGCAAAGGGAAGCGATAGGACGCCGGCAACTAGTAGGGTCGCCAGCCATGAGGCGATCCCGCGAACGGGATCGCCTCCAATCAGAACGCGACGCCATGTGGACATCGACCTACACCATCACCTGGTTGCCAAGCTCCACCGCCCGCCCGGACGGGATGTGGAAGAAGTCCGTTGCGTTGGTGGCGTTGCGCGCAAGGAAGATGAAGAGGTGATCTTGCCAGAGCGGCATGCCGCTCTTCTCGCTGACCACGACGGTGCGGCGGGAAAGAAAGAAGCTCGTCTTCATGATGTCGAACTTCAAACCGTGTTTTCTCGCATCGGAGAGCGCCTTGACGATGTTGGGCGTCTCCATGAATCCGAAGGTCAGCGTGACGCGCTTCACGTCGGGCAGGAAATCTTCGATGCGGATGCGCTCCTCTTCCGGCGCGCGCGGCATGTTCAGCGTCTTCACCGTGAGGATGATGATCTGCTCATGCAGCACCTGATTGTGCTTCAGATTGTGCATGAGCGCGGCGGGCGCGGTGTCGGGATCGGCGGTGAGGAAAATCGCGGTGCCGCGCACGCGGTGCGGCTGGTGGTGCGACAGCGTGTTGAAGAGCTTCGCCAGCGGTTCGTCGCGGCGCGTGTTTTCCGAGAGGATGCGCGTCCCGCGCACCCAGGTCCACATCGTGAGCATCAACCCGACCGCAAGCAGCAGCGGAACGAAACCGCCCTGCACCACGCGTTGCAGGTTCGATGACAGGAAGATGAACTCGATTACGAAGAAGGGCGCCATGAGCAGCACCGCGATCGGCAGCGGCTGCTTCCACAGCTTCCACACCACGATGAACGCCATGCAGCTCGACGCCATCATCTCTCCGGTGATGGAAATGCCGTAGGCGGCGGCAAGGCGCGTCGAAGACGCGAACGCCAGCATCAGGATCAGCACGCCCGCGAGCAGCAGCCAATTGATCTGCGGCATGTAGATCTGGCCGGCCTGCGTTTCCGACGTGCGTCGAATTTCGAAACGCGGCAGCAGCCCAAGCTGGATCGCCTGCTGGGTCAGCGAATAAGCGCCGGAAATAACGGCCTGGCTCGCGATAACGGTCGCGGCGGTCGCCAGGATGACGAGCGGCAGGCGCATCACGTCGGGCGCCATCTGGAAGAAGGTCGAATAATCGAACAGCACGTGCGGCGAGCCGGTCGCGGTCGCCAACTCGCGCGCGGCCGTGTATTGCGCGTTGATCTGATCCAGGTGATTGAGCGCGAACGCGCCCTGCCCGAGATAATTCAGCGTCAGCGCCGGCAGCACTAAAATCACCCACGCGAACCGGATCGGCACCGGCCCGAAATGGCCCATGTCGGCGTAGAGCGCTTCCGCGCCGGTGACGGCCAGAAACACTGAGCCGAGCACCGCAAACGTCAGGAAGCCGTGGCCAACCATGAAGGTGAACGCATGCGTCGGAGAGAGCGCCATCAGGATGTGCGGCGCGGTCATCAAGTGCATCGCCCCCAGCGCGCCCATGACTAAGAACCAGACCATGGTGATGGGACCAAAGAAGCGCCCGACCCACGTCGTGCCCCGGCTCTGGAAAGCGAACAGCCCGATGACGATCCCGGTCGCGATCGACAGGATGAAGGGATTGATGTGTCCCTCAAGCGAAGGCACCGCTTTCAAGCCCTCGACCGCGGACAACACCGAGATCGCCGGCGTGATGAGCGCATCGCCATAGAACATCGACGCGCCCGCGACGCCGATGATGAAGAGAAGCGCGGTGCGTCTGTTGCCGAGCGCGCGTTGCGCCAGCGCCATCAGCGCCAGCGTGCCGCCTTCGCCCTTATTGTCCATCTGCATGACGAGGATGACGTATTTGAGCGTCACCACGATCATCAGCGCCCAGAAGATCAGCGAGACGAGGCCGATGACTTCTTCGGGTAGCGCCACCGTGCCGTCTTGCATGACGTGGGCGAGCGATTCCTTGAACGCGTAGAGCGGGCTCGTGCCGATGTCGCCAAACACGACGCCCAGCGAGCCGAGCGACAGCGCCCAGAAGCCGCCGTCATGCAGCCCGTTGCCGCGCTTAGCGGCAGGGCCTGGAGGCTGCGGCTTGGACCCGGAAATATGCGGCGCGTCGGCCTCGGCCTGCGCCATTGGTCATTCCCCTTCGGACGGCAAAACGGGCGGAGCGCCGTCCGGCCTGGCGAACCGGGCGGCGTGTAGCCGGTTTCAGATGGGCCGGCAACGCATTGAGGCAAACCCGGGTTGGGGTTTGGTTAGCGGCGCTGCCTTAGTGGCAGCCGCAGCCGCCGCCATGGCCGCCAAAATGGCCACGCGCGCCGGCTGAGGCGCGGGCGCTGGCGGAGGCGAAAGCGAAGGCGACAGCCCCGCCGCCGGCCTGAATCACGGTCGTCCCGCCGCCCCCAACGAAACCCGTGCCGATGTCGAGCCCAACCCCGCCGCTCGAAGCGACGAAGAAGGATTGCGACAATGTGATCTCCTCGGGGCCCGATCGGACCGGAGGCGGAACAGGCGCAGGCGGCGGAGGCGGCCGGCGATGGGGCCGCGGACGCACAACGTGACGGTGCGGACGCTCGATGCCGTCGGCATGAGCCGGCGCCGAAACGAGCGCGATCGGCGCCGCAACGAGCGCTGCTGCTGCAAACATCGCCAGAACGCGCCGCATGGTCTTCCTCTCGTGAATTTGGCGTGGAGTTTCTCGCCTCCGGCGCGGCGATCAAGCCGGTTCGCCACGAGAGCGCGGAGTTCGCGCGCGAGGGCGGAAATTAAGGGACGGC
>JADMIO010634618.1_pt1 | contig 16519 bp, 14 predicted proteins | sample 8958161 | NCBI WGS metagenome assembly JADMIO01 (sample SAMN16585339, study PRJNA669376) | soil metagenome | isolation source: Crop rotation soil | place: USA: Cullars Rotation, Alabama | collected 2011
GGCCGAGAGCCTGATCAAGGAGCACAAGGACGAGCTGGCCGGCGTGATCGTCGAGCCGTTCCAGCGCCTGCTGCCGCCCAAGCCCGGCTTCCTGCAGGGCCTGCGGAAGGTCACGCAGGAGCACGGCATCCCGCTGATCTTCGACGAGGTCGTGACCGGCTTCCGCTTCGCCTATGGCGGCGCGCAGGAGTATTACGGCGTCGTCCCCGACCTCTGCACCCTGGGCAAGATCGTCGGCGGCGGCTATGCGCTAGCCGCGATTGCCGGCCGCGCCGACATCATGGCGCACTTCGACCGCCTCGCCATGGCCGACGAGGATTACCTGTTCCAAGTCGGCACGCTGTCGGGCAACCCGATCGCCTCGATCGCGGGTCTGGCGACGCTCGAGGTGCTGAAGCGGCCCGGCGCCTACGAGCAGGTCTTCGCCACCGGCCGCGAGCTGATGGCCGGCCTCGACGGGCTGCTCAAGAAGGCCGGCATCAAGGCGCAGGTGATCGGCGAGCCGCCATTGTTCGACGTATTGTTCACCGACCAGCCGGCCAAGGACTATCGCGACACGCTGAAGGGCGACAAGGCGGTCCTGGCGCGCTTCAACAAGCTGTTGCGCGAGCGCGGCATCATGAAGGGCGAGAGCAAGTACTACGTGAGCCTTGCCCATACCCGCGCCGACATCGACCACACCCTCGGCGCCTGGAGCGAGGCGATCGCCGAGCTGAAGAAAGGCTAGGGGACCTCCAGCCCACGCTTCCTGAGGATCGGCTCGAGACCGCGATCGGCGAGCGCGGCCATCAGCTTCCGCGCGGCCTCCTTGCCGCGCGCCGCCGGGCTGAGTGCGCCGGCGTAGACCGTCCAGTTCTGCACCTCGGCCGGCAGCATGCCGGCGACCCTGACCGACGGCACCAGGTAGAGCTCGCTCGCCTGCTGCAGCGCGATCTCCGCCTCGCCGTTCGCGACTTTCTCGGCGCTCAACCCGCCCCGCACCAGCACGCTCTTGGGCCGCATCTCAGCGGCGATGCCGAGCCGCTCGAACATCTTGGCGACATAGATGCCGCTGGTGCCGCCCGATGCCGGATCGATGCAGGCGACCGCGCGCGCCGCGAGCAGGGTGCGGCGCAGGCCCTCGACGCTGCCGATGTCGGGCTGCGGCGCGGCTGATGCCACCGCGACGCCGACGCCGACCTTGCCGAACGGCTTGATCGAATCGCCGACCACGCGGCCTTCAGTTGCCAGCGAGGCGAGATTGCCGGTCGGCAGGATCACGATGTCGAACGCCTCGCCGTTGCGCAGGCGCTGGCTGAGCGCGCCCGCGGTGTCGTTCTGCACCGTGACCTGATGCCCGGTCGCCTTCTCGAAGTCGGCCAGCATGTCCATCACCACCGGCTTGAACGCGCCGCCGGTCAGGACCTTGATCGTGTCGGCCGCGGCCGGGCCGAAGTCGGTGAGGAGGAAAAGCAGAACGAGGAGTAGGCGCATGGGCAACTTCGGATCTGCTACCGGTGGAGCCTGAAACTGACCGTTACGATGACCCTCGCCTGATCACCCTGGATTTCCGGTGGGAAAGGCCGAAAGCCGGCGGCCCGAACGGCTTTGAGCACAGCCCCGTCGAGGTCCGGGTTGCCGCTGCTGCTAACAACGGTGGCGTGGATTAGGTCGCCGTTGCGCGCCAGCAGCACCGCGACCCGAACGGTGCCTTGCGCGCCCGCCGTCTTGGCTGACTGCGGATAGATCATGCCGGCGGCCGCGACTCTGCCTTGCACCTCCCGCGCGTAGGGGCTCGTCAAATCGAGCACAACCGGCTCGGCCACCGTGGATGTGCAGGCCGCCGCCGCGAGGGCGAGCGTGGCGAGGCCGCCGGCGCAGAAAAGACGCCGGACGATCTTGATCATGTCGGAGTCCCCATCACGTAGGGTTTCAACGCGGCGTACATGAACGCATGCGTCGGCGTCGGCACGCCGAGCTGGCGGCCGAGCTCGACCACCTTGCCGCCGAGCCACGGCAGCTCGATGCGGTTGCCGCGCTCGAGATCGAGCGCCATCGACGGCTTCATGGTGGGCGGCGCGCCGGCATTGAAGGCCAGCATCTTGTCGACCGCGTCGGCCGGCAGCTTGACGCCGCGCGCTCGGCCGACGTCGACCACTTCTTTATAGGCCGCGACGAACTGCTGACGCATATCGGGATCGTCGCGCAGCTTGCCGATCGGCTGGCGGGCGACCGCCACCACGCTCGCATTGGTGGCGAGCAGAATGAACTTCATCCAGAGCTCGGTGACGATCTGGTCGCTCAGCACTGAATCGAAGCCCGCCTTCTGGCACATCGCCAGCAGGGACTCGCCGCGCTGACTGGTGCGGCCGTCGAGCTCGCCGAACAGCATGCGCATGAAGCTGCCGACCTGGCGGATCACTCCCGGCTCGACGATCGAGGCGCTGATCTGCGCCACGCCGCCCATCACCGCCTGCGCGCCCAGGATCGGCACCAGCCGCTCCGGCGCGTCGATGCCGTTCTGCAAGGGGATCACCGCGGTGTTGGGCCCGACCAGCGGCTTGATGTGCTCGCCGGCGCTCTCGACGTCCCACAGCTTGACGCAGAACAGCACGAAGTCGACCGGCCCGACCGATGCCGGATCGTCGGTCGCCTGCGTCGGCACGAGGTGCGTCTCGCCGCGCCCGCCTTCGATGCGCAGGCCCTTGCTCTTCATCGCCGCGAGATGGGCCCCGCGCGCGATGAAGGTGACGTCGGCGCCTGCCTTGGCCAAGGCCGCACCAAACGCCCCGCCGACGCCGCCCGCGCCTACCACCGCTATGCGCATATGACACTCCCCACCAAAAGCACGCCGTCCGTACAGGCGATCATGCCCGGACTCGGCAGATCGATCCGCAAGGCGTGGTCCGCGGCGAGCCGGTGCGGCGCGCGGTCGATCGCGAGCGCCGCCGGACCGTCCGCGGCATAGACGATGTGCGTGCCGGCGCTGCGGCCGATCGCGGCGCCTGCGCGCAGCACCTGCAGGTCGATCCGCACGGCAGTGCGGTTGCCGATCAGGTTCACGACCTCGACCGGCCCGTTCTCGAGCCGGCTCGTGATCGGCGTCTCGCCGGCGAAGGTGACCGGCTCGAACGGCTCACGCACGTCGATCTCGCCGTGGGGCGTCTGCAGCACCAGGCCCGCGCCCGAAACCAATACCTGCGCGCGATCGCAGCCGGCATAGTCGGAGAAGGGCCCAGGTGTCGTGATCGGCGTGCGGCTGAAGCGCCAGGCGTCGTCCCGCTCGGCGATGTCGATCGTGACGCCGCCGCCGTTCTTCCACGGCGTGCGCCGATAGCCTCCGGGATCGAGCGCCGTGATCATGCGGCGACGATGCCTTTTGCCAGCAGGCTGTCGATGTCCGCGGCGCTGTAGCCATGCTCGGCGAGGATCGCGGCGCTGTGCTCGCCAGTGGCCGGCGCGCTGCCGCGTGGCGTGCCGTCGAGTTGCGGCAGCATGCCGGGCAACGCCGGCACGGGGACGGGCTGGTCGATGCCGGGCTGGCTCAGCCACTGGATCAGGCCGCTCTCTTTGACGTGCGGCTGCTCGAGGAACTCGGCATAGCTGTTGAGCCGCTCGTGCATCAGCCGCGCCTTGGTGAGACGCTCACCCCATTCGGCCGAGCCGCGCGCGGCGATCGCCGGGCGGACGATGGCATAGAGCGCGACATCGTTGGCCAGTCTCAATGGCGTCGAGGCGAAGCGCGGATCGTCGGCGAGTTCGGGCTTTTCCATCGCGATGCAGAGGCTGCGGAAGTCGCGGTCGTTCAGCGTGATGATCGACATCCAGCCGTCGGCGGTCTTGAACACGCCCGCCGGCGCGCCGCCCGGCTTCATGGCGCCGCCCTCGATGTGGCAGGCCATCAGTCGGATCGACTGCAGGGCGGCGGCGGCCTGCATCAGGCTGACGTCGATATAGCGGCCGCGTGCCTGGTCGCGCCGCGCATAGAGCGCGGCCGACACCGCCTGGAAGGCATAGAGCGCGGTCGACATGTCGACCACGATCACCGGCACGCGGTGCGGGATACCGTCCTCGCCGCGATTCTCGGCCATCAGGCCGGTATAGGCCTGCAGCACCGGATCCATCGCTGGCCGCTCGGCGAGCGGCCCGCTCTGGCCGAAGCCCGAGATCGAGACGTAGAGCATGCGCGGCTCGCGCGCCGACACCGCCTCGTAGTCGAAGCCCAGTCGCTTGATCACGCTCGGCCGGAAGCCCTCGAGGAAGACGTCGGCGCCCTTCAGCAGGCGCCACACGATGTCCTTGCCGGCATCGCTCTTGAGGTCGACCGCGATGCTGCGCTTGCCGAGATTGCCGATGATCGAAAAGGCGCTGTGGCTGCCGTAGCGGGCGCCCAGCGTGCGCGCCCAATCGCCGTCGCCGATGCCCTCGACCTTGATCACCTGGGCGCCGTGCTGGGCGAGCAGCATGGCGCAGTACGGACCGGCGATCCCCTGGCTGAGATCGACGACCTTCAGTCCGGCGAAGGGCGCGTCGTAGCTCATCGATGTCCTCTACATCTTCACCAGCATCTTGCCGAAGTTCTCGCCGCGCAGCATGCCGATGAAGGCGCGCGGCGCCTTGTCGATGCCCTGCACGACGTCCTCGCGATACTTGAGCCGTCCGCTCTTGATCCACTCGCCCATCTGGCGCATCGCGGGCTCGTACTTGCCGGCGAAGTCGGTGACGATGAAGCCCTGCGCGCGCACCCGCTTGCCGACGAAGGTGCCGAGCAGCCGCGGGCCCATCGGCGGTGTGGTGGCGTTGTATTGCGAGATCGAGCCGCACAGCGCGACCCGGCCGAAGAAGTTGATGTTGCGCAACACGGCGTCGGAGATCTCCCCGCCGACATTGTCGAAATAGACGTCGATGCCGTTGGGGCAGGCCGCGCGCAACGCGGCGTCGAGGTCGTTGCCCGCCTTGTAGTCGACGCAGGCATCGAAGCCGAGCTCGTCCCTGGTGAAGGCGCACTTCTTGGCGCCGCCCGCGATGCCGACCACGCGGCAGCCCATGATCCTGGCGATCTGGCCGACCACCTGGCCGACCGCGCCGGATGCGGCCGAGACCACGACGGTCTCGCCCGGCTTGGGCTGGCCGACCTCGAGCAGGCCGAAATAGGCGGTCATGCCCGGCATGCCGAGCACGCCGTTGGCGGTCGAGATCGGTGCGAGCGACGGATCGACCTTGCGCATGGTGGGCGCGCCGCCGATCGCATATTCCTGCCAGCCGAGCCGGTCCTCGACGATCTCGCCCACACCGAACCGCGGGCTGTTGGTCTTCACCACCTCGCCGACGATGCCGCCCGTCATCACCTCGCCGAGCCCGACCGGGGAGGCGTAGGACGCGGTGTCGCGCATGCGTCCGCGCTGGTAGGGATCGAGCGAGAGGTAGGCCACCTTCACCAGCACCTCACCGTGTTTGGGCTCGGGCATCGGCACTTCCTCGACCCGGAAGTCCGACTCGGCCGGCTCGCCGGGCGGCCGCCGCACCAGCACGACACGGCGATAAGTGTTGGGCACGCTGCTCATGCGCCGTCTCCCGCCGTTTGCCGCCGTTTACGACCGTTTTTCCCGTTTTTGGCGAAGCTGCGAAAAACCGTGAAAACGGTGACGGACGATTTCGGCATTGGGGCGCTCCAGGACTCTTGCCCGCTCATCATAGGGCCGGATGCCCATCGCGACGAGAAAAACAGTGTCGTTCGGCGCCCCGTGCGCGCGCAAGAAAGGGCGTATTTGCTGGGTTTTCAGACGCCGCTATGACTTTTTCATTTCACCCGTTTGCAAATCTCCCGCCGGTTCCTTGATGCGATACCAGGCGACGTAGAGGGCGGGCAGGAACAGCAGGGTCAGGATCGTCGCCACCAGGATGCCGCCGATCATGGCGAACGCCATGGGACTCCAGAACACCTCGCCGGCGATCGGGATCATGCCGAGGCTGGCGGCGGCGGCAGTCAGCAGGATCGGCCGCAGCCGGTGCTGGGTCGCCTCGACCACGGCCTGCCAGGGCGGAAGGCCATGCGCGAGGAACTCGTCGATCTGGGTGATCAGGATCACCGAGTTGCGGATGATGATGCCGATCAATGCCAGCACGCCCAGGATGGCGACGAAGCCGAGCGGTTGGCCGGTCAGCAAGAGCGCCAGCACCACGCCGATCAGGCCGAGCGGCGCCACGCTCACCACCAGGAAGAGCTTCTGGAAGCTCTGCAGCTGCAGCATCAGGACGGTCGCCATGATGAACAGCATCACCGGTACGACATCGGCGATCGGCCCTTCGCCCTTGCCGCTCTCCTCGACCGAGCCGCCGACGGCGATACTGTAGCCGGGCGGCAGGGTGGCGCGGAATTTCGCGACCGCCGGTGCGAGTTGCTCTACCACGGTCGCCGGCTGCAAATCCCCCACCACGCTCGCCTGCAGGGTGATGGTGGGCTGGCGGTTGCGCCGCCACACCAGCGGCTGTTCGAGCTCGTACTCGACGGTGGCGATCGAGGGCAGCGGGATCGGCTGGCCATCGCGCCCGGCGAATTGCAGGCCCTGGAAGGTCTCGACCGCCTGCCGCTCGCTCGCCCCCGCCCGCGACACCACGCTGATCAGGTAGATACTGTCCTTGACCTGCGTGATGGTCGAGCCGCCGACCACGTTGTTGAGGAACGTCGCGATGTCCTGCGAGGAGACGCCGAGCTGGCGTGCGCGGTCCTGGTCGATGTTGAGCCTGATCACCTTCCCGGGCTCGTTCCAGTCGTAGACGATGCCGCCGATATTGGGATTCGACGCGGCGATCGTGGCGAACTGCTGCATCAGATGGCGCACCGTCTGGATGTCGGGTCCGCCCAGCCGGTACTGGACCGGCCGCCCGACGGGCGGGCCGAGGTCGAGCGGATGAGCGAATACGTCGATGCCGACGAACTCGGCGCGCGCGAGCGTCTGCAGGCGTTGCGCGAGCCGGACCCGCGCGTCGTAGTCCTTGGCCACGATCACGACCTGCCCGAAGAACGGATTGGCGAGCTGCTCGTCGAGCGGCAGGTAGAAGCGCACCGCGCCGCGGCCGACATAGGAGCTCCAGCGCACGATGTCGGGGTCGCCGACCAGCGCCTTCTCCAGCCGGTCCATCTGCCGCTTGGTTTCGGCGATCGAGCTGTCCTGCGGCAGGGTCATGTCGACCAGCAATTCGGGCCGGTCGGCGGCGGGGAAGAACTGATTCTGCACCAGGCTGAGGCCGACCACCGACAGGGCGAACAACGCCACCGCCGCCCCGATCGTCAGCCAGCGCCAGCGCATCGCCGGCACCAGCAGCCGGCCGAACCAGGCCTTGAGCCGCGACGGCTGCCCGGTTGCCGCCTTCGCGGTGCGCGGCAGCAGGGTGACGCCGAGCAGTGGCGTGAACAGCACCGCGACGATCCAGGAGATTAGCAGCGCGGAGGCTATCACCGCGAACAGGGTGAAGGTGTATTCCCCGGCCGAGCTGTCGTTGAGGCCGATCGGCACGAAGCCCGCGACGGTCACCAGGGTGCCGGTGAGCATCGGGAAGGCGGTCGAGGTGTAGGCGAAGGTCGCGGCCTTCTCGAGCGAATCGCCTTCCTCGCGGCGGGCCACCATCATCTCGGCCGAGATCATGGCGTCGTCGACCAGCAGGCCGAGGGCGATGATCAGCGCGCCCAGCGAGATCCGCTGCAGCGCGATGCCCGAGTACTCCATGAACAGGAAGGTGCCGGCGAGCACCAGCGGGATCGAGATCGCGACCACCAGGCCGGCGCGGAATCCGAGGCTGAGGAAGCTCACGCCCAGCACGATGACCAGGGCTTCGACCAGCGCCTTGGTGAAGCCGCCGACCGCTTCCTCGACCACCGCCGGCTGGTTCGACACCAGATGGACGCCGACGCCGATCGGCAGCTCCGCCACGATCTCGCGCATGCGCTGGCGCAGGTCGGCGCCGAACTGCACCAGGTTGCCGTTGGGCTTCATGCCGATCGCCAGCCCGATCGCCGGCTGGCCGTTGTAGCGGAACATCGGCTGCGGCGGCTCGACATAGCCGCGGCTGATGGTGACCACATCGGCCAGGCGGAAGAAGCGGTCGCGGACGCGGATGTTGATGGCGCGCAGGCTTTCTTCCGACGTGAACTGGCCGCTGACCCGCAGGCTGACCCGTTGCGGCCCGGCCTGCACCACGCCTGACGGCGCCACGGCATTCTGCGCCTGTAGGCTCTGCAGCACCGCCTGCTGGTCGACGCCGAGACCGGCCACGTGTTGGGTCGAGAAGTCGAGGTAGATCACCTCGTCCTGCGTGCCCAGAAGGTCGACCCGGCCGGCATTGGGAATCCTCAGGATCTCGGTGCGCACCCGCTCGGCGTAGTCGCGCAGCTGGCGGAAGGAGAGGCCGTCAGCCGTAAAGGCATAGATGTTGCCGAACACGTCGCCGAACTGGTCGTTGAAGAACGGTCCCTGCACGCCCTGCGGCAGCTCCGGCCGGATGTCGTTCACCCAGTTGCGCACCTGGACCCAGATCGCCGGAATGTCGCGGCCGCGCGTCGAGTCCTTCAGGTTGACGAAGATCGTGGTCTGGCCGGGCGTGCTGTAGCTCTTGGTGTAGTCGAGGCTCGGCACTTCCTGCAGCTTGCGCTCGATCCGGTCGGCCACCTGGTTGGTCATGTCCTCGACCGTGGCGCCCGGCCAGCTCGCCTGCACGATCATGGTCTTGATGGTGAAGGCGGGATCCTCTTCGCGGCCGAGCTTGCCGTAGGACAGGATGCCGATCAGCACCGCGGCCAGCATCAGGTACCAGACCAGCGAACGGTGGCCGAGCGCCCATTCGGATAGATTGAAGCGGCTCACGGCTTGACCTCCTGGCCGGGCGCCAGGCTGTGCACGCCGACGGTGACGATCCGGTCGCCGGCGGCGGGACCGGTGACGAAGACCGATTCGCCGTCACGGGCCACCACGGTGACCTCGCGCAACGCGACCTTCCGGGTCGCCGGGTCGACGATCCAGACCTGCGTCTTGCCGTCCCGTTCCAGCAGTGCCGTCGCCGGCAGCGCGATGCGCGGCGAAACGGACCTGCTCAGGGTGACCTGGACGGTGATGCCGAGTCGGAACGCATCCGGCGGGTCGGTGAGACTGAGATAGACATTGCGCGTGCGGGTGACCGCATCGGCCGACGGATCGACGGCGCGGACGCCCGCCGCCTTGATCCTGGTCGCCTGGTCGAGCTCGACGACCATGTCGTATTTCCCTCCCGCCGCGAGCTGGTCGGCGAGGGAAGGGGGCAGCGCGATCACCGCTTCGCGGATCTCCGGCCGGGCGACCGTCATGACTTTCTGCCCGGTGTTCACCACCTGTCCCTGCTGGAGCCAGATCGCGGTGACGACGCCGTCGAAATCGGCGCGCAGCTTGGTGTAGGAGAGCTGGTCCTTCGCCCGTTGCAGCGAGGTGCGGGCGCGCAACATGTTCGCCGCCGCGGCCTCGCGGCTCTGCACCACTATATCGTATTGCGCCTGCGGCGTGATGTTGCGCTCGGCGAGCGGCCGCTGGCGCGCCTCCTCGGCCGTGGCGTTGGCAAGCTGGGCCTCGGCGCTGGCGGCCGCCGCTTCGGCATTGCGCACCAGCAGCACCTGCACCGCGGGATCGATCGAGGCGAGCTCGTCGCCCGCCTTGACGATCGAGCCGACATCGACCGGCCGCGACACCATGCGGCCGAAGACGCGAAAGCCGTAGTCGGTGCTGTAGCGCGCCTGGATGCTGCCGGCGTAGGGCCCGAGCGTCGCCTGGGTCTGCACCTCGGCCTTGACCGACAGGACAGGCCGTATCGGCGGCGGCGGTTCGGCCTCGGGCTTGCAGGACGAGAGGGCGAGCAGCGCCGCGAGGGCGAGCCAACGGGCGATCATGGCTTGCGCTCCGTCGCGATCTCGACCTTCTGCCCCGGCCGCAGCGTCTGGCCGCCCGCCGACACCACCGTCTGGCCGGGCTCCAGTCCCGTGACGGCGATGGTATCGCGCGTGAACCGCTCGATGGTGACCGGCCTCAGCGCCACCGTGGTGCTGCGTGGATCGACCAGCCACACGGCAGGCTTGCCGTCCTGCTCGAACACGGCCGGCCAGGGCAGCAGGAAGGCCTTGCGCGGCTGGATCGTGGCCGAGCCGTTGACCAGGCTGCCGAGCGTCATCGCCGCCGGCGTATTGGCCAGCGCGAGCCGGACCTGCACCGTCATGGTGTTGGCGTCGACGGCCGGCGACACCAGTCGCACCGTAGCTGTCGTTCGCACGGCCGGATCGCGTTGCAGCGACACGGTGATGCCGTTCTCCAGCGACGTGTTGCCGAGCGCCCATTCGTGCACGTTGAACACCGCGTCGCGCGGGCCGTCATGGGCCAGCCCGAACACCGGCTGGGCCTGCGCCACGACCTGCCCCGCCTCGGCCATTTGCGAGACGATGATGCCGTCCGAACCGGCATGCAGCTCGGTGTAGCCAAGCTGGTCGGTGGCCTGCGCCAGCTGGCCCTTCGCCTGCTCGAGCTGCGCGGTGGCCGAGCGGAACGTCGCCTCGGCCTGGTCGTAGTCGCGCCGGGTCGTGTTGCCGGTCGTCAACAGGGTCTTCTGGCGCTCGAAGTTTGCCGTCGCCTGGCGCAGCGTCGCCTCGGCCGACTGCACGCCCGCACGAGCCGCCTGGACCTCGTCCTGCTGCTCCTCGGGATCGAGCCGCGCCAGGACCTGCCTTGCTGTCACGTGATCGCCGACATTGGCCAGCCGCTCGCGGATCTTGCCGGCGACCCGGAACGACGCCTCGCTCTGGACCTGCGCCGCGATCACGCCGGTCAAGCTGACCGCGGGCGCGAACTCGGTGATCTCGGCGGTGGCGACCTTGACCCGCGTGAGCGGCGGCGCCGTCGCGGCGTCCTGCCGGCAGCCGGCCAACAGGCCGGCCAGCAACAGGCCGTACAGGACGCACTGACGCATCGAGCTTCTCCCCCCGCGCATCCTACTTCAAAATGCCGCCATGCCCAGCATCCGCCGCCTCACCTTCATCGGCCTCGAATACGTGTTCCCGCCGGAGAAGGCCTACGGCATGTCGCGCGGCGGCGGCAATCGCCGCCAGGGCGGCCTGGTCGAGATCGAGACCGACCAGGGCGTCAGAGGTATCGGCGAGGCGTTCGGCAATCCGTTCGTCAGCCGCGAATACTTCCGCATGATCGAGCCGCTGTTCGCCGGCCAAAGCGTGTTCGACTTCGACCATATCGAAGCCCGCATCCGCAACTCGATGTACCACCTGGGCGTCGGCAACCAGCTCACCGCCTGCCTGGCGGCGATCAACGTGGCGCTGTTCGACGCGATCGCGCGCGGCTTCGGCGTGCGGGTCTGCGACCTGATCGGCGGCTGCGGCACCACCCGCATTCCGGCCTACGCCTCGACTGGCTTCTTCTCCGACGATCCCGACCGCCAGCTCTCGCACATGCTGGCCGAGGCCGCCGGCCATCCCTATGCCGGCGCCAAGATCAAGATCGGCCGCGGCATCAGGAGCGACGTCGAGCGCGTGCGCCAGAGCCGCGAGGCACTCGGCCCCGACAAGCTGCTGCTGGTCGACATCAACGGCGCCTATACCCCGGACGTGGCGCTCGACTGCGCCCGCGCGATCGAGCCGTTCGCCATCCACTGGATCGAGGAGCCGCTGCCGCCCGGCGACCTGCGCGGCTACGCCGAGCTCAGGGCGCGCTCGCCAATCCCGCTCGCCGCCGGCGAGGCGCATCACACGGTGCGGGACTTCCGCGCCCTGATCGAGGGCCGCTGCATCGACATCGTGCAGCCGTCGGTGCCCGGCGTCGGCGGCCTCAGCGAGGCCAAGCGCATCGCGACGCTGGCCCAGGCCGCCAACCTGCGCGTCGCGCCGCATGTCTGGGGCGGCGCGGTCGGCCTGGCGACGGCGTGTCATTTGATCGCGGCCCTGCCGGCTGCACCGCACACCGCGCATCCGCCGTGGCCGCAGATGCTCGAGTACGACATGAGCGACAATGCGCTGCGCACAAAGCTGCTGAAGCAGCCGCTCACGCTGGAGGCCGGCCACGTGCTGCTGCCCGACGGGCCGGGGCTCGGCATCGAGCTCGACCCCGCCGCGGTCGAGCGCTATCGGGTTTGCTAAAGCGCGCGGCGTCGTGCCAATCTTTGGCACGGCAAAAAACGACGAACCGTTCAGGGGGAATCACGCCATGGTCAAGATGACGCGCAGGGTCGCGGTCGGCACCGCTGTTCTGGCTTTTGGACTCACGGGCAGCGCCTTCGCCCAGACGACCGTCAAGGTCGGCGCCGTCTATCCGCTCTCCGGCAATGCCGCGAGCGCGGGCAATTACGAGAAGATGGCGATCGAACTGGCCGCCGAGGTCGTCAACAACGGCAATGCCGAGCTGGCCAAGATCCTGCCGTTCATCACGGCGACCGGCGGCCTGCCGGGGCTGAAGGGCGCCAAGGTCCAGGTCGTGGTGGCCGACAACCAGGGCACGCCGGCGGCCGGCGCCAACCAGACGCTGCGCCTGATCACGCAGGAGAAGGTGGCGGCGGTGATCGGCTCCTATCAGTCGGGCATCACCGAGACGACCAGCGCGACCGCCGAGAAATACGGCATCCCGTTCGTCAACCCCGAATCGGTCGCGGCCAACCTGACCGAGCGCGGCTTCAAGTGGTTCTTCCGCGTGACGCCGGTCGCTGCCGACTTCGCCAAGGCCTATTCGGCCTTCCTCAAGGAACAGAAGGCGGCCGGTAAGAAGGTCGATGCGATCGCCATCATCCACGAGAACACCGAATACGGTAACTCGGTGTCGAAGGTGATCGCCGACGTCTTCAAGACCGACGGGCTCAACGTCACGCAGAACATCTCCTACTCGGCCAACTCGACCGACGTGCAGCCGCAGGTGCTGCAGCTCAAGGAGAAGAACCCCGACGTGGCGATCTTCATCTCCTACACCTCGGACGCGATCCTCTACACCAAGACGATGAAGGAGCAGAACTGGAAGCCGTCGATCCTGATCGCCGACGACGCGGGCTTCAACGATCCCAAGTACATCAAGGAAATGGGCTCGCAGGTCGAGGGCCTGATCAGCCGCACCTCGTTCGCCGCCGGCAAGGCGGGCACCGTGCCCGCGATCTTCGACGCGCTCTACAAGAAGAAGACCAATGGCGACGGTCTGGAGGACGTCTCGGGCCGCGGCCTGCAGGGCATGCTCGTGCTGCTCGACGCGATCAACCGTGCCGGCTCGACCGATGCGGCGAAGATCCAGGAAGCGCTCAAGGCGACCGACCTCAAGCAGGAGCAGATGGCGGCCGGCTATCGCGGCGTGAAGTTCGACGCCAAGGGCCAGAACACCCTGGCGTCGAGCATCGTCACGCAGATGCGCGGCGGCCAGTACGTTGCGGTATGGCCCAAGGCCAGCGCCACCGCCGACATCGTGCTGCCGTACAAGGGTTGGTAAGCGCCGCGCGACCAGGCGGGCGTTCCAGATGTCGATGACTCTGGTGCAGGTCGTGGTGAGCGGCCTGCTCCTGGGCGCGATCTATGCCCTGTTCGCGTCGGGGCTGACGCTGATCTGGGGCATGATGAACGTCGTCAACTTCGCGCACGGCGATTTCGTCATGCTCGGCATGTACACCGCCGTCGTGGTCTGGACGGCGCTGGGCGGCGGGCCGTGGGCTTCGGTGCCGCTCGCCGCCATCCTGATCGCCACCCTGGGCGTGGTGAGCTACTTCCTGCTGGTGCGCCACATCATGCGCGGGCCGATGCTGGCGCAGATCCTGGGCACCTTCGGCCTGGCGCTGTTCCTGCGCTATGGCGCGTTCAACGTGTTCGGCGCCAACTTCCGGACCCTGCCCGACACGCTGGTCGGCGGCTCCTTTGTGCTGGGCGGCATCCGCTTCGAGGGCAGCCGCGTGCTGGCGGGCGCCGTCGGCCTCGCCGTCACCCTGGCGCTGCACCTGATCCTGACCCGCACCGCGGTCGGCAGCCGCATGCTGGCGGTGTCGGAGGACGCGACGGCGGCGCAGCTGATGGGCATCCGGCCGCAGCGCATGCAGGCACTCGCCTGGGCGCTGGCCGGCGGCGCGACCGGCATCGCCGGCGCCCTGATCGCCACCTTCTTCTACACCTCGCCGACGGTCGGCGAGACGCTCGCCATCGTCGCCTTCGTCACCGTGTCGTTCGGCGGCTTCGGCTCGGTGCTGGGCGCGCTGGTCGCCGGGCTGATCATCGGCGTGGTCGAATCGGTGTCGGCCTACCAGATCGGCCCGGTCTACAAGGACGTGGTCGTCTACGTGCTGTTCGTGCTGGTGCTGTGGTTCCGGCCGCAGGGCCTGATGGGCAAGCAATGACGCCGACCCGCCTCTTGCAGATCGCGATGATCGTCATCGTGCTCGTCTATCCATTGCTCGCCGCCGATTCGCCGGTCTACGGCCGGCTCGGCGCGCTGGTGCTGCTGGCGGCGATTGGCGCCTCGGCCTGGAACATCGTCGGCGGCTATGCCGGCCAGGTGTCGGTCGGCCATGCGGTGTTCTTCGGCATCGGCGCCTACGCCGCGGTGACGAGCTTCGTGCATCTCGGCCTGCCGCCGATCGCCGGCGCGCCGATCGGCATGCTGGTCAGCGTGCTGGTCGCCGCGGTGATCGGCGTGCCGACGCTGCGCCTCTCGGGCCACTACTTCAGCATGGCGACGATCGCGGTCGGCGAGCTGGTGCGCGTACTGTCTTCGACCAGCGACTTCCTGGGCGGCGCGCAGGGGCTGGGCGGCCCTGCCATGCCGCGCAGCGTGTTCGACCTCTCTTTCGTGTCGGCGACGCCCTACTACTACATCTTCCTCGCCGTGCTGGCCGGGCTGCTCGGCCTCACCTGGTGGATCGAGCGGTCGCGCATGGGCTTCTACCTGCGCGCCATCAAGGACAGCGAGCGGGCGGCACGCGCGCTCGGCGTCTCGGCCGGCCGCTACAAGCTCTACGCCTACATGCTGAGCGGCGCCTTCACCTCGCTGGGCGGCTCGCTCTATCTCTGCATGTTCGGCTTCATCGATCCCGAATCGGGCTTCGGCATCCTGATCTCGGTCAAGATGGTGGTGATGGCGGCGCTGGGCGGCGCCGGCCAGCTGTTCGGGCCGTTGGTCGGCGCGCTGATCCTGGTGCCGCTCGAGGAGCTGTCGAACTCCTATCTCGGCGGCCAGGGCGCGGGCCTGACCTTCCTGGTCTACGGCGCGATCATCGTGGTCATCGCGCGCTTCCTGCCGAGCGGCCTGCTGTCGCTGCTCGACCGCCGCAAGGTGGTGCGCCGTGCTGATTGAGGCGCACAACGTCACCAAGGCGTTCGGCGCCTTCAAGGCGGTCGACGACGCCTCGGTGTCGGTCGAGGAGGGCGACATCCTGGGCCTGATCGGCCCCAACGGCGCGGGCAAGTCGACCTTCTTCAACTGCCTGACCGGCGATTTGCCGGTCACCTCCGGCCGCGTCGCCTTCGCCGGCCGCGACGTGACGCGCCAGCCGCCCGAGGAGCGCGCGCGACTGGGGCTGGCGCGGACCTTCCAGGTGCCGCTCACCTTCGAATCGATGTCGGTGCTGGACAACGTCACCATCGGCGCGCTGCTGCGGCACCACAACGCCCGCGAGGCGCGCGCCAAGTCGCGCGACGTGCTGCAGAAGGTCGGTCTCGGCCATGTCATCGATGCACCCGCGCGCAGCCTCGGCACGCCGGGCCGCAAGCGGCTGGAGATCGCCCGCGCGCTCGCCTCCGAGCCCAAGGTGCTGCTGCTCGACGAGGCAATGGCCGGCCTGACGCCCGGCGAAATCCAGGACGCCATCGCCCTGGTGCGCCGCCTGCACGAGGGCGGCATCACCATCGTGGTGGTCGAGCACATCATGGAGGTGATCGTGTCGCTGACGCGCCGCGTCGTGGTCTTCCACCAGGGCCGCGAGATCGCCCGCGGCACGCCGCGCGAGGTGACCAGCAATCCGGCGGTGATCGAGGCCTATCTCGGCCGGCGCAAGGTACGCCACTGATGGCCGCGCTGCTCAAGATCGAGCACCTCGAGGTGCGCTACGGCGACCTGATCGGCGTGGCCGACGTCTCGCTCGAGGTGCCCAAGGGCTCGGTGGTGGCGCTGCTCGGCTCCAACGGCGCCGGCAAGACCACGACGCTCAACGCGATCGCCGGCATCGTGCCGGTAGCCGCGGGCACGGTGTCGTTCGACGGCGCCTCGATCGGCGGCCTGCCGGCGCACGCCATCGTGCGCAAGGGCCTGGCGCTGTCGCCCGAGGGCTGGCGGCTGTTCACCCAGCAGAGCGTCGAGAACAACCTGTTATTGGGCGCCACGCCTCTCCCGGACCGCACCCGGATTCCGCGCCTGCTCGAGCGGGTCTATGCGGTGTTCCCCCGCCTCGCCGAGCGGCGGCTGCAGCGCGCCGGCACCATGTCGGGCGGCGAGCGCCAGATGCTGGCGGTCGGACGAGCGCTGATGAGCGAGCCGGAGCTTCTGATGCTCGACGAACCCTCGCTCGGCCT
>JADMIO010930515.1_pt1 | contig 16519 bp, 17 predicted proteins | sample 8958161 | NCBI WGS metagenome assembly JADMIO01 (sample SAMN16585339, study PRJNA669376) | soil metagenome | isolation source: Crop rotation soil | place: USA: Cullars Rotation, Alabama | collected 2011
AGAATCTTTTAAGGATCAAATGTAATTCTTTAGAGAGATTTTGTTTTTCTTTCTGGCAGGCTATGACAGGTTAGTAGCGGGATAGGTCAATTTGTTACAATCCGGTGATGTCCGAACCGGAATTCTATGGGATTTGAATGGTTATGCTGATGCTATTTTGGATTCAGCTTGCAATGACCGATAATCACTTGAATCGTTTGAAATCCTGGTCAAAATCGTGGTTATATTCGCACCCTAAATATTTCATATGCGGTCCCTGAGGATTGTTTTCCTTTTTATCGTTATCGCTTCGCTTTGCAGCTGGGGGTTTCTGGCTCATCGCACAATAAACCAGTTAGCCGTTTACGAATTACCAAAATCAATTCAGCCTTACTTTTATCGCAATATCGATTCAATAGTGAAGAATTCTGTTCGTCCGGACCTGCGCCGAAGCGAAGACAGTACCGAAGACTTCAAGCATTATATCAATTTTGAGTTTTTTGGGGATTCCGCCGCATGGAAAATGCCGACAAATTGGGATGACGCTGTAAAAATGTATACAAAAGATAGTATCATCAGGCACGGCTATGTCACCTACCACGTGATCTACATGAAGAATAAGCTCAGCAATGCATTTCGGAATTTAAATAACGATAGTATTATTTTTTACGCTACTGATCTCGCTCATTATATTGGTGATGCTAATGTTCCACTACATGCAACAATGAATTATGATGGACAATTGACCAATCAAAGAGGATTGCATTCATTATGGGAGTCCATGATACCTGAAATTGAGATTGCCAACTTTGATTTGAGAAGCAAACACAAGGCTGCTTATTTGAAAAATCCCGAACAGGCAATATGGAATTCAGTTAGAGAGTCATTTGTGATGGTGAATGAAGTTTTGCAAAAAGAAAAAGAGGTATCGGTTGGTTTTACTGATTCAACTAAATACCGTGTACAGCTGAGAAGGGGAAGAGAAGTTCGCTCTTACACTTCAGAATTTGCCAAAGCATATAATCGGGCACTCGGCAATTCAATAAATAAACGCCTCGTGCAATCTGCCGACCTCGTCGCCGACTTCTGGTACACTGCCTGGGTCGACGCCGGCAAACCAGACCTGAATAAATTGATCCAGCCGCCTATGTCGAAAGAAGAAAAGGCAAGATGCAAACAGGAACTCAAAGCATTTAAGAAGAATAAACTACTGGAAAAAAACTTGCTTATAGCCAGGAAAGAGGCAAATAACCAATAGGCAAAGGGCAAAAGGCAAGAGGCAATAAAAAAAGGGCAAATGTGCTAATTCCCTCCCAACTTCAAACTATTCGGCGCGCCAATGTTCAATAATCAATATTCAATATGTCAATGCTCAAATCAATATCAATGCACATTATTCAATGGTCATTGTTCCCAGGTCATTGATCAATATCAATGTCAATATTCAATTTTCAAGGCAAGAATCGGGATTGAACTTTAAAATTGTTTACTGATTTGATTGCTGCACGGTGAAGGATGACTATTGATTGTTGATAGTGAAATTTATTTGAAATTTGACATATTGAATATTGATTATTGAATATTGGCGCGTCGATTCTTTTGGAGCCCCCGAGGTATGAGGTCTTTTGCCGTATGCCCTTTCCCTATTGCCTCTTGCCTTTCAGCACCTCCACAATTACCCCCGCGACCCGCTCGCCATCCATCGCCGCACTAATAATTCCTCCGGCATATCCCGCACCTTCTCCGCAGGGATAGAAGTTTTTCAATTGAGGATGATGTAATGAATTTGTTTCGCGTGGTATTCTGACAGGGGATGATGTTCGTGATTCTGTTGCGAGGATAATAGCATCATTAGTATAATATCCCTTTAGCTTTTTTCCAAATTCCTGGAATCCTTTTGCCAATGACTCATAAACAAAGGAAGGTAACACTTCATTTAACGGAGTTGAATTTACCCCGGGCAAATAAGAGCATTCTGGCAGGTCTGCAGATGATTTTTTCTTTGTGAAGTCAATCATGCGTTGCGCAGGTGCAACTAATTTACCACCGCCATATTTATAGGCATTCTGTTCTACCGTGGATTGAAATTTCATTCCCGCCAACTCACCATATTTACTCCGTAAATGGGTAATGTCATTTTCTTCAACCTGCACGACAATACCTGAATTTGCATAAGGATTATTACGTTTGGAGGGAGACCATCCGTTCACTACTACTTCTCCAGGCGCAGTTGCCGCAGGAGCAATGATTCCGCCTGGGCACATACAAAAGGAAAACACTCCTCTTCCTTCAATCTGTTCAACAAGACTATAAGAAGCAGGAGGCAAATGGATGACCCGGGGATTGCAGTGGTATTGAATCGAATCAATAAGTGCTTGCGGGTGTTCAACACGTACACCAAGGGCAAAAGGTTTGAAAAAAATCAACAGTTTCTTTTCCTGCAATAAGGTAAATATGTCTCTTGCCGAATGTCCAGTGGCTAGGATTACGGCGTCCGCTTTGAAAGTTTCACCATCGGATGTTTTGACAGCTTTGACTTTATCGTTTTCAATGACGAGGTCATTGAATTTCTTATTGAACAGAAATATTCCACCAGCTTCTTTGATCTTTTCCCGCATACCAGTAATGATCAGTGGAAGCTTGTTAGTGCCAATATGAGGATGTGCTTCATAAAGTATGTTTTCACTCGCACCATATTGTACAAATAGGTTAAGCACACGGTCCAAATCACCCCTTTTCTTGCTTCTCGTATATAACTTTCCATCGCTATATGTTCCAGCCCCGCCTTCCCCAAAACAGTAATTGCTATCAGGATTCACTATTCCTTCCTTATTTAATGTCGCAAGGTCCCGTCTTCTGGATCTTACATCTTTACCTCTTTCCAGCAATATGGGCTTTATCCCGTTCTCCAGTAACCGAAGAGCAGCGAACAACCCTGCAGGACCGGCTCCAATTATAATAACACTCTTCCCTGCATTGGAAACGTCTTTGAGTTGGATATTTTGAATCTCCCTGTTGTAAAACGGCTCATTGATGAAAACATTCAGCTCCAGACGCACCATGGGCTGTTTTTTCCGCGCGTCAATTGATCGTTTTCTTATATGGAATCCGCTTACGTCAGCGTGCGAATAGCCTAGCGAAGAGGCGGCAAATTCCTTCACGATAGATTCATTAGCGGCCTCCGAGGGAAGTAGTAAAAGGGTGAGCTCTTTTTGCATCTCTCTTGATCATACAAATTAAAAGGGTCCCGCAATTGCGGGACCCTTTTCTCCCATTTACGGAAGAGATTATTTTCTTTTTCCCCAAACATAGCCGACAGTAACGGCTACGAGGAAAGGACGGGTTTTAATACCATCATTGTATTCGGCCTTCAAAACATTGCTCACGCCCTGATAAACACGCACATCAAAACTGATCCCTGCATTGTCGGGCACATGTCCAACGCCCAACGTCACGCCAAAATCTGTTTGTACAAAATCACTGCTTGAGCCAGGAGTTCCATTAGGCTTTGTGTAATCAGCATTATTAAGGAATCCAAATTGGGGACCGGTATACAGTTCAACCTTTGTGTTTTTAGGGTTAAACTTGAATAAGAAAGGCACCTGAACGTAACTCATTGTGAGGTCTGTGCCGTAGTAATTTTCTTCAGCTTTCTGTATTGAGATATTTGCTTCGGGTTGAAGTGAAAAGCGTGGGCTAATACTCAATTGATAGCTGGCACCAGCTAAAAATCCAATCTTGCCTGTAGAATAATCGACAGTTTTTGAATTCTCTGAATGGAGTATGAAGTAGTTTAAGCCGGCCTTAATTCCAAATCTACCCTGAGCAGTTGCGATTAATGAAATGGATATAATTATTCCAGTGAGGAATAGCTTTCTCATAAGCGTCATTTTAGCTATACAAAGAAAATTGTTGCTGTTTAAAGTAGCAAATTTGTTTTTGGCTCCCGTTCTGGGAGGTTCTGGTTGATAGGTTAAGAGGTTCACAGGTTGCAGGTTGACAGGGTTGACAAGGTTGATCAGGTTGATAAAGGAAAGCACAGAGTAACTGATTGGACAAGAATATTGCGAATCCTTTATAAACTGATTAACCCTTGTCAACTTGTTAACCTGTCAACCTGTTAACTTGTCAACTATCGACAACAACAAACTGTCAACCAAATCATCCAAAAGTTTACTTCAATATTAAATTGCCGCATGCCGCATTTGGCCCAAAACATGTAACAAAAATCATCTCAAAAAAAAATTCTAATCTTCTTTGTAGCAAATGAATAATTTGTATCTTCAAACAAGAAGGTTATTATTATTGCAACGGCACTAGTTTAATTAAAAGGTTAAGGTCTACTCGTAAGAACATTTGCTTTTGTCTTCTGAAATCCTTTCAAGACCTGCGATACAAACAGGGTAAAGCGCTTTGAGATTTAAAGAACTGATTAGATTTTGCAATTGATGTTTTAGTTTGTTTTTATCCAACTTTCAATATCTGATATACGGAAAAACTTCGATCACCAATTTGTTTTTTTCAAAAAAAATTCCGTAAAAAATCAATTTCTTTCAGAATGATGTTTGCAACAAAAAAGGGGTGAATAAAAAAGTTTTTTTTTCAATAAAAAATTCGATATTCGTCCCCCTGCGAAATTTTTTTTGAATTAAATTAATCAAATGGTGCAGACGAAACGGTGAGCAGGAAACATAATAATTGAGATTCATAAACTGCTTATTGAAATAATGGCCAAGTCAATAGATAAAGTTTGGAATAATTGCCTGGATGTGATAAAGGACATAGTAGAATGGCAACATTTTAAGACCTGGTTCGAACCCATAAAACCTGTAGAGCTTAAAAACAATATCCTGGTGATCCAGGTACCCAGTCAGTTCTTTTATGAATACCTCGAAGAACATTATGTCAATTTATTGGCAAAGACTTTGCGGCGTATTTTAGGGAAAGAAGCAAGATTGGAATACCGTATCATGGTAGATAGTGGCAATCATCAGAACAAGCCACTCACAATGGATGTTCCAACACACGGCTATAAAACTTTTTCCAATAACGAGATGGATTTTCCTTTAATAATTAATAACCCTGTCAAGAACCCCTTCGTTATTCCGGGATTGAAGAAGATGCAGATCGATCCGCAGTTGAATCCCATCTATACTTTCGACAGCTTTATTGAGGGTGATTGTAACCGGGTAGCACGACGGGCGGGTAAGACCGTTGCCGAAAAGCCTGGAGCAAGCTCATTTAATCCATTAGTTATATATGGTGGGGTAGGATTGGGTAAAACTCACCTCGCCCAGGCCGTGGGAAATGAGACCAAGCGAATGCACCCTAATAAGGTGGTATTATATGTGAGCTCCGAGAAGTTCATCAATCAATTCCAGGACCATGGCAGAAATAATGCGATCAATGATTTCATTCATTTCTATCAATTGATCGATGTATTGATTTTGGATGATGTACAATTCTTCAATCGTGCAGAGAAATCACAGGATGCATTCTTCGCCATCTTCAATCATTTGCATCAAAGTGGTAAGCAATTAATACTTACATCAGATAAATCTCCAAAGGATCTCGAAGGAGTTCAGGAGCGTTTATTGAGTCGTTTCCGTTGGGGCTTGAGCGCCGATCTTCAATTGCCGGATTACGAAACAAGGATTGATATTCTCGAGAGAAAGATGAAGAATGATGGATTGGAAATGCCCAAGGAAGTTGTTAAGTATCTAGCTTATAATATCAGTAGCAATGTGCGCGAACTCGAAGGCGCATTGATATCATTATTGGCACAATCTTCGCTGAATAAGAGAGAAATCGATCTTGATTTGGCAAAACGTGTGCTTAGGAATTTTGTGAAAACCAGTAGCAAAGAGATCACTATCGAAACCATTCAAAAAATGGTTTGTGAGTATTTCGACGTGCCCTACGACAAGTTATTGCAAAAGACACGCAAGCGCGAGATCGTTCAGGCACGCCAGATCACGATGTATCTTGCAAAAGCTTTCACAAAAAATTCCCTTAAAACCATTGGTGAACATTTCGGTGGACGTGATCATACCACCGTGATACACTCATGCCAAACGGTAAAGGATTTGATGGATACCGATAGCACTTTCAGAGAGAGTGTGATGGAGTTACAGCAAAAAGTGCAGCTCGCAGCCATGTAATAAACTAAAGAGATTTATAGGAGCCCATTCGCCACGCGGATGGGCTTTTCTTTTTGGTTCAACTTGTTCAATTAGGCCAGAACGCTTATTTTTGCCCCCCTAATTAAAGGAACGGTGAGGTGGATGAGTGGCTTAAATCAGTAGTTTGCTAAACTGCCGTACGGGTAACTCTGTACCGAGGGTTCGAATCCCTCCCTCACCGCGAAAAATCGATACCCACTGGTATCGATTTTTTTTGTTCTACTGATCTGCTGTTCTGCTGATCCGCTGTTCTGCTGTTCAACTGATCTTCTGATCAAACTTTCACTCCTGAGAAAACTTATAAATTATTAAGAAATCCTCTAAATCTATTGGGTAACGCTGTTCCTCCTCAGCCGGTTAAATGGTTTGCTCTCTAACCCAGAGCAATACCCGATACCATTAAACAATTGCCACGGAATACACAAGGTGCAGGAGTTTGATTTAATTCCAAAAGCTGGAATAATTCAATTGCAATACAATAATTATCGTTGCGTTATTAGCTTCCGAAGTTTTTAAAATCCGCACACATGAAGAAAACACTTATTTATTTCTTAGCACTTGTGGTCTTTTATTCTTGTAAAAAAGAAACTGACCCACCTAAAGCACCTCCGGGACACTCCCGACTTGCAAAAATTCAGAACACTGATGGAACTAATCAGCATGCATGGATGTTCGATTATGATAGCGAAGGTCGCCTCTTGGGTCATTCCTACGTAGAGAATAGTCAGGCACCCTTGCCATGGGCAGCTTTATACTATGTTGGAAACGTAATGGCAGTCATCAACCGGGCTCAGACTACCGACGATTTATGGGAGTTTACGGAGATCAAACTCAAGCTTGACACAGAAGGCAAAATATTGAAACGGACACAGGAAACTATTAAGAAGTACAGGGGAGCCAATATACCCCAGGATTGGTATTTCTATGATACCTTGACTTATGAATATGATGCTGAAGGGTTGCTAAAGAAGGCAGTAGGGGGCCAGTTTGATTCAACCTGGTTCAATCCAAATAATCTCGAGATACAATCTTTCCGAACGCAAAGCGTAACTAATTACACAGTTACTGACGGGAACTTTACCAACTCGGTCAAGACAAGCAACATAACCGGTAATGGTTTCCAGAATGGTCATTGGTTCAGTTACACTAAAACAGATGAAGATACCCGTACTTATGAGTATACGAACCTGTACCCGAATAAAACAGATTTTTCCAATACACTATATCTAAACGAGCAGGGATTTCTGCCTTTCTTGCTGAACAAAAAGTATAAGAATATGCCGGATCGAATAAGCTGGTCATTCATTAGTAAGGACCAGAATGGTAATACCCTGACTTCTTCTAATGGAGTCAACAATTATACACTTGAGTTTGATTCGGAGGGCTATTTATCAACGATTGCACGTAATCAGGGTCAGCCCTTTGAGAAGTTGTATTTCATATACCAGTAATAATAAATTTTTTGGTGATGGTTAAAAATAAAAAGCTCATCGGTTGATGGGCTTTTGTTTTATTGCTTACCTGGATATCTCATGGGTAAGCCTTTAACGAAATAGATCATTTCCAAAATTTAAATAAGCTTTTCTTTCCTGGTTGCGAAATGCCGAATTCCGGCGGAAATGTTTTACTGCCTTCAACAAATCCATAAAGGGCGGTATGAAAACCAGTTTCGACAGGCAAATCATTTTGACATTCCTTAATAATAAACGCAGTTGCCATTGCACAGGAACATGCCATCTCTTCCTGGCTAAGATGGTTTTGATTCATAATTGCTCTTGCCGGATCCTGCAGGCGTTCCAGCGTTTCAAGGAAACTTAAATTTGATTCCGCTTGGCTGGTGGAATTTATTTTAATGGAGTCAAGACTAATTCCAAAACTATCCAGTGTTCCTGCCAATACGTTTATTAAAAGAGGGCCTTTATCATTTGCTTGCTCGGATAAAACCGCTGAGCCTGGACTTATGTTTTCCAAATTCAGATTGAAGGACCTAAACATAAAACTGCCGGCAAGCCTTGCACCAGCTGCTATTGCAGTAGCCGGGTGCACCTGCCTGTTCTTGCCGGTTTTGTGTGCGATTAATTCCACAATCAATGTAGCAGCTTTGTGTTGCTGTTTTGTTATTTGCATTTTTTATTTTTTCGCCATAGTCTTTCCAGATTAAAGCTAGAATTGTATTTTGGCCTATTACATTGGTCTCCTAATGTGATTCTGCGATTTGTTTTAGCATTTTCAAAATTGCATTCTCTTCTCCTTGTTCTTCTTGCTGAATAGCATTTGCCCGATTGTCTACATGAATTATTTCCAATTTTGTTTGGCCCTTTTCTGCTGTCAAAGAATAAATCATTTCAAAATAATTTTCGGGCTTGTCTTCCAGACCTGGCCTTGGTGCGAACAAACTGTATCGCAATTTTTCATTCTGTTTATATTCCAGCACCTTTCCCCATTGTTCAAATGTTTTTCCATCCCATTCTGTTATGAATCTGATACTACTACCAACTTCCCACGTAGTTTGCAGATCGCTGCCATATTGCCAAAGTTTTACGAACGCCGGGATTGTCAACGTTTCCCATACTTTTTCGGGCGTAGCGTTGATATTTATTTTTGAAACATTTCTTGCCATTAGATTTATTAATATTAAAAACTTCCTGCGGAATAGTCTTAAACACCGAATACTAACACCCAAATCATTAGCCGCTAACATTGACTTTCCGCCAGCCTGGTTGCATCAAATTCAAAAAATTATTAAATTCGTCTGCCACGTCTAATCTTAAACGTTAGCTGCCTCTATGATCCGACAAATCGCGATATTATTTATAGTTTTTTGTTTGTTTTCATTGGGATGCTCTATTCACCCTGACCAAAATCGTATTCCTGAAGGGTATTCCAAGTTGACAGTTGCTGTTGACGAAAGCCCCAATTTTTATTTAGATAAAGTATTAGTGATCAATGAAAGCTCAGAGCTTAAGCCTATACAAAAATATGATACAATTAGAAAAGAATTTGTTTACGTTTTTGACAGTTTAAGAAATGATAAATATGAAATGAGGTTAACTTCTTTACTCAATAAAAGCTTGAATTTCCCTCTGACACTTGTGAAAGACACCGTGATTACTATACACAAGTCGAAATTTCAAAACTTCGATACTGCAGCCAGCGCCATCAGCCTTCTTTCAGACCTGCAGAGTACTGACACATTATGTATTGCATATAAAAGTAGGGGTTGTTTTCACAATTACAGTAATAAAACACTTATTTACAAAACTAAGAACGGATTTACAGCAGAATTTTCAAGCGACACAAGTCATGATATGATGTTTCAACAAATTCTTACTATCAAACGACAGCTTCCCATGTCTTTTATTGACACTTTAAAAAAGCTTGAAATAGGCTGCATGGAAGGCCTTTCTAGACAGCGAGAAATAAAAAAGCGCCGTGATAAGGGACTAAGCAAAGCAAAGAACGCAATCGACAGCATGAAAGCATATATTGGTTATTGGAGCACCACTTCTTCTGCGATTTATTTGAACAAAGGCAATAAAGTATTTGAACTGACTAGTGAGGACATAATTGAAATTCCTTATTATTATAGATTTATGAGAGCATTGGAATTAGAATAGGAAGAAAAAAGCGACTCAAAACAGTATACCTCGATATAGATAATGCTTTAGTGTTAATCACAACTTATGAGAACAGTATTCATATTTACGTTTAATCTCGTTCTTTACTCTTCGTGTGTTAGCCAATTACCGAAAGTAGGTGGGTACAGTTTCTACCATGTTGGTAGGATTGATAACCTGGAGAGCTTTATAAAGTTCACATCTGCCGAATTGCGAACTGACAGTCTTTACAAGAATAGCGATCGGAAAATGGACTCCATATCACAGGGATATGAGAAGAAGATAGCGAACAAAAATAGCGACACTGCCAAGTTCCTGACCGATGCCTTTGCAAGTTTGAGAAGTGATTTCTCATCGAATAGAGCCCGTATTTTCATAAGTGGTGTACGAAATGGTAAAGCAGAGAAGATTGATCCTGTAGCTGCGGAAGGTTTACCTGCTGTCTGCAACTGTTACCAGGACAAGGATATCATTTCTGTCGAGTTTGCCTTTGGCTTTTTCGGTGGCTTTGCCGTCCGACAACAAATAGTCGGTTCTTTATTTCACACCAAAGTTTATGTCGTTACTCGCCACGCTGACATTTACAAAGCCAGCCTTTTGGACACAGCATTTAGATCGGAACTTGAAATTGAGCCATTGAAGCAAAACATGACGCTACTAACTAAGCCATCAATGAATATTGGGGAACAGCTCACAGGCTTTGTTACATTTCAATCAAAACCATATTTCGAAAATGCCGGACAGGGAAATGTAGATTCTGTTTCAATAAACGTCCGATATTTCTTTACCTGTAAGACACGACAAACGCTAACTGCGATTAGCAGAGGTTTCATGAAATATTGGCCACGACCTTCTTAATCCAATTAGTGAATAAATATTTTACTTAAGTAATCGTTTCGAGCGTTAGTCCACACCTCATAAAATCGAAGGATGGCAACGCCAAATTTGTTCCTTTAAGATTTAAAATGCGACAAGACCCATTGCTTTTTTTAATTAACGTAATGACTCCATTATTCATCTTTTTGTTTTTTAGAAAAGCATTAAGCGTGAAAAAATACTGGAAGATTCTGATAATAAGCGCCCTATTTATTATTGTCATGACCTTATTAATGTGGTTCACCTTTACAAGCAGGTCAATTTTAAATTTTCCATTTCCAGCTTTTATTCCATTATTTTCATTTTGCATTTACAGATTTTTGTCAAACATGTTTATTCGGAAGTTTAATCGGATGCCGAAAGACACTTCAGACAAAACGCGTTATCATCCATTCGAGGATAGAATTTTTAATATGTTATATATATTTTTAACGGTTGTGATTCCATTGCTGCTTATACCCCTTCTATTTAGAAAATAACAGAAAATTGAAGGGTGGCGTGTAAGGTGTCATTTGAAAAAATTTATCGACTATGGATAACTCCAATAAGGACCTCAAGACAGCTGAACTTGTTAAGTATCGCGCTCTTGTTTTGGCAACCTTAGATTATTATATGGATAATAACAACTTCATGGTTAAGACCCCTGAATTTGATCCACATAACTATTTTCAATCTTTAAAAATACTTACTGAAGAACACTTTAAAAAGGGAAGGTTAACAAAACTTAAGCAATGGTTTCGAGACTTTACGGAACCACTAATTGCAATGCGCGATTTAGAATTTAATAAATACTTGCGCGACAAAACGAATTATGATATTGATATCTTTAATTCTTACTTTTCGCGAATTGAAAAGATTATTAAAAAGGGCAAAATCACAACCGATAATCAATTTTATGATGTCAAATTAATGATGGATGATCTATCGGAGTTTATTGACGAGGAAAAGTCAAAAATATTAGACGAGCTTTTGAGTTCTTACAGTTCAAAAAAACCCAGAAAGAAATAAAACAAACGAATAGCTATCTATTTGCTTTGAAAACTCCAGAAATAAACAAAAACGTAATTAGTGTATTTGTTCAATGACTTCATTAGTAAAATATCTTTTAGGACTTCTAACAATTTTTATCTTATCATTTGAAAGTCCAATTCACGATAAGAATGCTCCTGAAACTTTCAATAAGAATGTTATAATTCGACTTAAGGACTATTCAATTTCAATGGGAAAGGGAGTATTTCATAAAGACAAGGATTCTTTTTTCGAAGTCACATTTAACTTGGAGTTTCTGAATACCAGCGATAGTGTTTTACTTATGCCAGACCGATTCATACCAGGTCCCTATTCAACTTCTGCTTGCAACCTGGCCTATGAAGTCAAAATTTGTGAAAATGATTCAACCTGCGAGCCGATCCTATTTGGTTTGGACCTAAGTCCCAGAGTCCATCCTCGAACTAGCTTTAAACTAGAACCTGGAAAGTCGATGAATGTTGAAGCTCAACTTTGGCCCGAAAAGTTGATTAGGGGTAAACGATATTTTTATAGGTTCACACTGAAGAAAAATAGTATGTTCTCAAGAATTAAGGATATCCCTGAAGATATCGTGAGTGAATGGTTTTCAATTGGAGAAATTGAACTTAGATGACAAACAAAGTTTACCGGGCTATTATGATAAATGCAAAAAGCTCATCATGCGATGAGCTTTTTATTTTTAAAGTCGGGAGGACAGGATTCGAACCTGCGACCCCCTGGTCCCAAACCAGGTATTCTACCGGGCTGAACTACCTCCCGTTCCTGTTAATCAGGGGTGCAAATGTAGGGTATAATGACTTATGGGCAAAATCCTAATTGACCTTCGTTGAAAAATAGCTTTTGTCAAATCTTGCCCATTTTGAAACAAAAGACCCTCAGAGTGTTAAGCGGTTATTGATCAAATTAGGAAAATGATATCTTACTTGTGCGTAAGAGCTACAAATTTCGAAGCATTCGATAGATCCAATTCTTCCCTTATTATGAATTTTGGAACAGTCAGAACAGTATTCTTCCTTGCATTTGTTGGAGCCCAATTTTACTGTGTTAGCCAGCCTTCACAAACCTCAGGCAGTAATAATCCAATGCCCCGGGCATCGGGCCATTTGTTTTATTACAAACCCACAAAATCACTGCTATTAATAGATGGAAATGACGCCGGCATTTCATCAGCCTCGGGAAAATTTGAATTATGGGGATGGAAAGATGGAATCTGGAAAATGATTGGCTCAGATAATCAACCACTGCGAACACTAAGCGCGGCAACCTATGTCAATAATGGCGATCAAATTTTTGTTTTCGGTGGCATTGGAAGCAAGGGTTATGAGGATTCATTAAGAGATGCTTTTGTTTACAATGGAGAAGAATGGAAACCGGTAGAAGACAAATCAATCGGCACGCGTGACCATCATGAAATGGCATACGACGAAGCAAATAAAATGATTGTAGTTTATGGAGGACAAAACGCAAAGCGACAATTTGATAACAAAACATGGACTTTCAAAGATGGCAGGTGGAACGCATTAGATATACCATCACCCGGACCGAGAGTTCATCATGCCATGGCTTATGACCGTGAACGAAAGAAAATTGTTTTATATGGTGGATCCGGTAATCAAAAGCAATTTGACGAAACCTGGGAATTTGATGGAAGCAGTTGGACGAAAATTAATACAGCAACAAATCCTGGTCCGAGAACACACCACACGATGGTATATGATCCCGTTTCTAAAAGAGTTTTGTTGTTTACAGAAGGGGAGTTGTGGGCATGGAATGGAAAGGATTGGATGCAGTTGGCGAATAATGGACCGAAAAGAATTCTTGCAGCCGTTGCGTTTGATCCGGAGAATAACAAACTATACGTTTTTGGTGGCAATGGCGGTGAAAGCTTCCTCTTTCTCTATTCCGACCTCTGGGAATGGGATGGAAAAAAATGGACCCAACTAAGCAAGGGAGATACGTATAAATTTGATATGCAGAAAAATGGATTCGTTAAAGTGAAAGACTAAGAGGCTAGCAATATTCATTTTTTGGATGCTGATAAATAAAACTTCATCTGTTACCCTTTATCACCCTTAGTTACCCTTAGTCAACCTTTGCCTTCTTCCCCCCAAACCTAAATGACGCGCCACCACCAATAAAGAACTTCCGCGACATCCCGGTTTCCAAATGCAATCCAACCGCTGGAATTATCCAGTAGCGAGCACCGATAATGCCACCAGCATTTATGGCGTCAATTTTATAATTCAATTCGTCGCGATAGATGTTTGTCTTATCGTACTCCATTGAACCATGAGTATAGCCAAGGAATGGTGAAAGATAAAAGTCGAAGTTTTTCTTGCCTAAATGATAGGCGGCCCGCACACCTACATCAATCTGTTTCCAATCATCCCTGTAACCCGCCTGCGGATGGATGAATTCATCATACCAATTCGTATAAGCACCGTAAACACCTATAGTAAACCGATTTGAAAGCCCATATTCAACAAAAAGGTTTGTAGTCGGAATGCTATTACTCTGCGTAGCCCTGAGCCCGCTTGGATATCCGTATCCGCTCGACATTGGACCAAAACTTAGCTGGAATGCATTCTTGTTTTGTGCATTTAAAGAAGAGAGGGCAACAAGGATTACAGAAACAATTAAAAGACTTTTTCTCATATAGGGCGCTTAGGATGGTGGTAAAGCTAATAATATTTCTACGGCACACAAATCATTTTACGGCATGCGCGTACTTACGGTTTCCAATAAACGATAAAAAAGAAAATCACCCTTCCATTTTCTGGATTGGACGCACTTCAACCTTCCCGTCCTCTTTGAAAATAGGACAACCTTTGGCGATTTCTGCTGCTTCTTCCAGATCATTAGCATTTACGATAACATATCCGCCTACTTGTTCTCCTTCGGAAATGTATGGGCCGTTGTTTACCTTTTTGTCGGATCCAACAATTAATTTACCGCTTGGTAAAAATGGGTCCGCGGCGAGGAGTTGACCTTTTTGTTGCATCCCACCCATCCAGTTCATCCATTCTTGCATATGTTCCATTCCTTCTTTCGATTCCATTGCATTGTATGCGTGATGAACGCCACCCCTGAATAAGAGAATGAATTTTTCCATAATAAAGATTTTTATTCAAGGCAAAAGTAGGAACAGTTCGGAGCCATTGACACTTATTGAATAGGTTTTAATTCCTTCTTTGGCCGGTCCCGCCTTTACGTTGCCCGTGTTCACGTCGAACTGCGATCCATGCCATGGACACTGTACCGTATCGCAAATCATCGACCCTCCGGCCAATGATCCACCGCGATGTGTACATCGATCATCGAATGCTGCAAAGCCATTTTGCGTTTTACAAATAACTATTCGCTTGCCATTTACATGAACGAGTTTCATTTGGTTCACCTTCAATTCATCAATTGAAGCGACGCGAACCGGACCATCAGTCTTGTCAATAGTTAATTCTTTCCATTTACCGGCATCGGCATAGCGAATATCGACACCGATTTGATTGCGAAATACAAGTGTGCCACCCATCCAACCGGCGATACCAAGCAGAATATTGCCGATAACTTCAATCCCTATGATGATATAAATTGAAATATCCGAGGCTCGTTTCAGATAAAATGCAATAGCAAAACATATTATCATTAACACATTCGTGATACCATGCTGTGCTGCACGTTTCTTACCCGAACTTTTCGGAGGTACTACGGTGATAAAATCAATTAGACCCGGAACTGCAGCCAATAAACCGAATGCGATTCCGGCCATGTTGAGATAGTAGGAAATGTAGTAGAAGTCGGGTCTATCCAGTATGACGCCTAACAAATCAAAAACCAGGGTGCCAACAAAAAATGCAATGGGAAAATTTACAAGGATCGGATGAATAGGATGACTCTTGAAGTGTGCACGGCTTTTCATTTCGATTGTTTGTATCGATTACATAATAACCCTGCCACGCTAATTTCAATCCATCCAGAGGTTCACTGTGTATCCTTTTCATCACTCACTTCGGCATAGCATAATGTTTCGAAACATCATCCACTACAAGGACCCAATCCTGACCATAGCCATTTGTTGAAGGCGTAAACGTTTGTTGTCCGGCATTTTTAAAATGTCCAATTTCCTGGAATTGGCCGTTCTTTGGATTATACCAATAAGCCACCACTTCAGTGCCTGAGATCTTGCCCATATTAATAGTGATTGCCTTGCCTTGCGTAGTATACACGAACAAATAATCCTTTCCCCTTGTTGCCTGAATTCGATCATTTGCGCCCAATGCATTCGTGATGATGGATTGATCAGGCACCCGATCCAGCATCGGTCTTGATTCAATCAGATTGCGTAAGAATTTCATTTGAGTTGCTCCGGGAAGATCAAGCGCTACATACCAGAAATTCTTTGGACCATTTACTGCTGTTCTGTTTGCTGCATAGAATTGCCACATGTCATGACATCCATACGCATGTCCGCAAGCACCGGCAAATACATCCAGGTAAGCGCTTCTTCTCACGTCATATGCGTTTGAAGTTCCGAGGTCAGCTGCATTGAAGCAAACAGGATGATCTTCATAAATCGGCTCTCCGTCCAGTACTGGTTTAGTCGGAGTCTTATTATAAGCAACCTGTATTCTGTCATAGACATTATTTTCTCTGCAATGTCCCGTTTGAAACATATTTAGATCCAGCCATTCGTCGTTATGAAACCAGTGTGATGAACCAGCTTCTTCAACGCTGGTTGGCTGCGGATGAAAAGTCATAAAGCATTTATCATACCCTCCAACGGCATCTGCAATTCCGCTTGCCATTGCTCTCCATATCGCAACACCGTTTTTTGTATCA
>JADMIO011482866.1_pt1 | contig 16518 bp, 18 predicted proteins | sample 8958161 | NCBI WGS metagenome assembly JADMIO01 (sample SAMN16585339, study PRJNA669376) | soil metagenome | isolation source: Crop rotation soil | place: USA: Cullars Rotation, Alabama | collected 2011
CCTCCGCCGCGACCATGCGCGCGAGCTTCTTCAGCTCCTGCTCGACCATGGCGGAATAGCACATGGCCCGATTTTACCGGCCGCGGGCGGGCCGGGATGGGCCCGGCTACTTCCCGCCGCCGAACGTCGCCACCAGCAGCAGCACGAAGCCGATCACCGCGAGGCCGGCGTGGCCGAACATCAGGCCCTTGGGCAGCAAGCGGTCCTTGTCGTGGTAGCCGAGGTTCAGCACCAACCCGCCGAGCGCGGCCAGCACGAAGAGCAGCAACGCGATGTTCGCCAGGCTGGGCAGGCCCACCGTGCACCATGCGTAGGCAAGCAGCGTGACCGCGGCGGCCGCGAGCAGGCCGTGGAGCATGGCGAGCCAGGACGGCGGGTTCGCGGGGGGATTTTTCATGCGGATCCCGGCCATCGCGAGGCCGCCCACCGCGGCGATCCCGAGCAGGGCGCTAGCGGTTTTCATCATCGTCAAGGGTTCCATAGGAGTCTCCATTTTTCCGGTTCTCCCTGGCCCTTACCGTGCGCCTTCCGGCAACGGGGCTCTGTGCGATAGCGCACGATGCGTACGAAGCGTTATGCGCCGCGAATGTACCGGTAACGGAACAAAATTGCCCCGCAAGCCCCGAGGGGCGCGGACTTCAAAAACGAAAGTTACGAAATCCCGGCGGACGCGCTAGCCGAACCGGCCCGTGATGTAGTCCTCGGTCTGCTTCTTCTTCGGCTTCACGAAGAGGGTGTCGGTCGCGTTGTACTCGACCATCTCGCCCAGGTACATGTAGGCCGTGAAGTCCGAGACGCGCGCGGCCTGTTGCATGTTGTGCGTGACCATGACGATGGTGAACTCGTACTTGAGCTCGTGCACCAGCTCCTCGATCTTGGCCGTCGAGATCGGGTCGAGGGCGGACGTGGGCTCGTCGAGCAGCAGCACCTGGGGCTTCACCGCGATCCCGCGCGCGATGCACAAGCGCTGCTGCTGGCCGCCCGAAAGGCTCATGCCGCTCTGGCCGAGCTTGTCCTTGACCTCGTCCCACAGGGCCGCCTTGCGCAGCGCCCACTCGACGCGGTCGTTCATCTCGCGAAGGCTGAGCCGCTCGTGCAGCCGAACGCCGAACGCGATGTTGTCGTAGATCGACATCGGGAAGGGCGTCGGCTTCTGGAACACCATGCCCACGCGCGCGCGCAGGTCGATCAGGTCGACGTCGCGGTCGAGCAGGTTCTTGCCGTTGAGGAAGAGCTTGCCTTCGGCGCGCTGGTCCGGGTAGAGGTCGTACATGCGGTTGAACGCGCGCAGCAGCGTCGATTTGCCGCAGCCCGACGGGCCGATGAATGCGGTGACCTTGTTCCTCAGGATGTCGAGGTTGACGTTCTTCAGCGCATGGAACTTGCCGTAGTAGAAGTTGAAATCGCGCGCAGAGATCTCGGCTTCCTTCGTCAGCGGGCCGGTCAGCGCGGTGTTGTCCATGGGGTTCATGCCGGGTCTTCGTATTTTCGCTCGCGCAGGAAGACCCGCGCCGCCACGTTGAGGGCGAGCACGCCAAGGGTGATCAGGAACACGCCGGCCCAGGCGATGCGCTGCCAGTCCTCGAAGGGGCTCATGGCGAACTTGAAGATCGTCACCGGCAGGTTCGCCATCGGCTCGTTGAGGTTGAGGGTCCAGAACTGGTTGGAGAGCGCGGTGAAGAGGAGCGGCGCGGTCTCGCCGGCGATCCGCGCCACGGCCAGCAGGATGCCGGTGAGGATGCCGGCGCGCGAAGCGCGCAGCGTCACCTGGGTGATGACTTTCCAGCGCTGGGCGCCGAGCGCGTAAGCGGCCTCGCGCAGGCTGTTGGGCACCAGCACCAGCATGTTCTCGGTGGTGCGGACGACCACGGGAATCACGATGAGCGCAAGCGCGATGACGCCCGCCGCGCCCGAAAAATGGCCGACCTTGGCCACATAGATCGCGTAGACGAACAGGCCGATCACGATCGAAGGGGCCGAGAGAAGGATGTCGTTGATGAAGCGCGTCGAGTGCCCCAGCCACGACCCTTCGCTGTATTCCGCGAGGTACACCCCGGCCAGCACGCCGACCGGCGTGCCCACCAGGGTCGCGAGGCCGCACATCAGCAGGCTGCCGGCGATCGCGTTCGCAAGGCCCCCGGCCGAGCCCGGCGGCGGCGTCATCTCGGTGAAGAGGCTGAGCGACAGGCCGCCCAGCCCGAGATTCAGCACCGTGACCAGGATCCAGGCCAGCCAGAAGAGCCCGAACGCCATCGCCGCCAGCGACAGCGCCAGCGCGACCTTGTTGACGAGCTTGCGCTGCTCGACGAGGGTCATGCGGGCGGCCTCATGCCCGCGTGCCCTCGCTCACCCGCAGCTTCAGCAGCAGCACCTTGGAAGCTGCGAGCACGAGGAACGTGATCAGGAACAGGATCAGGCCGAGTTCCATCAGCGCCGCCGAGTGCAGCCCAGGGTCGGCTTCGCCGAACTCGTTGGCGAGCGCCGAGGTGATGCTGTTCCCCGGGCTGAAGAGCGACGCGTCGTTTAGGAAATTGGTGTTGCCGATCACGAAGGTGACCGCCATCGTTTCGCCGAGCGCGCGGCCAAGGCCGAGCATGATGCCTCCGGTGACGCCGACCTTGGTGTACGGCAGCACCACGTTCCACACCACTTCCCAGGTCGTCGAGCCGAGCGCATAGGCCGACTCCTTCAGCATCGGCGGGGTCACGTCGAACACGTCGCGCATCACAGAGGCGATGAACGGAATCACCATGATCGCGAGGATCACGCCCGCGCAGAGGATGCCGATGCCGATCGCCGGGCCGGCGAAGAGCTTACCGACGAACGGGACCTTCCCCAGCGTGGCGGCCAGCGCAGGCTGCACGTACTTGGCGAAGATCGGTGCGAAAACCAGCAGCCCCCACATTCCGTAAACGATGCTGGGGATCGCCGCGAGCAGCTCGATCGCGGTGCCCAGCGGCCTGCGCAGCCAGCCCGGCGAAAGCTCAGTCAGGAACAGCGCGATGCCGAAGCTCACCGGGACCGCGACCAGCAACGCGATCAGGGAAGTCACGAGCGTGCCGTAGATCGGTACGAGCGCGCCGAAGCGGTCCATCGGCGGGTTCCATTCGGCGGTCCATGCGAACGCCGGGCCGAAGCGCTCCAGCGACGGCCACGAGGCATAGACCAGCGACACGATGATGCCCGCTAGCATCGCGAGCGTGATCGCCGCGAACAGGCGGGTCAGGTTGGCGAAGACGAAGTCGCCGAGCCACTTCCTTTTGCGGGCCTGCTGCATGGGGGCACCGGCGGACAGCAGGTCCGCCGGGGTCATCGCCTCCGACCGGATGGGCATTTCGCGAGCCCGGATTATAGGCGTCGAGCGCTACTTCGCCGCGCGGACGGGCTTGCCGGCGGCGTCCTTCACGTTCGCCGAAAGCGTGGTTTCGATCAGCTTCACCAGGCTGTCGGGCAGCGGCACGTAGTCGAGGTCCTCGGCGAGCTTGTCGCCGTGGCGGAAAGACCATTCGAAGAACCGCATCACCTCGGCGCCCTGCGCGGGCTTGTCCTGCACCTTGTGCATGAGGATGAAGGTCGCGCCGGTGATCGGCCAGCTCGCCCTGCCCGGCTGATTGGTGAGGATTTCGTAGAACGCGGACTTCGACCAGCTCGCGCCGGCCGCGGCCGCCTTGAAGGTTTCGTCGTCCGGCGCGACGAACTGGCCGTCAGCATTCTGCAGGTTGGTGTGCGCGAGCTTGTTCTGCTTGGCGTACGCGTATTCCACGTAGCCGATCGCGCCGGGTACGCGCTGGACGAAAGCCGAAACGCCTTCGTTGCCCTTGCCGCCCAGGCCGAGCGGCCACTGCACCGCGGTGCCCTCGCCGACCTTCTGCTTCCAGTCGGCGCTGACCTTCGACAGGTAGTTGGTGAAGATGAACGTGGTGCCCGAGCCGTCCGCGCGGCGCACCACGGCGATGTCCTGGTTGGGCAGCTTGACCGCAGGGTTGAGTCCGGCGATGGCCTTGTCGTCCCACTTGGTGACCTTGCCCAAGTAGATGTCGGCCAGCACCGGTCCGGTGAGCCTGAGGTCGCCGGGCTTCACGCCGGGCACGTTGACCACCGGCACCACGCCGCCGATCACGGTCGGGAACTGCAGCATGCCGCCCTTCTCCAGGTCCTCCGGCTTGAGCGGCATGTCGCTTGCGCCGAAATCCACGGTTTTGGCGGTGATCTGCTTGATGCCGCCGCCCGAGCCGATCGACTGGTAATTCATTTTGTTGCCGGTGGCCTTCTGGTAGGCCTCGGCCCACTTGGCGTACACGGGCGCCGGAAAGGACGCGCCGGCGCCGGTGATCTCGGCCGAATTGGCCGATCCAGCGGCAAGCACGAACGCGGCGACGCACGCTTTCAAGGCCTTGCTGCAATTCCATGAACTCACGCTTCGGTTCTCCCAGGTTTCAGTGGCGCCAGTCTAGGGAGCCGATGTGACAGCCGTATTACGAGCCCGCTGTCGCCGCCGAAACCACGCGGCGCGCCGGGAAGCGCGCGGTGAACCGGCTGCCCTTGCCGGGCTCGCTTTCGATTTCGAGGTGGGCGTCATGGCGCGCCAGCGCATGCTTGACGATCGCCAGGCCCAGGCCGGTGCCGCCGGTCTCGCGCGAGCGGCTGCGGTCGACGCGATAGAAACGCTCGGTAAGGCGCGGGATCTGGTCGGCGGCGATGCCGATGCCGCTGTCCTCGACCGAAAAGCTGGCCCCCTCCGGTGTCGCTTTCCACACCAGGCGAACCTCGCCGCCGGCGGGCGTGTAATTCACCGCATTGCCGGCGAGGTTGCCGAATGCGCTGGTGAGTTCGGACTCGGCGCCCGCGAGGTCGAAATCGCCTTCGGCCTGCAGCGAGATGCGATGGCGGCCGGCCGAAAGCGCCTCGGCCTCCGCGCGTGTTCGTGCCAGAAGGGGCGCGACGCGTACGCGCTCGTCGCGTTGCGGCTTCGGCGCGGATTCGAGCGCGGAGAGCTCGAGCAGGTCCTCGATGATGCGCTGCATGCGCGCAGCCTGGGCGGACATCATGCCGAGGTATTTGCGCGACTGGGCGCGATCGAGGTCGAGGTCCTGCACCGTCTCGAGAAAGCCGGAGAGCACGGTGAGCGGCGTTCGCAGCTCGTGCGAGACGTTGGCGACGAAGTCGCGCCGCATCGTCTCGACCTTCTCTTCCTGCGTCGTGTCGCGCACCAGCAGGAGCTTGCTCTGCTGGCCGAACGGGATCATGCGCATCGACAGCGCGAGCGAAGGGTTGCGCGAGGGCCGCAGCTCGAGCGGCCCGCGGAAATCGCCCGACTCGACGTAACGGACGAACTCCGGGTCGCGCAGAAGGTTGACGATCGGGCCGCCGACGTCGACGCGCCGGTCAATGCCGAGATAGGCCTCGGCGCGGTCGTTGCACCATTCGACGCGGTGATGCACGTCCAGGATCACCACGCCATCCGGCAGCGCCCGGCCCGCCTGCGCCGCGCGAACGATCAGCCGGGCCAGCCGCCGGTTCTCGCGTCGATGGGCGCGCTCGTGCCGGAACAGCTCCGCGTACATCCGGTCCCAGACGCCGATGGACTCCGGGACCGATGCGGCGCCCGGCCGTTCGAGCCATCGCTTGAGGCGCCTGACGTTGAGGCTGTGGTAGAGGACCGCGCCGGCGGCGATTGCGGCGGTCGCAACGATCAGCAACGCGCCGGCGGTTTCCACGCTACTCCGCGCGCAGGCCGTATCCGCTGCCCCGGACGGTCTCGATCAGGCGATCGTGGCCGCTGCGGGAAAGCGCGCTGCGAAGGCGGCGGATGTGCACGTCGACGGTCCGCTCCTCGATGTGCACGTGGTCGCCCCACACCTGGTCGAGCAGCTGCGCGCGCGTGTAGATGCGGTCCGGATGGGTCATGAAGAAATGCAGCAGGCGGAATTCGGTGGGGCCCAGTTCGACGGCCTTGCCGGCTGCCACCACGCGATGCGCGTTCGGGTCGAGGTGCAGGCCGCCGACCGCGACCGGGTCGCCGCTCTGCTGCGGGGCGCGGCGGCGGAGGACCGCCTTGATGCGCGCCATGAGCTCCTTGGTGGAGAACGGCTTGGTCAGGTAGTCGTCGGCACCGGCCTCGAGCCCGGCGAGCTTGTCGGGTTCCTGCGCGCGGGCCGTGAGCAGGATGATCGGCAACTCCCTGGTGCGCTTGTCGGCGCGAAGCCGCTTCAGGAAGGCGAAGCCGGATTCGCCGGGCAGCATCCAGTCGAGCAGGACCACGTCGGGCAGCGCTTCGCGAAGATGGGCTTCGGCTTCGGGCACGCTCGCCGCCCGCAGCGCGTTGTGGCCGGCGTGCTCCAGGTTGACGACGATGAGCTCGACGATCGCCGGCTCGTCCTCGACCACCAGGATGCGGCTTCCCATCGGCTCAGGCCGCTCCTTCGCGCAGCGTCTGGTCCGCGCGCTCCGGCTTGCCGAGCCCCGTGTGGCGCACGTCGGTGCCTTCCACCACGTAGATGACGTACTCCGCCATGTTCTTCGCGTGGTCGCCTATCCGCTCGATCGCCTTCGCGACCCAGATGATTTCCAGCGCAGTGGAGATCGTGCGCGGGTCTTCCATCATGTACGTGATGAGCTGGCGCAGGATCGCGCGGAATTCGTCGTCGATCGCGGCGTCGGCGTGCACCGCGCGGGTGGCCGAAGAGGCATCGAGCCGCGCGAACGCGTCGAGCGACTGGCGCAGCATGCCGAGCGCGGTGTCGGCCGCATGGCGGATCTGCGGCAGCCGGTCTGCCGGAACGCGCCCGCCCGAATGGATCGACTTGGCCATGCGCGCGATCTTCTCGGCCTCGTCGCCCGCGCGCTCGAGGTCGGTGACGGTCTTGCTGATCGCCATGATCATGCGCAGGTCACCCGCCGTGGGCTGGCGGCGGGCGATGACGTGGGCGCAGTCCTGGTCGATGCTTTTCTCGTAGGCGTCGACTTCCTGGTCGGTGCGGATCACATGGTCGGCCTGCGCCGCGTCACCGGAGGCGAACGCATCGAGCGCGGCGCGGATCTGCGTCTCCACCAGCCCGCCCATGGCGAGCACGAGCGAACGCAACCCGTCGAGGTCGATGTCGTACTGCTTGGAGAAATGTTCGTTGCTCGGCATTGGGGTTCCTGCGTTGGCGCGCAGTGTGTCCAACGAATGTTACGCCCCCGTGACAATGCCGGAAATCCATGAATTCAAAAGAAAAGGCCCGGCGCGCGCCGGGCCTTGGGGAGCTGTCGCACGAGTATCAGCGCGAATCGCGCCCCGAGCGCTGGCTGTGGCCGGAGTTTTCACCCTTCCTGCGGCCTTTGGGCGCGCTCATGCCGGTGCGCTGCCCCGACGTGTTGTGGTTGCCGTCATGCGGCTTGTGACCCATGCGGCTCGATTGCGGATGATGTCCGCGCATCAAGTGGCGATCGCGAGTGGTTTCGTGGATAGGCATAGGGGATCTCCTGCGTTGCTTGCGAGATTCGATGGTGCCGCCGGGGGGCGACTCGGGGCATCGGCCGCTACCCCTCATGCGGGTCAGAATCGCCCGACAAACCGCCTAAGGATTCAGCCAGCCGTTCTCGATGTAACGGCCGATCACGCGATGCAAGTGCGCGGCGTGGTCGACTTCGTTGTGCCAGAAAATGCCGCGCGGGCGGCCGACCACGATGCCGTTGCGGGTGATTTCGGCGCTCCACTCCAGGCCGAGCGACGTGATGTCCCATGTGGCCGAATAAGCGTAGTCGAGGCCCTCGTCGCGCGTGGTTTTGTAAATGCCGGAAACGCGGTAGTCGCGCTGCGGCTCGGGCTGGAGGCGGCCGGGTTTCATGGCCCTTAGATCGGGCCGATCGATGAAAAATTCAACGTTGATCGCCGCGTGGCGTGTACTGTATATTCGTACATATGCACAAACCTCACCGACGACTCGCGTTCGTCGACCTCGAGACCACCGGCCTGGGGCCCACCACCAGCCGGATCGCCGAAATCGGCGTCGTCACGCTCGATGGGGAGCATCGCGAGGAATGGGGCACGCTGGTCAACCCGGGCCGCCTGCGGCGGGGAGAGCGGACGATCGAAGGCGTCGACGAAAAGGAGCTCGCCGACGCCCCGTGCTTTGACGACATCGCGAAGGACCTCGCGCTACGGCTCGAGGGACGCCTTCTCCTGGCGCACAACGCGCGATTCGACCATGCGTTCCTCAAGGCGGAGTTTGCGCGGGTCGGCATTTCTCTCGACACCCCGGCGCTCTGCACGGTGATGCTTTCCCGGAAGCTCTGGCCCGAGGAGGCGAATCACGACCTCGATTCGCTCGCCTTGCGGCACGGCCTCGAAGTCGCCGTGCGCCATCGGGCGCTGCCCGACGCGCGGCTGCTCTGCGATTTCTGGCTGGCGATGCGGCGCAAGGTCCCGGCGCGCTTCTTCTGGGCCGCGGTGGGCAAGCTGCTCGCCGAGCCGCTGCTGCCGCCCCAGCTAAGGATCGAGCTCATCGAAGCACTGCCCGAAAAGCCCGGCGTGTACGCAATGCGGGCGCGCGACGGCCGTGCGCTGCGGATCGCGCGCGCCGCGAACCTGCGCCGGGAAGCCAAGGCCTATTTCCGGCTCGACCGCATTTCTTCGCGGGCGGCGAAGCTCGCCGCCCGTGTCGAGAACATCGAATGGCAGGCCTGCGAGGGCGAGCTCGCCTCCCGGCTCGCGGAGATCGCGCTGCGCGCAAAGGAAACGCCGGTGCGTTACGCGCAATCGCCGGCCTGCTCGATCCGCATGGAGCCGGCTTCGCCAACCCAGGTCGCCCAGGTCGTGCCGGCCGCCAGCCTGGTGGCCGAGTCGCGCGGCCTCTACGGCCTGTTCGAGACCGAGCGCAAGGCGGGGAACGCGCTCTCGAAACTCGCCGCGCAGGAAAAGCTGTGCCATCGCGCGCTCGGCCTCGCGCCGCTCGAATGCGGGGCGTGCGGCAACGACGCCTCCATTTGCGGCAAAGCCCGCGCGCAGAACCTCGCACGGACGTTCGGCGCGCTGGCGACGCTGCGGCTGCCTCCGTGGCCTTACGCCGGGCCCGTAGGGGTGCGGGAAGGACGCACCGTCCACGTTTTCGACCAGTGGCAACACCTGGGCAGCGCAAGGACGGCACCGGAGATCGCGGAACTCGCGGGTCGCCGTCCCCACGGCTTCAATGCGGAGGTGTACGGAATTCTCACCCGCGCGTTGCCGCGCCTGGGGCCGCGTCGCTTGAAGACGCTCCGGCGAGCCCCGATGGTCCAGGCATGATCCAGGACAGCCTCTTCGACACGAGCCCGGAGCTGCCCCATGGCCTCCTCTACCAGCCGCAATTCCTTTCGGCTGCGGAAGAAGCCGCCCTGCTCGGGCACGTGAGGCAGCTTGGGTTCCGGCACGCGAAATTCCAGCAGTACACCGCGCGGCGGCGCGTGGTGCGGTTCGGGAGCGAGGATGTGCCTTCGTACCGCACCGGCGAGCGCGTCGCGGACGAGGAAAGCGAATTCCCGCGCATCGAGTTCCCGCCCTTCCTCGTCGCGCTGCGCGCGCGCATCGCCGCCTGGGTCGGCATTCCAGAGGCGCGGTTCGAGCACGGCCTGGTGACCGAATACGCTCCGGGCACCCCCATAGGCTGGCATCGCGACGCGCCGCATCACGAGACGGTGGTCGGGATTTCTCTCGAAAGCGAGTGCCGCATGCGCTTCCGGCCGCATGACACGCGCGACACGTCGCAAGCCATCACGCTCTGCCTGCAACCGCGGTCCATCTACGTAATGCGGGACGACATCCGCTGGAAATGGCAGCACAGCATCCCGGCGGTGAAGGCACTGCGCTACTCGATCACCATGCGCACGCAGGTGCCCAAGGCCGCCACCGCCGGCGAAGCGCGCGCGGCCTAGGTCGCGACGCTAGTGGGCCGAGGCCCCGCCGCGGTGCTCGGCGACGCACATCGCGGTCGAGGAGTCGATCACCTGCCAGCGCATCGGCGTGTCGCCCTTCAGCTTCTTCGCGGTGTCGACCGCGTCCTCGCTCGACTCGAACGAGGCGACGAAGGATTTGCGCTCGCTTTCGTTCGGCGCGGTGAAGAGGAGGAATTTCTTGATGGCCATCGGATTCCCGTGGCTCCCTGGCTGGTCGTGGTTGCGCGATATTGCATTTTCGGGCTAACCGTGTAAGTACGGTCACTCACAATCTGTAAGGGATCCGCAATGAAGAAGCTCAGGCTGGCCACCTTCAACGTCAACGGCGTGCGTTCGCACCTGCCGAACCTCCTCGAGTGGCTCGACAAGGAATCGCCGGACGTCGCCTGCCTGCAGGAGCTGAAATCGCCCGAGGGCGGGTTTCCGTACGAACGGATAAAAGCCGCTGGCTATTCGGCGCTGGTCCATGGGCAGAGCGCCTGGAACGGCGTGGCGATCCTCGCCCGGGGCGCGCAGCCCGTCGAGACCGGGCGCGCGCTGCCCGGCGACCCGAAGGACGAGCACGCGCGCTACCTCGAGGCCGAGGTTTTCGGCCTCACGGTCGCCTGTCTCTACCTGCCGAACGGCAACCCGCAGCCGGGACCGAAGTTCGATTACAAGCTGCGCTGGTTCGAGCGGCTGATCACGCATGCCAAGGGCCTTTGCAAAAGCGCGAAGCCGGTCGTGCTGGCCGGCGACTTCAACGTCGTGCCGACCGATTTCGACATCTACAACCCGAAGTCGTGGCGCAAGGATGCGCTGCTGCAGCCGGAGAGCCGCGATTGCTACCGCCGGCTGCTCGCGCAGGGCTGGACCGACGCGATCCGCCACCGGTATCCCGATGAGCCGGTCTATACGTTCTGGGACTATTTCCGCCAGCACTGGGAGCGCAACTCGGGGCTGCGCATCGACCACCTGCTGCTCAACCCGGCGCTTGCGCCGCGTCTCGTCGGCGCGGGCGTGGACACCTGGGTGCGCGGCCGCGACCACCCGAGCGACCATGCGCCGACCTGGATCGAACTCAAGGCCGGGCCCGCCACGGCAAAGGCCCGCCCTGCGCCTCGCAAAGCCGCCGCGAAAAAGACTGCCGCCAAGCGCGCCAGGCCGAAGCGCGCTGTGTGACCTAACGCACCGAACGGCGGGGAGGCGCCGGTTACAAGCACGGCAGGAGGAGTCCCCCGATGAAGAAGTCAGACCTCGTCGCGCGCCTGGGCGAGCGCTTTCCCGGCCTGTTGCCCAACGATGCCCAGTACGCGGTGAAGCTGATCTGCGACACGATGTCGCGCACGCTCCGCGAAGGAAACCGCATCGAGATCCGCGGCTTCGGCAGCTTCGGGCTCACCTACCGTCCGCCACGCCTGAACCGCAATCCCCGGACCGGCCAGCGCGTGCAGGTGCCCGCCAAGTTCGTGCCGCATTTCAAGACCGGCAAGGACCTGCGCCAGACCCTGCTCGCGCAGGGCGTCTTCCTCAAGCCGGCCGAAGCGCCTCAGCCGCCGGTGGCGACTCCTGCCCCATCGCCCGCGGCGCAGCCGATGGCGGCGCCGCCGATGGCGGCGCCGCCTGGCCCGCTCTGAGCGGCAGCGCGAACCGGAACACCGCGCCCTTCCCCACCTCGCCCTCGGCCCAGATGCGGCCGCCGTGCTTGGTGATCACGCGATGCACCAGCGCCAGGCCGATGCCGGTGCCCTCGAACTCGTCGTGGCTGTGCAGGCGCTGGAAGACCTTGAAGAGCTTCTGCGCGAAGCGCATCTCGAACCCCGCGCCGTTGTCGCGCACCCAGTAGACGCGCTCGCCGCCCTCTTCCCCGCCGCCCACCTCCACCTGGGGCGAAGCGCTGCGAGAACTGTACTTGAGCGCGTTGCCGATGAGGTTGATCCACACCTGGCGCAATAGCGCGAGGTCGCCGTCCGCGGCAGGCAAGGCGCCGAGATCGACCCTGGCGGCCGGGTACGCCGCCGCCAGCTCCTCGACCACCTCGCCGGCCAGCTTTTGCATGTTCACCGGCGCCACCGCGAGCGGTTTTCGCCCGAGCTGCGAGAAGCGCAGAAGGTCGTCGATGAGCTGGCCCATGCGCCGCGCGCTGCTGCGGATGATCGAAAGCTGCCGGCGGCCTTCCTCGTCGAGCTTGTCCGCGTAATCCTCCTCGACCATCTGCGCGTAGCCGTCGATGGCGCGCAACGGCGAGCGCAGGTCGTGCGACACCGAGTAGCTGAAGCCCTCGAGGTCGCGGTTGGCGATCGCGAGCTCCTCGGTGCGCTCGGCCACGCGCTTCTCGAGCTCCTCGGCCTGGCCCCGCACGCGCGCGAGCAGGCGGGCCTGCGAGATCGACACCGCGAGCTGGGTCGCGATCTCGCGCGCGATGCTGAGCTGCTCGACGGAAAAATCCGCATGCGCGCCGCCGAAGCTGAGCGCGCCGATCAGCTCGCCGCCGGCGCACATCGGCATGACCGAATACGCGTCGACGCCCGAAGCGAGCAGCGCTTCCACCTCCGGGCCCGGCGGCAGCTCGCGCGTGACGATCTTCTGCGCCTCGCCGCGCTTGAGCGCCTCCACGTCGCCCATGAGCGCGATCGAATAGCGCACGCCCGAGCCTGTCGTGCGGCGGCGCCCGGAGGCCGCGAGCCATTCCACGGTGCCCGATTCGAGGTCGAAGAGGTTGACGATCGCGCGCGGCACGCCGAGGAGCTCGCGCACGCGCTGGATCACCGCCTCGGCGATCGCCTCGGGCGCCTGCTCGGCCACGGTGGCCTTGTCGATGTCGTCGAGCAGGCGCAGGCGCTCGGCTTGCCGCGTGAGGGCCGTGTCGGCGACGAATCGTTCGCGCTCCTGCGCGCGCACCAGCCTCGCGTAAAGCCGCGAGCCTTCGTGCAGCAGCATGACGAACACGAAGCCGGCGGCGAGGATGCCGTAGGCCCGGCCGGCGTAGAAGCCGAGCGAGAAGCGGCCCGAGTTGAAGACCGCGGAAAGCGCGACGTCGAACACCCAGGCCACCATCACCACCATGAGCCACAGGTCGAGCTTGGTGTACGGCCGGCGCCGCCAGAGCGCGAAGACCGAGAGGACGCACAGGAAGCACGTCCCCCACGCCACGGCGTACTTCGCGGGCAGGTCGGCATTGCCGCTCATGATCACCGGCATCCGGTCGTGCCCGGCCGTGGCCAGCAGCGTGAGGGCGAGGGCCGCCGCGATGGCGGCCGCGATGCCGGCGAGGATCGGGGCACCCGGACTCGCGGCGCTGTCGCCGATCACCAGGTTGCGGGATTCGAGCCTGACGTAAGCCAGCACCGCGACCGGGAACAGCGCATGCCAGAGGAAATACAGCCACGCAGTGGTTTGCGCCCCGCCTCCGATCAGGCCCTGGGGCGCGAAGAGGCCCGGAAAGCTCAGCGCATGCGCGACGGCCATGCAGGCGGCGAAGAGATAGGACGAGGCGAGCACCAGCAGGCCGGGCGAGCGCGCGGCGATGAACTGGCCGAAGAGCAGCACCGCCGTCACCCCGTCGATGACGATGAGCGCGGACTGGTAGCTGGGGATGAAGGCCCAGACCTGCGCAAGCGGCCGTCCCGCGAAAGGCACCGAGGCCGCGAACAGCACCGCCAGCGCGATCATCACGCCGAACGCGAGCCGGCGCTCGCCGCGTCCCGCCTGCAGCGTCGAGAGGATCGGCAGGCGCTGATGGTGGAACCGCAACAAGTCGCTGTGCATCACCCACCCCGCTGTTGGCCATCGAAAGCGTAGGCACGCGGATGCGGCCGCGTCTGTAAGGAAAGCTTGACCGCCGGCCGGCCGCGGCTGGCGATTTCGGCGCGGAGCGGAACTAGTCCACGAATGCGGGGCGCGTTATGCGCGCGCGGGGTGCGCGAGCATCTCGCTCTGGCGCTTGAGGAAGGCGCGGCCGGGGAAGAAGAACGAGGCGATGAGCGTGAGCGCCGCCATCACGCCGAGGATCATGAACACGGTGCGAAAGCCACTCGTCTTGTGGAAGTGCGAAATCATCGGCACGGCGGTCGCCGCGACGCTGAACGTCACCAGGTAGCGCACCGCGAACACCCGCGAACGGTATTCGTCGGGCGTGTAGCGCCCGACGATCGCGTCGTTCAGCGGGATCTGGCCGAACACCGAAAGCATCATCAGGATCGAGACGATCAGCAGCGCCCAGCCGTCCAGCTGGCTGGCGGTGAAGAGCAGCACCACCTGGCAGAGCGTGATCGGCACCAGGAGCGTGCGCATGTCGTGCTTGTCGATCATCGGGCCGATCACGACCTGCGAGAACGCCGCAATCGTGTAGACCATGCTGACCAGCAGGCCGATGCCCAGGCTCGTGCTGGTGAGCGCGGTGAGGCGCTCGTCGAAGACCTTGGGCATGGAAATCGTCGTCGCGTTGAAGATCAGCCCGCCGCAGGAGGTGGCCACCAGCAGCACGAGGATGATTCGGTACATCGTGGGCATGTCTACGTGCAATGCGGCCTTCTTGCCGGTCTTCACGATGGCGCCCGGGTCGCCGACCCAGGCGAGCCAGCCGATCCCCGCGGCGATGCAGATCGCGCCGGGCACGAAGAAAGCCGTGCGCCAGCCGTAGAAATCCATCAGGAAGCCCGACACCACGGCCGCGAAAGCGAGGCCGATGTTGCCCCACAGCCCGTTCCAGCCGAGCACGCGGCCCATGACTTTCGGGTCGGCAACGATCATGGCGGTGGCCACTGGGTGGTAGATCGCGGCGAACATGCCGAGCACGGTCAGGCCGGCGGCGATCTGCCAGGTCTCGGTGGCGAATCCGGTGAGGATCAGCGCGAACCCGAGCCCGAAGAAGAACACCGTCATCATCTTGTAGCGGCTCCAGCGGTCGCCGAGCCAGCCGGCCGGCAGGCCGAGCACGCCGAACGCGATGAAACCGCCCAGCGACAGCGGCAGCAGCTCGGCATAAGGCCGGTTCATGTCGCGCGACAGCGCCAATACCACCGTGGGGAAGATGAGCATCACGAGGTGGTCGAGCGCATGCCCGAGGTTGATGAACGGCAGAAGCATTCGGTTGTTTTTCATGCGGATCTCCTAGGCTCGCCGAGCGTACGCCCGGCGGTTGCGTCCGTCACGCGACTATCGGACAATTTCTGTCGCGCATGAGACACGCCTTCAAACCCGCAATGCCGACCCCGAAAAGCACGCGCGGGGACGATTACCAGCAGGTGCCCCGCCCGGTCGCCGCGATGGCGCGCGACCTGCCCTCGGACTACGAGATCGCGTGGCACAAGCATCCGCGCTACCAGCTCGTGTATGGCGCCCAAGGCGTGATGACGGTGGACACGCGCGGCGCGAACGTGGGCGAGACCTGGGTCGTCCCGCCGCAACGCGCGGTCTGGCTGCCGCCGGGCATCGAACACCGCATCCTCACCTCGAGCGAAGTGAAGTTCCGCACGCTTTACGTGGCGGCCGAGGCGGCCGGCGCCATGCCCCAGCGTTGCCTCGCCTTTGCAATCTCGCCGCTTTTGCGGGAGCTGATCCTGCGGGCCACCGAATTGCCCGTGGAGTACGACGAAAAGGGCCCCGCGGGGCGCGTGATGCAGCTCATCCTCGACGAACTGGCAACGCTCGCGGGCTTGCCGTATAACCTGCCGATGCCCGATTCCAGAGTCCTCTCGCGCATCTGCCGCGCGATCATCGAAAGCCCGAACGATCGAATCACCATCGAGGAACTTGGCGCCCGCCATGGCACGACCACGCGAACGCTCGCGCGGCGCTTCCGGCGCGAGACCGGCATGAGCTTTTCCGAATGGCGCCGGCGCGCGCGGCTGCTGCGCGCGCTGGCGTGGATCGCCGAGGGCCGGCCGATCCTCGCGGTGGCGCTCGACCTCGGCTACGACAGCCCGAGCGCGTTCTCGGCGATGTTCAAGCGCGAGTTCGGCCAGCCGCCGACCCATTACCGGGCGAGCGCGGCATGAAGGGCGTCACCGGGATCATCCTCGCCGGCGGACAGGGGCGGCGCATGGGCAACATCGACAAGGGCCTGCAGGTGCTCGACGGCCGCGCGATGATCGAGCACGTGATCGAGCGGCTCGGGCCGCAGGTCGACGAGATCATCGTCAACGCCAACCAGAACCTCGACCAGTACGCGAAGTTCGGCTTCCCGGTGCAGCCCGACGTGACGGGCGGCTTTGCGGGACCGCTCGCGGGACTGCAGGCGGGATTGCAGGCCGCGAAGCATCCGCTTGTGGTGACCGCGCCCTGCGACTCGCCCTTCCTGCCGACCGATCTCGTGGCGCGCCTGGCCGCCGCGCTCGGCGAGCACCAGCTCGCGGTGGCGAAAACCGGCAACCAGCCGCATCCGGTGTTCGCCCTCGTGCGCCGCGACCTTCTCGGGCACCTCACCGCCTACCTCGCCTCCGGCGGCCGCAAGATCGACGCGTGGTACGGCTCGCTGGACGTCGTCGAAGTCCCCTTCGACGACGTCCCCGACGCCTTCCGCAACATCAACACCCCCGACGAACTTAAGGGGGCCAGCCTTAAACCTGACGAATTGGGGTCAGGCTCAAACCTGACGTCAGGTTTGAGCCTGACCCCAATTCG
>JADMIO011006434.1_pt1 | contig 16516 bp, 14 predicted proteins | sample 8958161 | NCBI WGS metagenome assembly JADMIO01 (sample SAMN16585339, study PRJNA669376) | soil metagenome | isolation source: Crop rotation soil | place: USA: Cullars Rotation, Alabama | collected 2011
GGAACCCGCCGCTTCACATCAAGCCTCTAGCTGACGGCCGGAGGCGTATCGCGCGTGCCCGTTCGGGTACCGGGGCGGGGATGCTTCTCCCGACGACCGCGAAGTCAGGCCGGACGACGCTCCGGTGGGCGGTGATCGGCCTGGCGGCAGTCGTGTTCACGGCTTCTCTTGCCGTGATGGCTGCGATTGCCGGCTGGTCGCGCGTCATTGGCGCGCTGCGCGTCCCGCATTCGTGGTGGCTCGCGTTTGCGCTCGTCGCGGAGGCCGGTGCGTTTGCCGGGTACGTCCTCGCGTATCGATCGGTCGCGGGACGTGACCTTTCGCTGCGGCGGGCGACCGAATTCGTGGCGATCGGGTTCGGCGCGTTCCTCGCAAAGGGTGGCTCGGAGCTCGACAAGCACGCACTCCGCGACGAGCACGACGACGAGGAGGAAGGCGAGATGCGCGTGGTCGCCCTCGACGTCCTCGAGCACGCGCCGCTCGCTCCCGCGGCGTGGGCGGCATCCGTCGTGCTCATCGCGGAGGGCAGCCGCACGCCCGGCCTCGACTTCACCCTCGACTGGGCGATCCTCGTCCCTGTCGGTGCGGTGCTCGCGTTGTACGGCGTCCGTCGGCGCGACCGTTTTCGCGGCTGCGGCAGTTGGCGCGGGTGGCTCGGCCGGCTCCTGGAGGGGATCCACGTCCTGCTCGAGATCCTGCGGGACTGGCGACGCGAATGGCCCGCCCTCGTCGGCGCGACCGTCTACTGGGCCGGAGATGTCGCGTGCCTCTGGGCGTGCCTCGCCCCGCTCCGTGCGGCGCCGTCCCTGCCGGCGATCGTGATTGCGCATGCGGTCGGCTACGTCCTCACACGGCGGACGTTCCCGCTCGCCGGCGCCGGGTTCGTGGAGGTGCTGATGCCGCTGACACTCGTCGCTGCAGGCGTTCCGTTCGCGACGGCAATCGTCGGAGTCGTTCTCTACCGGCTCTTCAACCTGTGGCTCCCACTCGCGCCGGCGCTGATCGCGTTGCACACCACTCGAGGCGTGTCATCCGCATCGTGAGCGGGCACTCGTCGCCCGTGGAGTCGCGACTCGCAGCGCGATCTGTCGAGATCATCCTCGCGGCGCAGGCGCCGTCCGGGGCGTATGCGGCGTCGCCGACGTTCCCGCAATATCGCGACTTCTGCTGGTTTCGTGACGGCGCGTTCATCGCGGAGGCGATGTCCCGCCTCGGGCAGATCGAGAGCGCGGAGCGATTCTTCGACTGGTGCGCCGGGATCGTGCGGCGCGACCCGTCGGGGCCGTGGGACTCGCGGTATGCGCTCGACGGCTCCGTCGATCCGGTCGCGTGGTGGCCGCACCGGCAGTTCGACGGACTCGGCCTCTGGATCTGGGCGATGGAGAACCATGTGGAGCGGCATCGGGTGGCGTCACGGTGGGGCGACGCGGCGGACGCGACGAGGGTCTTCCTTGCCCGGAGCTGGCGCGAACCGTGTCACGACTGGTGGGAGGAGCGCAGCGGCGTGCATGCGGCCACGCTCGGCTGTATCTGGGCCGCTCTGCGCCGCGACGACATCGCAGCGAGCGCACGCGACGCTCGCGAGCAGGAGCGGCTCGACGGGTCGCACGCGTTTCTCGTCGTGCTCGGTCTCGCGGGTGTCGACGTGCTCTCGGAGATCGAGTCGACGCTCGGCTATCACCGCCATCTCGACGACGAGTACTACGGCGGCGGCGAGTGGCCCGTCCTCGCGGGGCTCGTGGGCTGGGCGCGCTCGGTGAACGGGCTCGACGCGAAAGCGCAGCTCGCCTGGATCGAGGCGCAGGCAACCGCCGACGGAGCGCTCCCGGAACAGTCGGGAGAGAAGCTTCGGCCTGAGCTCTACGGCGCGTGGGTCGCGCGGTGGGGATCGTCTGCGCTGCCGCTGCTCTGGTCGCACGCGATGTACCTGATCCTCCAGGCGGTGTCGGCCGGATGATTCACGACCTCTGGTACAAGAACGCGGTCGTCTACAGCCTCGACGTCGAGACGTTCCTCGACGCAAGCGGCGACGGCTGCGGCGACTTCGAGGGCTTGAGCCGGCGGCTCGACTACCTCGAGGCGCTCGGCGTCGACGCGGTGTGGCTCGCGCCCTTCCAGCCGTCGCCGCGCCGCGACGACGGCTACGACATTGCGGACTACTACGGCGTCGATCCGCGGTTCGGCTCGGGCGGCGACTTCGTCGAGTTCATGCGAGAGGCCGAGAGCCGCGGCATCCGCGTGCTGATCGATCTCGTCGTCAACCACACGTCCGACAGGCATCGGTGGTTCCGGGAGGGGCGCGACACCGGCTCACCGCTTCACGATTGGTACGTCTGGTCGAAGACGCGGCCGACGAACTTCCGGAGAGGCGTCGTCTTTCCGGGCGAGCAGACCGAGACGTGGGCATACGACCGCGCCGCGCGCGAGTACTACTTCCATCGCTTCTACGACTTCCAACCGGACCTCAACATGGACAACCCGCGGGTCCGCGAAGAGGTCCGGCGGATCATGGGTTTCTGGCTGGAGCTCGGCGTTTCCGGGTTCCGCGTCGATGCGGTCCCGTTCATCCTCGAGGAGGCACCGCGCAGCCGCCGCAAGCCGACGACGCATTTCGAGTACCTGGAGGAGTTCCGCGAGTTCCTCCAGTGGCGCGTCGGCGACGCAATTCTCCTCGGCGAGGCGAACGTTCCGCCCGATCAGACGCTTCCGTACTTCGCGGACGGGGACGGGCTGCACCTGATGTTCAACTTCTGGGTCAACCAGCACCTGTTCCTCAGCCTCGCCACGGGAGACGCGCGACCGCTCGCCGCGGCTCTGCAGGCGACGCGCAAGCTACCGCCCACCGGCCAGTGGGCTCACTTTCTGCGCAATCACGACGAGCTCGACCTCGGCCGTCTCGCCGCACACGATCGCCGGACGGTCTTCGAGGCGTTCGGGCCGGAGCCGTCGATGCAGCTCTACGGACGTGGGATCAGACGTCGACCGGCACCGATGCTCGGGGACCAGGCGCGACTGCGACTCGCGTACAGCCTCGTCCTCTCGCTACCCGGTACTCCCGTGCTCCGCTACGGCGACGAGATCGGGATGGGCGACGACCTCCGGCTCAAGGACCGCGCTGCGATCCGCACGCCGATGCAGTGGTCGAACGAGCGCAACGCCGGCTTCTCCCGGGCGGAGACGCTCGCCAGGCCGGTGATTTCGCGCGGGGCCTTCGGCTACGACACGGTGAACGTCGAGGAGCAGCAACGCGACGCGGGCTCGCTGCTTCGCTGGACCACGCGCATGATTCGGCTCCGGAAGCAATGCCCCGAGGTCGGGTGGGGCGAGTGGCGCATCGTCCCGAGCGGCTCGAGAGCCGTCTTAGCGATCGAGTACGTCTGGCGCGGCAACACGATCGTGTCGGTTCACAACCTCGCGCAGGAGCCGCGCGAGGCGAAGCTGAGGCTCGGCGGCGGCGCGCTGACGAACCTCATGGACGTCGAGGAGATCCGCGCCGGGCACGACGGTATCCACCGCGTCACCCTCGACGCGTACGGCTATCGGTGGCTGCGTCTCGGCGACGTCAACCAGGCGCTTGCACGCCAGGTCGTCGACTAGGCCCCGCCGCGCGGAGGTCGAGCAGTGCCCTGACGCACGCGAGCGCGGCGCGTGCGATTGCCGCACCGACAACGGCCCCGCCCACGACGTCGCCGAGGTAGTGGTCGCCGACGTAGATCCTCGAAAACGCGACGGCGGCTGCGAGCGCGGCGAAGGCGATCGTCCAGCGGCGTGCCAGCGCGCTCAGGATGACGGCGCCTGCGAACGCGGTTGCGGCATGGCCGGCCGGAAACGAGCTCGAGCGAACGTGGTAGAGCGGATGGATCTCCGGGTGGGTGACGAACGGCCGCGGCCGGACCACGAGGTCCTTGATCCCGAACGTCGCCGCATCGGCCGCGAACACGACGAGCGCCGTCAACGCCGCGACGCCGGCCGTCGGGAGGAGCCGACGCCATCGCCAATAGCCGAAGACGAGCGCGAGCGCGATCCAGACGGCGCCGAGCTTCTCGATCGTCCCCAGCCCGGTGAAGAGCGGGTTCAGCGGAGCCCAGCGGTGCGTCGCCACCCAGATGGTGACGCGGTCATCGAGCGATGCTGCCATCTCCTGGGGGGAACGCTCGACGCGCCCCACCGGATCCGCGTCAGTCGAGCCGGAACACTTCCTCGAGCGGGGCCGGCCCCTCGTCGGGCACGCGCTCGGCGAGCAGCTCTGCCATCGCGTCCTGCCAGCGCGCGTTTGCCTCCTGCCCCGCGAGATACCGCCCCGCCGCGTCGAGATCGTCCGATTCGAAGTAGCCGAACATCTCGTTGCCGTGCCGGAAGATCGTGTAGTTGCGGATGCCCGCTGCGCGGAGCGCGTCGAGCATCTCCGGCCACACGTCCCGGTGCGCCTCGACGTACTCGTCGACCTTCTCCGGGCGCACCTTCAGGACGAACGCGCTGCGCTGGGTCATGCCTCCTCCTCGTTGACGATGAGCACGACGAGCGTGCGCGGGCCGTGCACGCCCTCGACGCGGCTCAGCTCGATGTCGGACGTCGCCGACGGTCCGGAGATGAATGTGAGCGGGCGGCGCGGGTCGACAGCGGCCAGCGCCTCGGGGACGAGCTCGACGATCTGTTGCGTGCGGACGACGCAGACATGCAGATCCGGGACGAGCGACAGCGCGCGCCGCCCCTCGGTCGCGCCGCCGGAGAGGACGATCGTCCCCGTCTCCGCGATCGCGACGGTGCAGCCGGTGACGACGCCGTCGAGCGCGTCGAGCTCGCGCGCGGAGAGGCCGTCGTCCTCGACCAGGTCGGTCGCCGCCGGGCGCCACCCGGCCGGGAGCCCGGGCGGGATGCCGACACGACCGGCGCAGATCGATGCGATCGCGTCGGTGACGTCCTCGACGACACGCACCTCGGCGCGATAGTCCGCGACCCGCTCGGCGAACAACTCGACTCTCGCCTCGCGCGAGAGCGATCCGCTCACGCGGTAACGGCGAACGACGGCGGGCGGCGCCGTCCGGTCGACGGCGCGGATCCGGGCCAGGACCTCCTCACGCGCCGTCGTCACCGCGTTCTCCACCAGTCGCGAAAGGTCTGCGGCGGGATCCGCTTCAGGTCGCGGGTGCGGGTCCACGGGCGGAGCACCCCTGCGCGGAGCAGCGGCCGCTGCAGCAGCCGTCCGAGCCGCTGCGCGAGCGCGAAGTGCCGTGGATCGCCGAAGACCCACGCCGCCGTCCGCATTGCCAGCCGCTCCTCGCCGCGGTGCGGAACGAGGCTGCGCAAATGAAGGAGGACGCGCGGGATGTCGATCTTGACCGGGCAGACCTCGTAGCACGCGCCGCAGAGGCTCGACGCATACGGCAGCGTCGGCGCGTTCTCGACGCCCACGAGCTGCGGCGTGAGAATCGCCCCGATCGGCCCCGGATAGACCGACCCGTACGCGTGCCCGCCGGTGCGCGAATAGACGGGACACACGTTGAGGCAGGCGCTGCAGCGGATGCAGTGGAGTGCCTGTCGGCCGATCTCGTCGCGCAGGACTCGCGTCCGGCCGTTGTCGAGCAGGACGACGTGCAGCTCCTGCGGCCCGTCGCCGTCGGCGACGCCGGTCCAGAGCGAGGTGTACGGATTCATCCGCTCGCCCGTCGACGAGCGCGGCAGCAGCTGCAGGAAGACCTCGAGATCCCGGAACGTCGGCACGAGCTTCTCGATCCCGATCACGGAGACGAGAACCGGCGGGAGCGTTGTGCACATGCGACCGTTGCCCTCGGACTCGACGATGCAGATCGTCCCCGTCTCGGCGACGCCGAAGTTCGCGCCGCTGACTCCGAGTTTCGCCTCGAGAAAGCGCTCGCGCAGATAGACACGGGCGGCCTCGGCGAGGTCGCGCGGATCGTCGGACTCGATGCCGGGCGCGATCGTCCGCGCGAACAGATCGCTGATCTCGCTGCGGTTCCGATGGATCGCCGGCACGAGGATGTGCGACGGCCAGTCGCCGTCGAGCTGCAGGATCAGCTCGGCAAAGTCGGTCTCGAGCGCATGGATCCCGAGGGCCGCGAGCGCGTCGTTGAGCCCGATCTCGTCCGTCGTCAGCGACTTCATCTTCACGACCTCCGAGACCCCGTGCGAGCGGGCGATCTCCCCGACGACCGCGTTCGCCTCTGCGGCGTCCCGCGCCCAGTGGACGTTCCCGCCGGCTGCGACGACTGCCGCCTCGAACTCGACGAGATACTCGTCGAGCCGCGCCATCACGTCCGTCTTGATCGCGCGGCCGGCCTCGCGAAGCTCCTCCCAGTCGGGCACCTCGGCGACGACCCGCGCCCGCTTGTCGCGGATCGTGTCGGTCGCGCGGCGCAGGTTTGCGCGCAGCTGCGGGTTCGCGAGCTCGACCCGTGCGGCCTCCGGGAAATTCGTCACGACGACGCGAGGATCTCCGCGAGGTGGACCGGACGCGTCGCGGAGCCGCGGCGAGAGAGGCCGCCGCCGATCTGGAGGAGGCACGACGAGTCGAGTGCCGCGCAGAAGGCCGCACCCGTCTCCGCGATCGAACCGCACTTGTCGGCGAGCATCGCGCTCGACGTGTCGGCGTTCTTGAGTGAGAAGGTTCCGCCGAAGCCGCAGCATTCCGTGCCGCGCGGCAGCTCGACGAGCTCGAGGTCGCGCACGTTCCGCAACAGCTGCAGCGGCGCGTCGCCGACCCGCGTCACGCGAAGGGAGTGGCACGTCGGGTGGTACGTCACGCGGTGCGGAAACGAGGCGCCGACGTCATCGACGCCGAGCCGGTGCACGAGCAGCTCGGAGAGCTCGAACACGTTTGCGTTGCCGTAGTGCTCGCGAACCGTCCCGACGCACGACGACGAGGGGGAGACGACGACGTCGTAGTCGCCGAAGATCGCCGCGAAGCGGCGGGCGAGCGCGTCGGCCTCCTCGACATAGCCGCTGTTCAGGTGGAGCTGCCCGCAGCAGGTCTGCTCGGCCGGGACGACGACCTCGTGACCGAGCCGTTCGAGGATCCGAACCGTGGCGCGTGATGCCTCGGGTGCGATCGTGTCACCGATACAGGTCGTGAAGAGCGCGATGCGCACGCCTAGACACTCTCATGTGCGCCCGTACGCGCTCTCGACCTGCGTCGTCCCGCGTTCCCGTGCCAGGCGCTCGCCGTGCCCGCCACGCCGGAACGCCTCGACGGGATCGGGATCGATGCCGGCTTCCTCGCGCAGTCGCGCGAGCAGCGGGCGGACGTCCGTCTCGAATGCGTCGGCAAGCACGCGGTGCGCGCCGAGGACGTCGCCGGCGCGCTGTGCAGACTGCAGCGTCTCGTCGTCGACGAGCAACGCCTTCGCGTACGCGGTCTGAATGTTCACGACTGACTGGATCATCGCGTCGATCTTGCCCTCGACGTTGTGCGACTGGTCGATCATGAACGCGATCGCCTCCGGCGCGTCCGCCTGCGCGATCTCACGCATGATGCGGAACAGCTCGAACGGGTCGATCGCTCCGACGATCAGGTCGTCGTCGGCGTACTTCCGGTTGTTGAAGTGGAAGCCGCCGAGCAGACCTTCCGCGAGCAGCAACGCCACGATCTGCTCGACGTTCGTGCCCAGCGGATGGTGGCCCGTGTCCACGAGCACCTGCGCTTGCGGGCCGAGCCGGCGGCAGACGAGCGCGGCGGTGCCCCAGTCCGGGAGATCGGTGCTGTAGAAGCCCGGCTCGAAGAACTTGTACTCGACGAGGAGTCGCACGTGCGGCGGCAGCGCCGCATAGAGCTCCTCGAGGCCTGCGACAAGCCGCCGATGGCGGTCGCGCAAGTCGTCCTGCCCCGGATAGTTCGTCCCGTCGGCGAGCCAGAGGCTGATGACGGTCGAGCCGGTCTCGGCCGCGATCGCGAGACATTCGCGGCAGTGCCCAAGCGCCTGCGCGCGAACGGCCTCGTCCGGGTGGCAGATGCTGCCGAGACGGTACGCGTCGTCGCCGAAGAGGTTGGGGTTGATGGCGCCGATCCGGATGCCCTGCGCCTCGGCGTGGCGGCGCAGCTCGCCGTAGTCGTCCGTTGCGTCCCATGGAATGTGGAGCGCGACGCTCGGGCAGCAGCCGGTCAGCCGATGGACGAGCGCGGCGTCGTCGATCCGCTCGTGGACGGTGCGCGCGGCGCCCGGCCAGGGGTAGACGTGGAACCGCGTGCCCGAGTTGCCGTAGCCCCACGACGGCGTTTCGATCTCGAGCCGCCGGAGGCGCTCGAGCGCAGCGGTCTCGTCCATGACGCCGCAGTCTGACGCATTCGAGCGCCAATTACGAATCCACTTTCGGTTTCCCTCGTTTCGAAAGCTCTTGACTTTCACATGAAGCGGGCGTAGGGTCGTGCGCCATCACCGTCTCGGGCGACATGCACGGTCTTTCGCAGCAAGAACGGCTGCAACACATCCTTCGGATGCTCGAGACGCGCGATTCCGTTCCGGTTTCGGAACTTTCGCAAGCGTTTGCCGTCTCGGAGGTCACGGTCCGGAGCGACCTGACGGCGCTCGCGCAGCAGGGCCTCGTCGCGCGCGTCCGCGGCGGTGTCCGCGCCCTGCAGCAGGGCCAGTCCGAGGTCGGCTTCGACCTGCGCCTCCGGCTCGAGGTCGAGCGCAAGCGGGCAATCGCCCGCGCCGCCGCCGCGCTCGTGGGCGAGGGCGAGGCGGTCGCCCTCGACGCCAGCACGACCGCGTATTACCTGGCGCTCGAGTTCCGGTCGAAGCGGGAGCTCGTCGTCGTCACGAACGGCCTCCTCGTCGCCACCGCGCTCGCCGACGCCCCGGGCGTGACGGTGATCGTCACCGGCGGGACGCTGCGGCTCTCGGCGATGTCGGTGGTCGGCGACCTCGGCACCGACGTGCTGCGCACGACGCGGATCAACAAGGGCTTCCTCGGGGCGCGCGGTCTCAGCCTCGAGCGCGGGCTGATGGACCTGAACCCGGACGAGGTGCGGATCAAGCAGGAGATGGCGGACGCGTGCGAGCAGGTCTACGGAATCCTCGACGGGACGAAGTGGCATCGCAGCGCGCTGCTCTCGTTCGTCGCCGCCGATCAGCTCGCCGGCATCGTCACCGACTCGAGCGCGCCGTCGGACGAGGTCGACGCGTGGCGTGCGGCGGGCATCCACGTCATGGCCGCCGATCCTGGTCCGGGCGCACCGCCGCCGCTCCGGCCGCGTGACCTGCGTCGCTCCGTGCGCGGCGGCGAGGTGCTGAACTGATGCGTGCGTTCGCCGCGGTCGACCTCGGCGCGCAGAGCGGGCGCGTCGCCGTCGGGCGTTTCGACGGCGAGCGGCTGTCGGTCGAGGAGGTACACCGCTTCGCCAACGTTCCGGTGCGCGTGCGCGGGACGCTGCACTGGGATGTGCTGCGGCTCTACGGCGACGTGCTCGACGGGCTGCGTGCGGCGGCGTCGGATGCGGAGGTCGCTTCGGTCGCCGTCGACTCGTGGGGCGTCGACTTCGCCCTGCTCGACCGTGCCGGCCGGCTCGTCCAGAACCCCGTGCACTATCGCGACTCGCGGCGGGCCGCGGCGGTCGAGATGGTGTACGCGAAGGTCGGGGCGCGCACGTTGTACGACCGCACCGGCATCCAGCTGATGCCGATCAACACCGTCTTCGAGCTCGCGGCGATGGCCGCCGAGCCGGATCCCGTCCTCGCCGCCGCCGACCGGCTGCTGCTGATCCCGGATCTCTTCCACCACTGGCTCTGCGGATCGAGTACGACGGAGCTCACGAACGCAACGACGACGCAGTGCTACGACGTGGGCACAGGCGCCTGGGCAGCCGACCTGCTCGAGAGGCTCGGCGTGCCGGCCCGCCTGCTGCCGGAGATCGTCGAGCCCGGGACGAAGCTCGGGCCGGTCACCGACGACGCGAGCGGGACGGCGGGCGCGGTTGTCGTCGCAGCGGCGACGCACGACACCGCATCCGCAGTCGCCGGCACGCCGCTCGGCGGCGAGCGCGCGGCGTTCCTCAGCGTCGGGACGTGGTCGCTCGTCGGCATCGAGTCGCCCGAGCCGGTGCTCGGCGACGATGCGTTCCGCGCGAATCTGACGAACGAAGGCGGCGTCGGCGGAACGTTCCGCGTGCTACGGAACGTCACGGGGCTCTGGCTGCTCGAGGAGTGTCGCCGTCGATGGGGTCGCGGCGTCGACGAGCTCCTCGCGGCAGCGCTGCACGAGCCGCCGCTTCGGTCGTTCGTCGAGCCGAATGATGCGGTGTTTGCGGCGCCCGGCGACATGCCGGCGCGGATCGCCGACTACTGCGAGCACACGGGGCAGCCGCGGCCGGAGTCCGAGGGCGCGGTCGTGCGCTGCATTCTCGAAAGCCTCGCGCTGAAGCACGCGGAGACGGTCGACCTGCTCGCGCGCGTCACCGAGCGGTCGTTGGACGAGCTGCACATCGTCGGCGGCGGCGCGAAGAATGGTTTGCTGTGCGAATGGACGGCGGCCGCCGCGGAGCGCCCGGTCCATGCCGGGCCCGCGGAGGCGACGCTCGTCGGCAACGTGCTCGTGCAGGCAATCGCCCTCGGCGAGATTGCGTCCCTCGCGGAGGCGCGCGAAGTCGCGCGGCGCTCGTTCTCACCGCGCCGCTACGAGCCCGAGACGACCGCCGCATGGCGTGAGGCGCGCGAGCGGTTTGCCGCGCTCGCGACCGAGCTCGAGGTCACGACATGATGCGCGTGAGCTTCCTCGCCCCCGACACCGACGCCTACGTCGCAAGCGTGCAGCGCCACGCCGGCGAGCTCGAGGAGCGGACGGGGCTCGAGCTCGACATCCGCATCCTGCCGAGCGACGAGTACTACTCGAACGACATTCACGGCTACCTGACCGAAGACGACGCTCCGGACGTCTACATGTCCGGCCCGGTGCTCCTGTGGGAGCACGTCGGCGCGGGGCTCGTGCACCCGCTCGACGACCTGCTCGACGGGGCGAGCGACTCCTATCGGCCGGACGACTTCATCGGCTCGCTCCTCGCGGCCAACCGCTGGGACGGCCGCTTTGGCAGCCCGCTCGGATCGGGGCCGCTGCTCGAGATCCCCGTGAACTGCGAGTCGTACAACCTCGCGTACGTCCCCGCGCACCTCGAGACGGCGGGCGTCGGCGTGCCCGAGACGTGGGACGACTTCTTCGCTGCGGCGAGTGCGGCGACTGCGCCGGGGCGGCACCGGGGCTTTGGCCAGCGCGGCGTCGATGTCTGGCACACGATGTACACGGGCTTCGCGACGCAGTTCTGGTCGTGCGGCGCGAGCGACTTCGAGGACGGTCGCTGCGCGATCGCCTCCGCTGCGGCCGTGCAGGCGACGAGCGACTTCCTCGCTGCGCTGCACGCGGCGGGCCCGGAGGACTGGCCGAGTCAGCGGTGGTACGAGCTGGCGCTCGACTTCGCGAACGGCCGTTACGCGCTGATCGTCGACTCCGATCACTACGTTGCGTACTTCGAGGACGAGCGCTACTCGAGCCTCGTGGGCGAGATTGCATACGCACTGCCCCCGAGCGGCCCTGCGGGACGCCGCCCGAACCTCTGGACGTGGTCGGTCGTCATCAACGCGCGCACGCGCGACGTCGACGCCGCGTGGCGGTTCGTGGAGTGGGCGACGGGCCCCGAGTTCCTGCGCAGGTCGGCGTTCGAGGGAAACATGAACCCGACGCGCTTGAGCACGTGGGAGGACGACGAGTTCCGCGAGCACGCGCGGGCGTGGGGGTCGTTCTACGACGTTGCGCGGCGGCTCGTCGAGCACGAAGCGTCCGTCCTCGTCACGCCCGCGACGAACTACCGCGAGGTCGCGACGCGGTGGGTGAGGGCGCTCCGCGATGCGTACGCCGGCCGCGTCGACCTGCGCGCGGCGCTCGAGGCGGCCGCCGCGGACATCGACAGCCTGACGAGCCTGGAGGTGGCGACGTGAGCGGCCTCGCGGAGACGCTCCACGGCATTCCGGCGCCGCTCGACCGCTGGGACGACGCGGTCGGCGCACCACTCGGCGTGCTCGACGGGCTCGCCTACCGCTCGAACCTGCTCGGCGCCGACCGTGCGCTCGCGAATCAGGGCGGCGGCAACACCTCGGCGAAGGAGACGATCGTCGATCACGCCGGCCGCGAGACGAGGGTTCTCTGGGTCAAGGGCTCGGGCACCGATCTCGCGTCGATCACGACGGCGGGCTTCCCCGGCCTCCGGCTCGACGAGCTGCTGCCGCTGCGCGAGCGCGAGGCGATGGACGACGCGGCAATGGTCGAGTACCTGCTCCGGAGCGCGATCCGCCCGGATCAGCCGCGGCCGTCGATCGAGACGCTGCTGCACGCGTTCATCGCGGCCCCGCACGTCGACCACACACATCCGGATGCGGTGATCGCGCTCACCTCGACGCCGCGCGGCCGCGAGCTCGTGGCGGAGGCGTTCGGCGGCGAAGCGGTGTGGCTGCCGTATCAGCGTCCCGGCTTCGACATGTCACGCCGCATCGCGCAGCTGCTCGAGGAGCAGCCGGCGGCGCGCGCGGTGCTGCTCGAGAAGCACGGCCTCGTCACCTGGGGCGAGACCGGCGAGGAGAGCTACCGCTCGACGATCGAGTTCGTCACCAGAGCTTCCCAGGCGATCGAACGCGCCGGCCGTGACCGGTTCGGCCTGGGGGGACCCGGTCGCCCGGAGCTCGAGGAAGGGGCGGCGGTCGCCCTCCTCGCGCGTTCCCTTCCTGCGCTCCGGGGCGCGTTGCTCGCCGACGCCGACGGCGTGATCCTCGAGGTCGACCGCAGCCCGGACGCCGTCGCATTCGCGTCGTCCGTGCGGGCGCCGGAGGTGAGTCAGATCGGCGCGCCGTGCCCGGATCACTTGATCAACACCAAGCACCGGCCGCTGGTCTCGGAGCCCCAGCCCGACGCGCTGCGGAGCGGCGTCGCCGCCTATGCGACGTGGTACCGCGACTACTACGAGCGCAACGTCGACGACGAGACGCGGCCGTTCCCGATCGATCCGGCAGGACCGCGCGTCATCGTGCTGCCCGGCGTCGGCATCGTCACCTCCGGGCCGGATGCGGGTCGGGCACGCTTCGCGCGCGACCTCTACCACCGCGCGATCGCCGTCGAGGACGCGGCGGACGCGCTCGGCGGGTTCCGCTCGCTGAGCGAGAGCGAGGCATTCGCGATCGAGTACTGGCCGCTCGAGCGGTACAAGCTCGCGCAGGCGCCGCCGCGCGGCGAGCTCGCCGGACGGATCGCGGTGATCACGGGCGGCGCGAGCGGCATCGGCCGCGCGACCGCGCGCACACTCGCCGCGCGTGGAGCGCACGTCGTCGTCGCCGACCTGAACGCCGACGGTGCGACCGAGGTGGCGGAGGAGCTCGTCGCCGCGCACGGGCTCCGCCGTGCGATCGGTGTGCACGTCGACGTGACGAGCGAGGACGCCGTCACCGAGCTCATGCGCCGTACCGTGCTCGAGTACGGCGGTCTCGACGTCCTCGTCTGCTCGGCCGGACTCGCCACGAGCGCGCCGATCACCGAGACGACGCTCGACGAGTGGGAGCGCAACTACGCCGTCCTTGCGCGCGGGTACTTCCTCGCGGCGCGGGAGGCGTTTCGCGTGCTGCTCGAGCAGGGACGCGGCGGCTCGCTCGTCTTCGTCGCGTCGAAGAACGCGCTTGTCGCAGGCGCGAACGCCGCCGCCTACTCGTCCGCCAAGGCGGCGTCGCTCCATCTCGCCCGCTGCCTCGCCGAAGAGGGCGGACCGAGCGGCATTCGCGTAAACACCGTCAACCCGGATGCAGTGATCCAGGGCTCGGCGATCTGGTCGTCCGACTGGAAGGCCGAGCGCGCCAGCACGTACGGCGTCAGCGAGGACGAGCTGCAGACCTTCTACCAGGGCCGCACGAAGCTCGGTGTCGCCGTGCTGCCCGAGGACGTCGCGGAGGCGATCGCCTTCTTCGCCGGCCCGCGTTCCGCAAAGTCCACAGGAAATGTCGTCAACGTCGACGGCGGCGTGACCGCCGCATACCCGCGGTAGTGCGAAGGAGGCGCACGATCCACCGCACCAATCACACTCCCACCGGAAAGGACGCATCGATGCACAAGCGCATTTGGGCGGTCGCCGCCGCGACGGTGCTCGTCGCCGGCGTCGCCGTGACGGCTGCGCTCGCGGCGCCGTCGCACCACGCCGCCGGCGGCAAGACCTTCTACTTCATCCCGAAGGACACGCTCAACCCGTACGAGGTGATCGCGGACCGCGGCGGCAAGCTCGCGCTGACGGCGCTCGGCAACACGCAGGTCGTCTCGTCCGGCACCGAGGACACGGCCGCCGCACAGCAGCCGGCGATCCAGGCGGCGATTCAGGCGCACGCCGCCGGCATCGTCATCGCCGGCAACGACCCGCAGGCGGTCTGCCCGGCCCTGCAGCAGGCGCAGGCACAGGGGACGAAGATCGTCGCCTTCGACTCGGACGTCAACTGCCGGACGCTGTTCATCAACCAGGCGGACACGGAGACGATCGGGCGCAGCCAGATCCAGCTCCTCGGCAAGCTCATGCACTACTCGGGTCAGTTCGCGATTCTCTCGGCCGCCTCGACGGCGACCAACCAGAACGCGTGGATCAAGTACATGAAGCTCGAGCTGAAGAAGCCGAAGTACAAGAACATGAAGCTCGTGAAGATCTACTACGGCAACGACAACCCGGCGCAGTCCCGCCAGGCGACGGTCGCGATGCTGCAGGCCTACCCCAATCTCAAGGGCATCGAGTCGCCGACCACGGTCGGCATCTCGTCGGCGGCGCAGTACCTCTCGACGTCGAAGTACAAGAAGAAGGTCGTGATCACGGGTCTCGGGCTGCCGAGCCAGATGAAGAAGTACGTGCACGACGGAACCGTCACGGCGTTCGCGCTGTGGAACCCGGAGGACCTCGGCTACCTCGCCGGCTACGCCGTCTCCGCACTCGCGGACGGCACGATCACCGGCAAGGTCGGGGAGACGTTCAAGGCCGGGAAGCTCGGCTCGTACACGATCATCAACGGCCCGGACAAGCGGCCGCAGGTGATCCTCGGCCCGCCGTACACCTTCACGATCAAGAACGTCGACAAGTTCAACTTCTAGGGATCAAGCAGGGCCTGGCCCCTCGGGGTCAGGCCCCTTTTCTGCGCATGACCGAAACGCCACTTCTCGAACTGCAGCACGCGACCAAGAGCTTCGGTGCGGTGCACGCACTCGAGGACGGGGACATCGCGCTCCACGGCGGCGAGGTTCACGGCCTCGTCGGCGAGAACGGCGCCGGGAAGTCGACGCTCGTGAAGATCCTCGCCGGCGTGCACCGGCCCGACGCCGGCCGGCTCGTGATCGACGGCGAGGAGGCGATCTTCGAGAACGCAAAGCAGTCACAGGCGGCCGGGATCGCGATCATCTTTCAGGAGCCGACGCTGTTCCCCGACCTCACCGTCGCGGAGAACATCTTCGTCGGCGTGCAGCCGCTGAAGCGATTCCGCCGCATCGACACGCGGCGCATGCGGCGCGGGGCGGCGGCGGTGTTCGAGCAGCTCGGTGTGCGACTCGATCCCGACCGTCTTACGCGAGGGCTCTCGATCGCCGACCAGCAACTGGTCGAGATCGTGAAGGCCCTGACCTCGAACGCGCGGGTCATCGTCATGGACGAGCCCACCGCCGCCCTAACGAACACCGAGGTCGAGCGCCTGTTCGGGATCGTCGAGACACTCCGGGCGCGCGGCACGGCGATCCTCTTCGTGTCCCACCGCCTCGAGGAGATCTTCGCGATCTGTCAACGCGTCACGGTCATGCGTGACGGCCGCCACGTCCTGACGAAGCCGATCGGCGAGCTGACGGTGCAGTCGATCATCCGCGCAATGGTCGGCCGCGACATGGATGCACTGTTCCCCAAGGTCGCGGCGGAACAGGGGGACGTCGTCCTCGCGGTCGACCGCCTGACGCGCGAGGGCGTTTTCACCGACGTCTCGTTCGACGTACGGCGCGGCGAGATCGTCGCGCTCGCGGGGCTCGTCGGCGCGGGCCGGAGCGAGGTCGCGCGCGCGATCTTCGGCATCGACCGCTGGGACGCCGGCTCCGTCGAGGTGGCGGGGAGGCGGCTGCCGGCGGCGTCGCCGACGGCGGCGATGGCCGCGGGCGTCGCGCTCGTCCCGGAGGACCGCCGCCAGCAGGGCCTCGTCATGGATTTCTCGATCGAGCGCAACATCGCGCTCGCGTCGCTCGACACCGTTCGCCGGGGTGGGCTGATCCCGCGCGGCGCGGAGCGCAAGTTCGCGCGTGACTGGGCAGTGCGCCTGCAGCTGAAGTACGGCAGGCTCTCGAACCCGGTCTGGACGCTCTCGGGCGGGAACCAGCAGAAGGTCGTGCTCGCGAAGTGGCTCGCGCGCAAGCCGACGGTGCTGATCGTCGACGAGCCGACGCGCGGCATCGACGTCGGCACGAAGGCCGAGGTGCATCCTTTCCAGCACAGTGGGATCCGAAGCTTGGAATTCACGTGACTTGAAGTCGCGGC
>JADMIO011482867.1_pt1 | contig 16516 bp, 21 predicted proteins | sample 8958161 | NCBI WGS metagenome assembly JADMIO01 (sample SAMN16585339, study PRJNA669376) | soil metagenome | isolation source: Crop rotation soil | place: USA: Cullars Rotation, Alabama | collected 2011
GCCGCGACTTCAAGTCACGTGAATTCCAAGCTTCGGATCCCACTGTGCTGGAAAGGGGGGATCGGGCTCGCCGCGGCCGGCGGCGCGCGAAACCGACGTCGAAGGTCCGCCCGACTGGCTGGCCGAGTCCGAGCCGTCGCCGCCGGCCCCGCCCGCCCGGCCGGTCCGGCCCGCGCCGGCCCCGCGGGCGCCATCGCTCGATGGCGAGTCGGCGGCCGCGGCGCGTGCGGCGCAGCGCGAGCTGGAACGTCAGCAGCGCGCCCGGCGGCGCGGCCGCTAGGGCACGCTGAGCATCGTCTCGCAGCTGGCCGTGGCGGTGTCGCTGCCGCCTTCGCCGTCGCAGCGGTCGGGGCTGTCGGCGCCGCCGTCGAGCGCGTCGTTGTCACCGCCGCCGAAGAGGCGGTCGATGCCGGCCTCGCCGAACAACCGGTCGTTGCCCGAGCCGCCGTCCAGCAGGTCGTCGCCGGACCCACCGAACACGGTGTCGTTGCCCGAGCCGGCGCGCACGTTGTCGCGGCCCGAGCCGCCGCAGACGATGTCGGTGCCCGAACCGGGTTCGATGACGTCGTTGCCGCCGAGGCCGACGATCACGTCGTTGCCGCCCGTCCCGCCCAGCTCATCGTTGCCGGCGGTGCCGACCTGGGTGGCGCGCCGCCCGTCACAGCCGGCCTGCACGTTCAGCGTGACGGCGACGGTGTTGGAGTTCGCGGTGCCGTCGTTGGCGTGGTAGGTGAACGAGTCGGTCCCGATCGTGTTCTCGCCGGGCGTGTAGGTGAACGACCCGTTCGGGTCGAGCGTCAGGGAGCCGCCGGTGGTCGGGCTGTCGAGCACCGCGGTCAGCGGATCGTTGTCGGGGTCGGTGTCGTTGCCCAGCACGCCCGGCGGGGGTACCGACAGCGTGGCGCCGCCGATCACGCTGTAGGAGTCGGGGGACGCAACCGGCGCCGCGCTCATCGTGAACGTCGCGCTGAACGAGCCGGAGTTGTCGTAGTAGGTACCGGGCTCGTCGGCGAAGCCGTACGCGTCAGCGAGTCCGAGGAACAGCCGCGTGGCACCCGTCGGGACAGTGAAGTTCTGCGTCAGCGCGGCTGACGTCTTCCCGTCGCCGATGAAGAACGTCTGCCCGATGGCGGGCGCCAGCGTGGCGAAGTCATGTCCGAGCGCGGAGCTGCTGAAGTCCAGGCGCGGGGGCGCGACGGTCGGCTCGGCATCCGTGAGAAAGACGCCGACGAGCCACATGTTGTCGTCCCAGACGGCGTCCTCGAAGTCATCGACGATGCCGGAGATCCCGCCCGTCGAGGTGATGTTCGTCCCGGTCGGCAGGCACCCGCCGTCGGGGCCGTTCCCATAGCCCTCCATGCAGTTGACGACGCCTGTGACGCTGGAGAACCTCAGGACCCGGCCCGGGCCGCTGGGCACCGCCACGACGGGTGGCAGCTCCCCGGGGAACAGGCTGGGGTCCCAGTCGGGGGGCGGCACGGCGTGACCGGCGCCGAAGATGTTCGCCACCGCGGGCACCTCCACCGTATCCGCGTAGGCCGCCGCCCCCTGCGACATCACTGCCGCCGTGCACAACGAAACGATCGCTGCCGTCATGCGACGGCGTGCCGTCTGGCCACTCATGCTGATCCCTTCCCCGGTTCCCTGGACGCGCGCATCACATCAGCCGCGGGTGTCGTGCACAAGGGCTGCGCCGCGGGATGGGCGGCGGCGACGCGGGCGCCGCGCGCCGGGCGGGTGCGGGATGCGCTCAGCGCGCCCAGGGAACGTCGACCGAAGCCTCGTCCTGCGCGTCGCGGGCGACGACGTACTCGGCGACCTCGGTCTCCGACGGGTTCTCGAGCAGGTGCGTCTCGCGCGGCGGGACGTAGGCCATGTCGCCCGGCTCGAGCGCGAGGACGTGCTCGAGCTCCTCGCCCCAGCGCACGTTAAGGCGCCCGGCGAGCATGTAGACGGCCGACTCGCAGTCGGAGTGAAAGTGCGGCCGCGACTGCGCGCCGGCCGGCACGCGGAAGACGCCCATGTAGAGGTTCGTGGCGCCGGTCGTGGCCTGTGAGACCTCCGCGCCCTCGCGGCCGCCCCGGGGGGCGCGCTGCTGGGAACGGGGCTTGACCACCTGCATTCAGTGAAGACTACTCCCAGATCAGATGGTCGGAAGCCCGCAGAACGGAAGTTCGACGTTCTGAGGTGCGCGTGTCCAGTCCGCGGCGCGTCAGGCGGGCGGCAGACGCGCCCGCAGGGCCTCGACGATGGCCGCCGCGTTGGCCGTCTTCGCCACGATCGTGATCTGACCGGAGACCTTCGGCACGCCGCCCTTGTCGTAGTCGACGACGATCGCCAGCCGGCCTGCGTCCTTCAGCGAGACGTCGAGCATGCCGAGCTGCGGGTTGTCGAACGCCGTGTCGACGAGCTTGACGCGGCCCGAGTGGCCGTACACCGCGAGCCGTTGCTCGCTGATCGCCAGGCAGATCGTCTGCGGGACGATCTTGCCGTCGAAGACCTTGCCGGGCGCGCGGAACTTCTTGTATCGCACGCTGCCCGAGAGGCCCTCCTCGATGAGGACGAGCCCCTCGGACTCCAGCGTGGCGCGCAGTTGCGGCCTGAACGCCGCGCCCTTGCCTCCCAGCAGCTTCGCGAGGAACCCCACCGACCCGAGCCTACGGCGCGCGGGGCGCCCGCGCCAGGTTGCTCAGGTCGTCATGCCGGTGAACTGCCCGCCGGTGATGTTCAGCGTCTGGCCGTGGACGTAGTTCGACCACGGCGAGCAGAGGAAGAACACGCCGCCGGCCGCCTCCTGCGGCGTGCCGGGACGGCCGAGCGGGATGACGTAGTTGGCCATCGCGCGCATCTGCTCGGGGATGCCGAGCTGGACGGTCTCACCGCCGATCTGCATGACGTTGTCGTCGACCTTGGCCTGCGTCAGGCGCGTGTCGATGAAGCCGAAGGCAACCGCGTTGACGTTGATCTTGAACTGGCCCCACTCCTTGGCCAGCGACTTCGTCAGGCCGACGACGGCGGCCTTGCCGGCGGCGTAGTTGGCCTGACCGGCGTTGCCCATCGTGCCCGAGATCGAGGAGACGTTGACGATCTTGCGAAAGACCTCGACGCCCTCCTCGCGCTCCTTCTTGGCCGGCTCGCGCAGGTGCGGCGCGGCCGCGCGGATGACGCGGAAGGGAACGACCGTGTGGATGTCGAGCATCCGCTGGAAGGCGTCGTCGCTCATCTTGTGGATCGCGCTGTCGATCGTGTAGCCGGCGTTGTTGACGATGATGTCGATCTTGCCCCAGGCGTCGATCGCCGTCTGGACGAGCTCGTCGCAGGCGCCCGGCGCGGTCAGGTCACCGCCGTAGACGACGGTCTCGCCGGCGATCTGCGAGGCGGTCTGCTCGGCGACGTCGCCGTCGAGGTCGTTGATGAGCACCTGCGCGCCGTGTTCGCTCAGCAGCTCCGCGGTCGCGCGGCCGATGCCCCGTGCCGAGCCGGTGACGATCGCGACCTTGCCGTCCAGAACTCCCATGCCTACTGCTCCTTCGTCGTGAACTCGTCCCGCCCGCCCGCACGATAGCGCGTGGTTGACTGACCAATCGGTCATCGCTCCCGGCGCGTGGGCGCGATGATGTCGCGGCGATGCTGAGCGGCGCGAACCTCGCCCTGAAGTTCCTGCTCGAGCTCGCCGTGTTCGCGGTCGCGGCGGCCGCGCTGGTGCTGGCGGGCAGCCCGCTGGCGGCCGGCGTGTTCGCGGCGCTCGTCGTCCTCAACACGGCGCTGCTCGCGGCCTGGGGTCAGCTCGAGGCCTGAGTCAGCCGTCCGCGAGGCCCTTGCGCGCGAGCTCCTGCTTGGCGTCGGCGCTCTTCTCCAGGCCCTCGGGCGCGAGCTTGGCGAGGATCGCCGGCGTCTTGGAGAACTGCACGTCGCGGTAGTCGACGACCTCGACCTGGTTGCCCCACGGGTCGTCGAAGCGCAGCCCGCCGCTGGCCGCGACATCGATCCCGGCATCGGCCAGCGCCGCGCGCACGGCCTCCTTGTCGTCGACGACGAGGCCGAAGTGCCGGCCCTCGTCGGGGGCCTGGCGGCGCGGCGCGCTGAGCGCGAGGAACTGGTCGCCGAGGTCGATCCAGGCCATCGTCGCGCGCTGCCCGCGCAGCTCGAACTCCAAGAAGCGGCCGTACCAGGCGAGCGCCTCGGCGACGTCATCGACCTCGAGCGCCACGTGGTTGATGCCGATCGCGCGGGCCATTGGGCGCAGGCTGGCAGCAGCGCGTGCGCGCCGCAAGGGCTTTGCGGGCTTCGCGCTGGTGGACGTTGGATCGCCGTGCACCGACGGCGCCTCTGAGCGCTGGGTTTGGTGGGCTTCGCGGCTGGTTGGCGAGGCGATCGCGTGTGGAGGCCGGCACATGTGACGGATGCAGGACGCGCGCGTCGTAATCCGTCATGTCTGCATCTATCGCATGCACGTGTGACGGATGAACGGGGCGTGCGCGTGGATCCGTCACATCTGCACGTTTCGGAGCCTCGCGCCCGAACGAGTGACCGATCGATGTCGTCATGCGCACCATGGGTCACTCGATCACGCATGCCATGAAGGACTGACCAGTCGGCGAGATGTCCGGCTCGGCGTGCCGGTTGTTCATGCAGAAGCCCAGGCCCTAGCCTGCATCGCGTGATCGCCCTCGTCACCGGAGCCTCGAGCGGGATCGGCGAGGCGACGGCGCGACGGATCGCGCGCGAGCCGGGTGCGCGGCTCGTCCTCGTCGCCCGCCGCGAGGAGCGCCTGCGCGCGCTGGCCAGCGAGCTCGGCGTCCCCGCGACGGTGATCGCCGCCGACCTCACGCAGGACGACGCGCCGGCGTGGATCGCCGCGCGCGTCGAGGAGCAGCACGGCCGCCTCGACCTGCTCGTCAACAACGCCGGCGCCGCCTGGCGCGGGACGTTCGCCGACGGCGGCTGGGAGAACGTGCGCCGCCACATGGAGCTGAACTTCGACGCCCAGGTGCGGCTGACCGAGGCACTGCTGGCGCTCCTGCGCCGCTCGGCGCCGAGCGCGATCGTCAACGTGTCGAGCACCGCCGGGCGCGTCGCGCGCGGCGGCTCGGGCGCCTACTCGGCGAGCAAGTTCGCGTTCGCCGGCTGGAGCGACGCGCTGCACCTCGAGGAGGCTCCGCACGGCGTCCACGTCGGGCTCGTGCTGCCGGGCTACGTGGCGACCGAGGGCTTCCCGCAGGCCGAGCTCGTGGCCAACCGGTTCACGCGCCGGATCGTCTCGACGCCCGAGAAGGTGGCCGAGGCGATCCTCGACGCCGGCCCCGGCGGCCGCGCCGAGCGCTACGTGCCGCGCGCGTACTGGCTCGCGGCGGCGGCGCGCGTCGCACTGCCGAGCGCGACCCGGCGCGCGACGGGGAGCGGCAAGCTCGCGCTCGTCACGAAGACGGGCCACGACCCCGACGCGACGTAAGGCGTCCGTCACCGAGCTACCTACGGCAGGTCGATCTTGACGACCTCGCCGGTCAAGCCGCGGAACGGACCGCGCCGGGCGGCGCGGCTGGTCAGCGTCGAGTTGTTGGACACGTAGAGATCGCCGTCGGCGCCGAGCGCCATTCCCGCCGGGTAGTTCAGCCTCGACGCGATGACCGTCTGCGTGCCGTCGGGCGCGATCTGCAGCACGCGGCCGGTCTTCGGAGCCGCCTCGGGGGCGCCGCTGCCGAACAGCGAGAGGTAGATCGTGCCGCTGGCCGCGACGGCGATGCCGGTCGCGCTCGGCAGGCCGCCGGCGACGGCGGTCGGGGCGCCGCCCGGCACGAGCCGGATGACCTGGCCGACGTTGCGCCCCGGTGCGAGCTCGGCGATGTACAGCGCGCCGTCCGCCGTGGACGTGATCGCCGTCGGCACGGGCTGGACCCTGCGCGCCGGGTTGGGGATCACCGCGGCAAGCGAGACCTTGCGCCGCACGCCGTCGACGGCGAGCACGTCGTTGCCGCCCGCGTCGATGACGTAGTAGACGCTGCCGACGCGCTCGACCCCGTACGGGTTGGGGTTGACGTCCTGCCTGTCGGGGTTCGTGTTCAACTCGATCGGAGCGAGGTTGGCGAGCGTCAGGAAGCTGCGTCCGCCGACGCGCGCCAGCCGCGAGCCCTGCCGGCGCAGCCTGTAGGAGACGCCCTTCGGCGGCACGCCGTTGGTGACGACGACCGGCCGCCCGACCGAGTCGAACGTGACGTCGCTCGCGCCGCCGGCGAAGCTGCCGTCGGGCGCGCCACCCGAGACGATGCCGGCCGCGATCCGCTTGACGCCGGTGGTCGTGACCTGGGCGATGGTGGACGTGAAGCCGAGGCAGCCGATCCTCTTCAGGCACGTCGAGCCGCCGCGGCCGGCCTCGGCGACGGTCAGCGTCCCGTCCGGCGAGAACGCGAGCCCGCGCGGGTTGTTGAGCTTCGAGGCGACGACGCTGCGCGGAAGGTCGGCGGCCGCCGCCGAAGCGGCGAGCGCACCGGCGAGGACGGCCGCGAGGCCGAGTCCGGCGAGGGTCGGGCGATGGGTCGACATGTCTGCGGGCTCCTCCGTGGCTTGGGGTCGTGGAGCCTTCCCGCTCCGGGTGGGTCGAGAAACCGGCGCAACCCGCACCGGTCGCGTTCATTGGGCGCGCAGCATGTTCCGCAAGTAGATTGCGCGCGTGCCGTACGAGACGCTGCGCTACGACGTCGCCGGCGCGGTCGCGACGATCGCGCTCGACCAGCACGAGACGCGCAACGCCCTGTCCGACGCGCTGCTCGACGAGCTGCTCGACGCGCTCAGCGCGGCGCGCGACGACGACGCCGTGCGCTGCATCGTGCTCGCCTCGACGCACCCGACGGTGTTCTCCAGCGGCGGCGACCTGGCGGGATTCGCCGCCACGATGCCGCTCGTGCATCGCCACGCGGCCAACGACCGCTTCCCGCGTGTGTTCTCGCTCATCGGGCAGCTCGGCAAGCCGGTGATCTGCGCCGCCGGCGGCCACGTGCTGGCCGGCGCGCTCGGGCTGGCGCTCGCCTGCGACCTCGTCATCGCGAGCGAGCGCGCGACGTTCGGCACGCCGGAGATCAACGTCGGCCTGTTCCCGTTCATGATCGCCGTGCTGATCGGCCGCAACATCGGGCGCAAGAAGATGACCGAGCTGCTGCTGCTCGGCCAGCGCATCGACGCCCACGAGGCGCACCGGCTGGGGATCGTCAACCGCGTCGCGCCGGCCGACGCGTTCGACGCGGCGGTGGCCGACTGGGCCGCGCAGCTCGCCGCCAAGCCGCCGCTGATCATGAAGCTCGGCAAGGACGCGCTCTTCGCCCAGCAGGACCTCGAGCTGCAGGCGGCGCTGGAGTACATGCGCGGGCAGCTCACGCTGGCGCAGTCGACCGAGGACGCCCGCGAGGGCATCGCCGCGTTCCTCGAGCGGCGGGAGCCGGAGTGGAAAGGCAGGTAACCGCGCTGCTGTGCCGGACGTCGGACCGCGGGCCGCAGGCCGCGGCCGGCACCGGCGAGCTGGCCGAGCTGCTCGGCGCGCGCGTGATCGGCTCGCCCGGCGAGCCGCGCTCGGCCGGCTACGCGGACGACCTGCGCGACTGCCGCGGCTGCCTGCTCGAGGCCGGCGGCCAGGTCGACGACGGGCTCGAGGCCGGCCGGGTGCCGATCCTGCTCGCCGGCGAGTGCTCGATCTGCGTCGCCACGCTGCCGCTCGTCGTGCGCCGCTTCCCGGACGTGCGCGTGCTCTGGCTCGACGCGCATCCGGACTTCAACACGCCCGCCACGACGAGCAGCGGCTACCTCGCGGGCATGGGCTTGGCCGGCGCGTGCGGGCTGTGGGACACCGGCTTCGGCGCGGGCCTGGACCCGGCCCGGGTGATCATGCACGGCGTGCGCGACGTCGACGGGGGCGAGCGCGTCGCGCTGGACACGGGCGGCGTGTACCGGCTCGAGGATCCCGCGCAGCTTGCCGGCATGGAGCTCTTCGTGCACGTCGACCTCGACGTGATCGATCCCGACTTCCACCCGGCGAAGTTCCCCTCGCCGGGTGGGTTGTCGCCGCCGGCGCTGCGCGACTTCCTGGCCGCGGCGGTGGCCGTGGCGACGATCGTGGGCGCCGAGATCACCGCGGCCGCGCCCGGCTACGCGAAGGTCGCGGCCGGCGCGATCGCACCGCTGCTGGCCGCGGGCGTCGACGCCGGATGAGCCTGCACGAGGCCGCCGCCGTCGGCTTCGCGCGCTCGGCGCAGGCCTACGAGCGCGGCCGGCCGGGCTACCCCGACGACGCCGTCGACCGGCTCGTGGCCGCGCTGCCGGGGCGGTCGGTCGTCGACCTTGCGGCGGGCACCGGCAAGCTCACCCGGGCGCTCGTCGCGCGCGGCCTCGATGTCGTCGCCGTCGAGCCGGTGGCCGAGATGCGTGCGGCGATCGCCGCGCCGGCGCGGGCGGTGGCGGGGACCGCGGAGGCGATCCCGCTGCCGGACTCGAGCGCCGACGCGGTGACCGTGGCGCAGGCATTTCACTGGTTCGACGGGCCGCGCGCGCTGGCGGAGATCCATCGCGTGCTGCGCCCCGGCGGCGTGCTCGCGCTGCTGTGGAACCGGCGCGACACGCGCGACGCGCTGCAGGCGCAGATCACCGATCTGCTCGAGCCGCACCGCGGCGCCGTGCCCGCCCACCGCGACGACGCCTGGCGCGCGGCGCTGCGCGACAGCGCGCTGTTCGGCGCACTGCGCGAGCAGACGTTCGCCAACGCGCAGCGCGTCGACGCCGACGGGCTGGCCGACCGGATCGGCTCGATCAGCTTCGTCGCGGCGATGGACGACGGCGTGCGCGACGGGCTGCTCGCCGAGATCCGCGCGCTCGCGGGCGGCGGCTCGGTGACGCTGCGCTACGTCGTCGAGCTGCAGCTCGTCACGCGCCGAGCAGCCGCGCCATGACGGCGGCAAGCTCGGTGGGCGCCAGCGTGACGCCCTGCCGGGCCAGCTCGGAGCGCAGCGCGGCGATGCTCGCGGAATCCGCGTCGCCGAGCACGGTCCGCAGCGCCTCGCGCAGCTGCGGATCGAGCCCGGGCGCGCCGGACTCGTGCGGCGCAAGCATCCCGTCGAGCGTGAGGACGGTCCTCGGGCCGACGTCGTCGAGCACCTGGTCGGGCGGCACGCCGATGACCTCGACCTTGAAGCGCACGACCGCCGCCGCCGTCTCGTCTTCGTAGATCCCGTCGGCGCCGCTGACCGGGAGGCAGTCGGGATCCCACACGAGCAGCGCGGTCTGCAGCTTCAGGACGGCAGGGTCGGTCGGGTGCTGACTGCGCGAGATGCGGTCGCGGTCGTCGGCGATCGACTGCAGCAGCGCATCGCCGAAGAACAGCTCGGACCTCAGCACGGCCACCTCGGCGTCGCGTCCACCGGGCGATCCTACGCCGCGCAGCCTGCCGGCCGCGGAGCGCCTCGTGCTCGAGCTGCGCCGGCCCGGACTCCGACGCCGCGCGGTTTAGTGGTCTCGGAGCCCGCCCGCCTACCATCCGGCGCACGATGACCGGCTCCGGCAGCCTGGCGCTCGAAGGCGTGCGCGTGCTCGACCTCAGCCGGCTGCTGCCCGGCGGCTTCTGCTCGCTGCTGCTCGCCGACCACGGCGCCGACGTGCTGAAGGTCGAGGACATGGGACAGGGCGACTACGTCCGCTGGGCGCCGCCGTTCGTCGCGGGGGCGGCGCCGAGCGCGCGCTCGGTGCCGTTTCTCGCGCTGAACCGCAACAAGCGCTCGATCCGCATCGACCTCAAGCAGGACGCCGGGCGCGAGCTGCTGCTCGCGCTCGTCGCGCAGCACGACGTCGTGCTCGAGTCCTTCCGGCCCGGCGTGCTCGACCGCCTCGGCGTCGGCTACGAGACGATGCGCGCGGTGAACCCGAAGCTCGTCTACTGCGCGATCACCGGCTACGGCCAGGACGGCCCGCTGCGCGACCGCGCCGGGCACGACATGAACTACCTCGCGCTCGCGGGCCTGCTTGGGCTGAGCGGCGAGCCGGGCGGGCCGCCGGTCTCGGCGGCGGGCCAGATCGCCGACGTCGGCGGCGGCGCGCTCACCGCGGCGTTCGGGATCCTCGCCGCCCTGCGCGCGGCCGAGCGCACGGGGGAGGGGCAGGTCGTCGACATCGCGATGACCGACGGCGCGCTGTCGTGGCTGGCGATGGTGGCGGCGCGCTACCTCGCCGGCGGCGAGGAGCCGCAGCGCGGTGAGCTGGAGCTCGCCGGCGGGCTGGCCTGCTACCGGCCCTACGCGTGCGCCGACGGCGGCTGGGTGACGCTCGGCGCGCTCGAGGCGAAGTTCTGGTCGGCGTGGTGTCGCGGCGCCGGGCGCGAGGACCTGCTCGGCGCGCAGTACGCCGCACCGGGCAGCCCGGGCCACGCCGCCGTGGCCGAGGTCTTCGCGCAGCGCACCCGGGCGCAATGGGTGGCGTTCGCCGCCGAGCACGAGTGCTGCCTGGAGCCGGTGCTCGACCTCGGCGAGGCGCTGGCCTCCGAGCACGTCGCCGCCCGCGAGATGATCGCCGGCCTGCACCAGCCGGGCGCCGCCGATCCGGTCCGGCTGCTCGCCTCGCCGGTCAAGCTCACCCGCACCCCGGCGGACCACGACCGGCTGCCGGGCCCGGAGCTCGGCGAGCACAGCCTCGACGTCCTGCGCGCGGCCGGCTACGACGAGGACGCCATCGCCCGGCTCGTCGCGGCGGGCGTCGTCGGCGGCCCGCCGGCGCCCGACGGTCAGGGTTCGTTTCGCGTCTGAGCCGCGGCGCTACGCCGCGGCCTGCTTACGCTCGAGCGTGAAGAACAGCTGCTCGGCGCCCCACACGTGGCGCACGCCCTCCATCGCGAAGCCGAGCTTCTTGAGCACGTTGCGTGAGCCGAGGTTCGCCTCGCGGGTGATCGCCACGAGGCGATCGAGGCCGATGTCGCCGAACGCCTCGGCGACGACGCCGCGCGCCGCCTCGGTCGCGTAGCCGCGGCCCCACCACGGCGAGCCGAACGCGTAGCCCAGCGCGACGTCGGGGCCGTCGGGGGCGAGCGGGAAGAGTCCCGCCTCGCCGATCAGCATGCCGCTCTCGCGCTCGAAGACCGGCCAGAAGGAGAAGCCGCCGAGCTCCTGCTGGTTCATCGAGCGCTCCAGCGCGAAGCGCGTCCCGGCGATGTCGCGCGGGCCGCCGAGCAGCGCCATCGCCTGCTCGTCGCTGTAGAGGACGGCGTGCAGCGCGTGCAGGTCGCCCGCCTCGTAGGGCCGCATCGCCAGGCGTTCGGTGAAGATCGGCAGCGCCATCGAATGCACGATGGTGACGGGTCGGGCCGCGGGCCTGCGCTACGGTGCCCGCCGACCATGAGCGCGACCACGCACGCCGCGTCCGACGTCGCGCCGGCGAAGCCCGGACTCATCGATCCGGCCGATGGCCGCCTGTGGCACGCCGCGCTCGTCGTCCTGCTCGCCGGCACCGCGTTTCTCATGCTGTACATGACGCGCGGGCTGACGTTCAACCTCGACGAGTGGACGGTGATCACGCAGCGCCGCGGCCCCGGCGCACCGTCGTGGCTGGAGCCCCACAACGAGCACCTCACGCTGCTGTTCTTCGCCGTCTTCCTGCCGCTGCTCGAGCTCGGCGGCCTGGATGCCTTCGCGCTGCTCATGCTGCCGCTCGTCGCCCTGCAGGTCGGCCTCGGCGCGCTGCTGTTCGTCATCACCAAGCGCCGGCTCGGCGCCGGCGTGGCGGTCGGCATCGCCGCCTTCGCGCTGCTGGCGGGCCTGGCCTACGAGAACTTCCTCATCCCCGGCCAGGCGGCGCAGATGTTCTCGATCGTCGCCGGCGTCGGCGCCTTCGCGCTGCTCGACAGGCCGCGCACGCCGCGCACCGACTGGGGATTGGCGGCGCTCATGCTCGTCGCGCTGACCTCCTCGGGCCTGGGGATCCCGATCCTGCTGGGCATCGCCGTCGAGCTCGCGCTGACGCGCGAGGGACGCGCGCGGCTGTGGGTCGTGGCGGCGCCGTTCGCGCTGTACCTGCTGTGGTACGTCACCTACGGGACCAACCGCGCCGGCTTCGAGGAGCTCTCGCTCAGCGCGCTGTGGGCGTGGACGGCGGCCAACCACGCCGCCGGCGCGATCATCGGCGAGCGCCAGATCGAGCCCGGCCGGCAGTTCCTCATCCTGCTGCTCGTCGTCTTCGCCTACCGCGCGTTCCGCGTGCAGCGCGCGGCGAAGATCCGCATGGCCGCGCTGGCGACGATCCTGCTGACGTTCTACGGGCTGACCGCGATCTCGCGCCACGACATCGCGCCGCCGTCGTCCTCGCGCTATCTCACCGTCGGCATCGTCTTCCTGCTGCTCATGCTCGTCGAAGCGGCGCGCGGCTGGAAGATCCGCACGTGGGTGCCGTTCCTCGTCCTGCTCGTCGTCTGGATCTCGTTCGGCAAGGCCGACGGCAACGCCGACGCGCTGCGCGACGGGCGCATCCTCTTCCTGCAGCGCTCCGAGAACGTGCGCGCGTCGCTGGGCGCCGTCGAGCTGCTCGGCCGCGACCGCGTGCCGCCGACCTTCGAGATCGCTCCCCTGGCGGCGCCGTTCCTCGAGGCCGGGCCGTGGTTCGACGCGCTCGACGGCTTGCGCGGGGACCCCGGCTACAGCCCGGCGCAGCTCGCGCGCGCGCCCGCCGGCGCGCGCGCCTTCGCCGACGACACGCTCGTGCGGGCCGGCGGGCTGGCGCTGCGGCCGGGCGGCGCGCGGCCGTCTGCGTGCGTGGCGCTCGACGGCGCGACCGTCCCGCCCGCGGGCGTGCGCGTGGAGGCGGGCGCGACGCGGCCGCGGACGGTGCGCGCGCGCCGCTTCGGCACGGACTGGAAGCTCGTCGGCGTCTTCCCGGTGGCGCCCGGGCGGGCGATCGAGCTGCGTCCCCTGAAGGACGCGTCGCCGGTGCCCTACGCCATTCAGACGCAGGGCCCGGGGCGGACCTGCCGCCTCGGCGCGTAGACGCCGAGGCGAGCGGTCAGGTGGGGCTCAGCTCAGCCCGTGACCTCCGTGAGCGACACGCTGTCGACCGACGTCGCGATGATCGACGTCTCCGACGCACGCCACGGCGCGGTGGCCGAGCACTTCAGCAGGAAGTCCGTCGGCGCGCCGACGGTGCGCGTCAGCTGCATCGACAGCGTCGTCGGCGTCTGGCGGTTGGTCACGACGATCGTGCCGGTCGACGAGTGCACCGGGCCGCCGGCGTCCAGCGTACAGGTGCCGCCGAGCGAGCCGTTGGCGCCGAGCAGCGCCTGCAGCGGGTTCGTCTCGCCCGCGAACGCGGTCATGATGACGTTCGCCGACACGGAGTAGGCGCCCGCCGGGACGGTCAGCGTGGCGACCGTCGTGATGACGTTCGCCGGCACGCCCTCGGGGCCGGCCTTGCGGACCGCCTCGTAGGCGATGCGACCCGTCGGCGCCGCGGGCTTCTTGGCGTTGATGAGGTTCTGCGCGCCCTTGGAGAGCTTGCCCAGGCCGATCGTCGAGTTCCTGATGTCGACGTTGCGGATCGTGCCGTTGCGGATCTGGCTGGACGTGATGACGGTCGCTGCGACGGCGCTACCAGTGCAGGCGATGACCAGTGCGGTGATCGAGATGGCGAGCGCCGGGCTGGGCGGTCGAAGCTTCATACGGGTTCTCCCCCTGGTTTGGATCCTCTTGGAACTCCTGCAACCCAGCGCGCGATCTGGTGATCCATCACCTCGAGCCCGCCACGCACGCGTCCCAGCGCGAGCGGCTGCCCTCCGCAGAAAAGATGCCGAAGGCCTGACCATAGTCGCTGTACGCGACGATCAAAAGGCAATTGGGCCGATGAATCGGCCCGTTGCCGCGCTCGGAGCGACCCGAACGAACGGTGGGGCGGGGGCCGCGAGGTAGCATCCCGGGGGTTGACTGACCAGTCAATCCGGGGACCCTTCTCAGAGCACATGCGCGCCGCAGCCGTCCAGTTGACCTCCACCGCCGACTTCGACGGCAACCTCGAACGCGCCGACCGGCTCACGCGCGCGGCGGCCGCCGACGGCGCCGAGCTCGTCGTCCTGCCGGAGAAGTGGAGCGCGCTGGGGCGCGGCGACGCGCTGCTCGCCGGCGCCCAGCCGATCGACGGACCCGCCATCGCATGGGCGCGCGCCACCGCCCGCGAGCTCGGCATCGACCTCGTCGCCGGCTCGTTCTCCGAGCGCGATCCGTCTCGGCCCGACGAGCTGCTGCGCAACACGTCGGTCCACATCGGGCCCGACGGCGAGCTGCGCGCGGCGTACCGCAAGATCCACATGTTCGACGTGACCGTCGAGGGGACCGTCTACCTCGAGTCCGAGCACGAGCAGGCCGGCGAGGAGCTCGTCGTCAGCCCGACGGCGGGCGGCGTCGAGCTCGGCCTGACCATCTGCTACGACGTGCGCTTCCCCGAGCTGTACCGGATCCTGGCGATCCGCGGGGCGCGCGTGTTCACCGTGCCGGCGGCGTTCACGGTGCCCACGACGCGCGATCACTGGGAGATCCTCCTGCGCGCTCGCGCGATCGAGGATCAGGCCTTCGTCGTCGCCGCGAATCAGATCGGCGAGCATGACCCCGGCCCGCCCACCCTGCGCTCCGGCGGGCGCTCGATGATCGTCGACCCGTGGGGCATCGTGCTCGCGCACGCGCCCGACCGCGAGTGCCACATCGTGGCCGATCTCGATCTCGAGGCGCAGGCGCGCATCCGCCGCGAACTGCCCGCGCTCGCCAACCGGCGGCCGAGCGCCTACCGCTGGCCGGTCGAGGTGTCGACCACCTGATGGCGTCGTCCCCGCACCGCAACACCGCTCCCGCGCCGCCCGACAAGCGCCGGATGATCCTCGACGCGGCCGTCATCGCGTTCGCCACGCGCGGCTTTCATGCCTGCCGCGTGTCGGACATCGCCGACGAGGCCAACGTCGCCTACGGCCTCGTCTACCACTACTTCCGCTCCAAGGACGAGGTGCTCGACACGCTCTTCCTCGAGCGCTGGGACGTGCTGCTGGAGGTCATCGCCGAGATCGACGGCCAGCCGATGCCGGCGCGCGAGAAGCTGCACGCGATCGCCTCGTTCATCATCGACTCCTATCGCTACGACCCCGATCTCATGAAGGTCATCATCGTCGAGGTGACGCGCGCGGCGAACTCGTTCGGGCGCACGCACCTGGCGAAGATCCGGGAGGCCTACGCGCTCATCGCCGACATCGTCGCCAAGGCCCAGGCCGACGGCTCGTTTCGCACCGCGGTGACCCCCTCGTTCGCCGCGCTGGCCTTCTACGGCGCCATCGAGCAGGTCCTCACCGGCTGGATCTTCGACACGCTGCCGCAGGGCGAGGCCGAGTTCGACGAGGCGAAGGCGTTCATCGTCGAGACGATCTGCGGCGGCCTGGACGCCGCCACCGCCGGCCGGTGAGCGCACACCGTCCATCCACCCGAGCCGTCTGAGAGGATTCAATCAATGCCGACCAACGAGATGGCCAAGCGGCTGATCTGGTCCGGGCTGCTCGCCGGGCTGGGTGCGATCGCGTCGATTGCCACGACACGCGCCGCCGGGATGATTTGGCGCCGCATCTACGGGGAAGACCCGCCCGAATGAAGTTCGGGAAGCGACAGAAGAAGGAGGCGGACGCCGACCCCGGCGAGCCCGCTTCCGACCCCGTCGCCGACCCTGCTCCCGCGCCGGTCGCCGAGGCGCAGTCCGAGCCGGAGCCGCCCTACGTGGAACCCGACCCCGCCGTCCACGACGAGCCGGTCGTCGAGGGCGAGGCCTTCGAGCTGTTCACCGACGAGCCGCCGCCACCCGCGCAGACGCTGCAGGTCCATCAGCACACGCCGCCGCCGCCACCAACGCCCGAGCCGATGCCGATCCCGGTGGCCGAGCAACCGGTCGCCGTCGTCACGCCCGGCGCGGCCGCGGCCCCCGTGACGACGCTCGGCGACGCCGGTCAGGCGTTCGCCTCCGGCCACGCCGCCGGGCCGAGCCATGGATCCGGACCCGCCCGTCCCGCGGCCGCCTGGCAGGAGCCCGTGATGGAGCTCGCCAACGAGCGCCCCGAGCTCGTCGTCGGTGCGGCGTTCGCCGGCGGCCTCCTGTTCGCCATGATCCTGCGGCGCCTTGGCAGCTGAGAGCCCCACACACGACCTGGCCCAGACGGTCACGGAGATCAGCGAGCGCGTCTCGCTGCTCGTCCACGAGGAGATCGAGCTCGCCAAGGCCGAGGTCACCGAGAAGGTCACCAAGCTGCTGCGCGGCATCGTCATCGGGATCGCGGCCGGCATCTTCGTCATCGTCGGCCTGCTGTTCGCCCTGCATGGCTTCGCCTGGCTGGCCTGGTACGCTTTCCAGCACATTGGGATCCTAAGCTTAGAATTCCACGTGGACAAGTTGTCGCGGCCGCTTCTATAGTGTCACCTAAATACTAGTGACTCCAGCGTAACTGGACTGGCCACAGTTAGGCCGCAAATGTAATCACACTGGCTCACCT
>JADMIO010001337.1_pt1 | contig 16515 bp, 12 predicted proteins | sample 8958161 | NCBI WGS metagenome assembly JADMIO01 (sample SAMN16585339, study PRJNA669376) | soil metagenome | isolation source: Crop rotation soil | place: USA: Cullars Rotation, Alabama | collected 2011
AGCGTTGCGTCGACCGCGATCAAAGCGGGCGGCATGTCGCCAATCGGGCTGCCATTCGCGATGTTGCCCCCGATCGTGCCGGCATTGCGGACTTGAGCCGCGCCGAGCCGGCGAATGAGTTCGCCGAGATCGGGATGAATCTGTGCGAGCGCCGCGTGCGCCTCGGCATAGCGAACGGCCGCGCCGATCTCCAAGCCGTTGGTGGTGTCTTTCAGCTTGCGCAATTCAGGCACATGCATGACGGAGATCAATGTCTCCAGGTCGCGATGCTGCTTGGTGACCCAGAGGCCGACATCGGTCGCGCCGGCGAGGAAGGTTGCGTTTGCATATTTCTCCGCGAGTGCCCCCAGTTCGTCGAGCGAGCGCGGCGCGAAGAAACGCTTGGTTAGACCGGTGCGAACGCAGATGTGTTCGATGCCGAGAGAATCGTCTGTTGTCGCCGGCGGATGCGACTCCGCAGCTATTTTCCCCGCGCTCTGGGCCGCCGCGATGATCGGACCATAGCCGGTGCAGCGGCAAAGATTGCCCGCGAGCGCGTCATTGATTTCCGTGGTGCTTGTGCCGCCCTGCGAAGCCAAATGCGCGTAGATCGCCATCACAAAACCAGGCGTGCAGAAGCCGCATTGCGAGCCATGGTGATCGACCATGGCTTGCTGGATCGGATGCAGCGCGCCATCGGCGCCGACGAGGCTCTCCACGGTCCAAAGCGTCATGCCGTCGAGCATCGGCAGAAACAGAATGCACGAATTCACGGCGCGCGGCGTCTCGTCCGGCCCAGCGATCGCCACCGTGCATGCGCCGCAATCGCCTTCCGCACAGCCTTCCTTCGTGCCGGTCCGTCGCAGTTCGCCGCGTAGATAGCGCAGCAATGTGAGTGTTGGGTCAGGATTGCGCACCTCGTGCGTCTGGCCGTCGAGCGCGAAGCGGACCACGTCCCGCATCAGCTGCCCCGATAGGTGCTATAGCCGTAGGGCGAGACCAACAGCGGGACGTGATAATGCGCGCTGGCGTCGGCGACGCCGAACGGAATGGCAATATGATCGAAGAAGGCTGGCTCGCTCAGCGTCACGCCCTCGGCGCGGAAATAGTCGGCGATGGCGAAATCGAGCACGTAGACGCCGGCTTGGAATGCTTCGCCCTCCAAGAGCGGCGCGTCGCAACGGCCATCGGCATTGGTGCGCGTCTCGATCAGGAGCCGCGGCGCGGCGCCGGAGGCGAACAAGCGGATCGCGACCCCTGCCGCCGGCGCGCCGGCGGCGGTATCCAGAACGTGCGTGGTGAGTTTGCCCATGCGTGACCCAAGGTGTTGTTTCTGTTTATTTTCGTCCCTTCTGGGCTGAGTATGATGGGCGCTTCCGCTTCAGCTTGTAAAGCGCCTTGATCTCCCGCATGGATCAAAGGCCATGGCAGCCGGCGACTATCCTCGCGACCTCAAGGGCTACGGGCCCAAACCGCCCCATCCGCGCTGGCCCGGCGGCGCCCGCATCGCGGTGCAGGTCGTGCTGAATTACGAAGAAGGCGGCGAGAATTGCGTCCTGCACGGCGATGCGGGTTCGGAAACGTTTCTCTCGGACATTATCGGCGCCGAGCGCTACGCGGCGCGGCACATGAGCATGGAGAGCCTTTACGAATATGGCGCGCGGTCGGGCGTGTGGCGGTTGCTTGCGCTGTTCAAGCGGCTCGACATTCCAGTCACGATCTTTGCGGTCGCGGAGGCGTTGAAGCGTTATCCGGCCATGGCGGACGCCTTCATGCGCGACGGGCATGAAATCGCGTCGCACGGGCTGAAATGGATCAGCTACCAGAACGTCGATGAGGCCACCGAGCGCGAGCATATCGCAGAGGCGGTCGAGATCATCTCTGGCCTGACGGGGTCAAAGCCGCTCGGCTGGTACACAGGACGCACCAGCCCGAATACGCGCCGGCTTGTCGCCGAGTATGGCGGCTTTCTCTATGACGCCGACGACTACAATGACGATCTGCCGTTCTACGATACGCGCTACGGCCGTGACTATCTCGTCGTCCCCTATACGCTCGACGCCAATGATATGCGCTTCGCAACGCCGCAGGGCTTCAACACGGGCGAACAATTCTACACCTATCTGAAAGACACGTTTGACGTTCTCTACGCCGAGGGCGAAACGGCGCCGAAAATGATGTCGGTCGGGCTCCACTGCCGGCTGGCCGGGCGGCCCGGGCGGTTCGCGGCGGTAGAGCGGTTTCTGCGCTACGCGCGGAGCCATAAGGACGTGTGGTTCGCGCGTCGGATCGATATCGCGCGGCACTGGCGCACGACTTTTCCGGCATGACGCGAGAGCAATTCGTGGCGCGCTTTGGCGGCGTTTATGAGCACTCGCCGCAATTGGCGGAAGCTGTTTGGAATGCGGTGGGACCCCGCGCTCTGGACGATGCGCAAAAGCTGAAAGAGCGGTTTCGCAGCGCGGTAGATAGTGCGGGACGAGACGCGCAGCTGGCATTGATCCGCGCGCATCCGGATTTGGGCAAGCGACTGGCTATGTCGAAGGAAAGCACGGCCGAGCAAAGGGGTGCTGGGCTCGATGCCTGTTCGCCGGAAGAGTTCGAGGAGCTTCAACACCTGAACCATGCGTACAATGATACATTCGGGTTTCCGTTTATTATCGCCGTGCGCGGTTTGGATCGGAGCGCCATTCTCGCGGCGTTTCGTCAGCGCTTGAGCAACAGCGCCGAAGCGGAATTCGCGACCGCGCTCGCACAAATCCACCGCATCGCAAGCTTCCGCATCGACGACATTTTCGAGGCAAACGCATGAAGGCGCCGGAAGAGCTCTCCATCGCCGATGGCTGGATCGATTTGTTGCACCCGCGGCTGGGGTCGGAAGCAGTCTACGCCAATGACGATTTCTTCGCGCCAAAAGAACGGCTGATTGATCCCGCCGAGCCGGTGTTCATCCCAGGCAAGTATGACGACAACGGCAAATGGATGGATGGATGGGAAAGCCGCAGGAAACGCGTGCCGGGTCATGATTTTTGCGTGGTGCGGCTGGGGCGGCCTGGCGTGGTGCATGCGCTTGAGATCGATACGCGGCATTTCACCGGCAATTATCCGCCGCGGGCGAGCGTGGATTTCATCGTCTCAAGCGAGCGCAATCCCGGCGACGACGCGGGCTGGCAGCCTTTGCTGGCGATGATGGTGCTGAAGGGCGATGCGCGCCATCCGCTGATCCCGCCTGCCCCTCAATTCGCGACGCATTTGCGGCTCAACATTTTTCCCGATGGCGGTGTTGCGCGCTTGCGCGCCTATGGGCGCGTGCGTCCGCCGTGGGGTGAAACGGGCCCCGCGGGGCGCGTTGATTTGCTCGCGATGGAGAACGGCGCGGCGCCCGTCTACGCCAACAACGAACATTTCGGGCGGCTTGCGAATATGACCGCACCCTACCCCGTCCGTGATATGGGCGATGGCTGGGAGACGCGGCGGCGGCGCGAACCTGGGCACGATTGGGGCGTGCTGGAACTCGCGAGCCCGGGCGTGATCGAGGAGGTGCTCGTCGACACCGCGTTCTTCAAGGGCAATTATCCCGATCGCTGTTCACTGCAGGGCGCCAATGCGCGTGGGCTCGCGCGCGATGCGCTGATCAAGGCGAGCGAAAACTGGCCGGTGATCTTGCCGGAACAGAAGCTCAGCGCGGACGCGAAGCACGTGTTCAACAACGTCGTGGCGCACGCACCTGTAAGTCACGTCCGACTGAATATTTTCCCAGACGGCGGCGTCGCGCGGCTGAGGCTGATGGGGCGAGTGATTTGAATACTGACATGAAGCGATACCGGACTAGGAAAATCGGAGCGATTTTAGCCGGCGTGATCGGTGTCGTTGCTTCGTTCTTCGCTTTTATGTTCATCATGCCTTCGATGGTGTCTGGTCCCTTCGGTAGTTTCGTTTGCGTTATCGGACTCGCGCTGTGGATACCGTTTCATGACAATCGCGGCTGGCTTAGCGCAGCGGCGTTGGGCTTTGCGCTATTCGTCCTGGCTGGCGCTTTTCACCACATTGCTGCTTCGCTTTCTCCGCCCGGAACTCATTCCGACGCGGGCGACATGACCGCAACATTGCGCCAACTGCTCGTTGCTTCAGTCACCGGCCCGGCTATTGCTTTGGCGATGTGGTTCTTGACCTAAAGGCTGGCAATCAAGCGGAGCTGACTGGCGCTTCATCCGCCACGTTTCACCTCAGCCCGGAACTTGTGCAGCAGCGGTTCGGTGTAGCCGTTCGGTTGCGCTTCGCCTTCGAACACGAGCGCACGCGCGGCTTGGAACGCGAGGCTCGCTCTCGGGTCGGGCGCCATCGGCTTGTAGAGCCGATCGCCGGCGTTTTGAGCGTCAACCTTCGCGGCCATCCGCAACAACGCTTCGTCCACTTGCGCCGGCGTGCAGACGCGATGGCGAAGCCAATTAGCAATGTGTTGCGATGAGATACGCAACGTCGCGCGATCTTCCATCAGGCCAGTGTCTTGGATGTCCGGCACTTTGGAGCAGCCGACGCCCTGATCCACCCAGCGCACGACGTAACCCAGAATGCCCTGCGTGTTGTTGTCGAGTTCGGTGCGGATTTCCGTCTCTGACCAATTCCGTCCCTCGGCCAGCGGCAGCATCAGCAATTCGTCGAGCGGCTTGGGCGGTGCGCCCTGAAGTTCACTCTGGCGCGCGAACACGTCGACCTGGTGATAGTGCAAAGCGTGCAACGTCGCCGCGGTCGGGCTCGGCACCCAGGCGGTGTTGGCGCCGGACTTGGGATGGCCGATCTTCTCGCGCAACATGTCGGCCATGCGGTCGGGTGCGGCCCACATACCCTTGCCGATTTGCGCTCTTCCGGAAAACCCGCATGCAAGCCCGATCGCGACGTTGCGCTGCTCATATGCCGCGATCCAGCCAGCGTGCTTCATTAGCATTTTTGGGATCATGGCGCCGGCGTGCATAGAGGTGTGTATCTCATCGCCAGTGCGGTCGAGAAAGCCAGTATTGATGAAGGCGACGCGGTCCTTCACGGCGACGATGGTGGCGGCGAGATTGGCGGAGGTGCGCCGCTCCTCGTCCATGACGCCGACCTTGATGGTGTTGCGGGCGAGACCGAGCATGTCCTCGATCGCGCCGAAAAGCCGGTTGGTGAAATCGGCTTCAGCGGGCCCGTGCATCTTGGGTTTCACGATGTAGATCGATCCGGCGCGGCTATTCTTGAATTTGCCCAGACCATGGAGATCGTGCAGCCCGATCAGGCTTGTGATGATTCCATCGAGAATGCCTTCGGGCGCCTCGGCGTCGTCGGCCAGCAGCACAGCGGGCGTCGTCATCAAATGCCCGACATTGCGGACGAACATGAGCGTGCGGCCCGGCAACACGAGCCTTTGGCCGTTCGGCGCGGTGTAGGCGCGGTCCTCGTGCATCGCGCGCGTCTGCGTGCGGCCGCCTTTTTCGAACGCGGCAGTGAGGTCGCCCCGCATCAGCCCCAGCCAATTGCGATAGGCGGCGACTTTGTCTTCCGCATCGACGGCCGCGATCGAATCTTCGAGATCAATGATGGTGGTGATGGCGGCTTCGAGCACCACGTCGGCCAAGCCACTCGGATCGGTCTTGCCGACAGGATGCGTGCGATCGAGCACCAATTCAACGTGCAGACCATTATGCTTGAACAAAAGCGCCGATGGCGCCTCCGGCGTGCCGCGATAGCCGACAAACAGCGTGGGATTGGCGAGCGCAGGCGAAAGCTTGCCCTGCTCAACGCCATATTCTGTCACATCGGCATGCGAGCCGACGGCAAGCGGCAGTGTTTCGTCTAGAAACGCTTTCGCGCGTGCGATCACTTTGGCGCCACGGATCGCGTCATACCCTTTCGCGCTCGTCGGCGGCTCAATCGCGTCAGTCCCGTAGAACGCATCATAAAGCGAACCCCAGCGCGCATTGGCGGCGTTCAGCACAAAGCGCGCATTGAGCGCGGGCACGACTAGCTGCGGGCCAGCGATGGCCGCGACTTCGTCATCTACATTTTTCGTGCCGATCGTGAACGACGCCGGCTCGGGCGTGAGATAGCCAATCTCGGTCAGGAAAGCGCGATAGGACGCCGCGTCATGGGGCTGGCCCGCGCGTTTATCGTGCCACGCATCGATCTGGGCCTGCAGTTCGTCACGATGCGCAAGCAGCGCGCGGTTTTCCGGCGCGAAGCGCGTAAATAGCGGGGCCACATCGGTCCAGAACTTCTCGGTGTTGATCCCGAGGCCCTGAAGCGCCTCCTCCTCGATGAAGCGCGCCAGACGCGCATCGACCTTCAGCCCCGCACGATCGAGATAGTTGGGCATCGTCTCTCCATGATCCGCGCCATTCAAGGCTTCCTTCTATCATGCGGATGCAGCGACGCGATGGGCTATGATCCAGACCCCGCCCGACTAAGAGGTTCGCGCGGCGAGGATCCGCGCGATCAGGGCGTCCAACGGCGATCCCGGCGGGGGCGATTTGAGCGTCATGAGCCGCAATGAAATCGGCGGCGTTTGCTCTTCGATGTTGAGCGCGACGAGGGAGTGCTTGGAGAGTTCGTTGACCAGCGAATAATCCGGTAACACGCCGATGGCTTCGCCGCTCAGAACGCCGCGTTTCACGCCATCGATGCTTCCGGCGGATTCGAGCCTCGCCGCGCTGCCAAGCCAAGCCTTGAGCAGAGTGTTGAAGGCGCCCTCTGAATCGGTGAGCAGAAATGTCCGCGTTTCGAGGTCGCGGCGTGTGACAAGCGCGGTCGCCAGCGGGTGCCGCGGTGACACAACGAACTGCAGCGCGGTGGGTGACAATTCTCGCACTTCGCACGCCCTGTACTGCAGCCCGGCAGCTTCGATTGTCAGCACGGCGTCGAGTTCGCCACGGTCCAGACGACGACGGAGGTCCTCACATAATCCGATGGCGATGCGCACATCGATGTGCGGCCACAGCAAACGGAATGCACTCAAGGGCTCGGGCAGCAGGAACGAGCTGATCGATTCCACCGCCCCAAGGCGGATTACGCCCTGCCCTTGCTGCGTCACAGCGGCCAAGGCGGCCTCCGACGCCGCAATCAGCGCGCGCGCGTGCGGCGCCAACGCTTCGGCAGCAGCGCTCAGGGTTGTGTCCCGGCCTGGACGACGGATGGTTACGGGAACGCCGAGGAGCGTTTCCAGCGAGAGCAACGTCTCGGAAACCGTCGATTGCGCAACGCCCAGCGATCGAGCCGCCGCGCCAACACCGCCGGCGTCGCGCACGGCAAGAAGAACGCGGCAGTGCCGAACCTCCAGATCTCTCGTCTGTAATCCCATCGGCGTTTCCGATGCCTCCATCGCCGTTTTGGCCGTGCATCCCAGCGCGATCAAGCTCCATCGGGCAGCAGGATACTCAACGTGAAAGCACTTCCCCTAAACGCCGCGCTCCTGGTGGGCGCCCTGCTCGGCGTGGCATTGCTCGGAAACCTTGCCTCGGCCCAAAGCGCCGATCACCACACCCTGGTGGATCCTTCCATCCGGCCTGCGGATGATTTCTACGCTTACGCCAACACTAGCTGGCTCAATGCGACGCCGCTGCCCGATGGCGCCAGCAGGATCGACACGACGTCGATGCTGCGCGCGGAAAACGCACGCCGCGTTGCGAGCCTAATTGCAGACGCCGCCGCCTCACCATCAACGCGCGGCATCGCCAGACAGGTGGGCGATTATTATGCAACACTCCTCGATGGCGCGCGCATCGAGGCGGCCGGCCTTGAGCCGCTTTCAGACGAGCTTGCCGCCATCGCCGCGCTACGGGACGGCTCGGACTTGGCGGCTTATCTCGGGCGCACGTTGCGTCTGGACGACGGCACGAACACGCAGACGGAAAGCCTTTGGGGTCTGTGGGTACATCAAGCCTTCCACGATCCCGACCATTACGCGGCGCATTTCGTTCAAGGCGGGTTGGGTCTGTCGGACAAGGACGCCTATCTCGTCCCTGCGCGCCGCGCGACTTATCGCGCGCATGTCGCGAATGTCTTCCATGCAGCGGGCTTTGACGGAGAAGGCGCTCGCGCTGATCACGTCCTTGACCTGGAAACCGCCATCGCCGCCACGCATGCGTCTCGCGCCGACACGGATGACGTGTTCAAGACCGACAATTCCTGGCGCCGAGCCGACTTTGTCGCCAACGCACCCGGAATCGACTGGAACGCCTATTTGACGGCGGCGGGCTTAGGATCGCGCACGAGCTTCGTCATTTGGCAGCCCCAGGCGGTCATCGGCGGCTCGCGGCTGGTTGCGACGCAGCCTCTTCAAGTTTGGAAAGACTATCTGGCATTTCATCTCATCGAACACTATGCGGGCGTGCTGCCGACCGCATTTAGTGATCAGCGCGCACCTGCGGCGGATCGAGCGCAGCAAGCGATTGCTGCTACAGAGGCCGCGCTCGGCGACGCGGTCGGTCAGATGTACGTCGCGCGCTATTTTTCGCCCCAGGCCAAAGCGGCGGCCACCGCGATGGTGGGCAATATCCGCATCGCACTGCGCGCGCGGCTTGCGAACTTGCCTTGGATGTCCCGGGAAACGAAAACGAAGGCCCTGGCGAAACTCGCCACGCTCCGCGTCGGGCTGGGCTACCCAGAGAGCTGGATCGACATTTCCCGCTTGGTCGTTGTGCGCGGCGATGCATTCGGCAATCTGCAGCGCGCAGAAGTTTTCGCCTATCGCGGCCAGGTCGCGAAGCTCGGGCATCACGTCGATCCGGACGAATGGCCGACGCAACTTCATCCGCAGATGGTCGGCGCCATCCTCAACCTCAGTCCGAACACGATGCAATTCGCAGCGGGACTGTTGCAGCCGCCCTATTTCGACGCCACAGGCGACGCCGCCTCCAATTACGGCTCGGCCGGCGCCGGCATCGCGCATGAGATGACCCACAGCTTTGACGAAGTCAGTAATATGTTCGATGAGCGCGGCCGCTTGGTTCGTTGGTGGGCGAGTGACGATACCGTACACTACCGAAACGCCATTGGTCTGCTCGCCGCCCAACTCGACACATGCTGTCCCGATCCAAATGCTTGCGCCCACGGCGCGCAAATTGCCGGTGAAAGCTCCGCCGATCTTGCCGGTTTAGTGATCGCGCATGACGCGTATCTGCTCTCCCTCCACGGCCGTCCCGACGTCGTGATCAACGGACTAACTGGCGAGCAGCGTTTCTTCATCGCTTTCGCCCAGCGTTGGCGTCGGCAGCAGAGCGACGAGGACCTGCAGCGGCAGATCGCGACTGACACTCATGCGCCCCCGGCCTGTCGCAGCAACCTCGTTCGCAATGTAGACGCCTGGGCGCAAGCGTTCGACGTTCGACCGGGAGACAGATTGTATGTCAGCCCGGGAGCGCGCGTCCGGCTTTGGTGATGTGCGAGCGCCTGCGTTCACGGCTGCATGCGCATGAGCTGGTCCATGGGCATCATGTTGTGGTTGAGGTGATCCATGATCCAGATGGAGCCCACCACGATCAAAAACACCACCATGAGGCCGAAGGCGAGCGCCAAGACGTTGTTGGTATTGTCGGGACCGGTCGTCACGTGCAGGAAAAACACCAGATGCACGCCCATCTGCGCGATCGCGAGCACGATGAGCGCCACAGGAATGGCTGGTCCCCAGATGATACGAGCGTTCGCCGCCCAGAATGCCGCAATCGTGAGCACGATGGAAAAGCCCAAACCGAGATTGGCGTTGCTCACCCAGTGACCCGCACTCTCCTGGGGCGCATCGCCCGGGGCATGATCTTCGCGATGATCCATCGCGTTGCTGTGCACGTTGGGATCGCCGGCTGTGTCGCTCATGAGATTGATCCCATCAAATAGACGATGGTGAAAATGCCGATCCAGACGATGTCGAGCGCGTGCCAGAAGAGATTGAAGCAAATCAGCCGATAGACGATCTCCGGCCGGAACCCTTTCACTTGCACCTGCGCCATCATGGTGAGGAGCCAGAGCCCAGCGACGGTCACGTGCAGGCCGTGCATGCCCACAAGCCCGAAGAACGAAGAAAGGAAGCCGCTGCGTTGAGGAACGATGCCGCGTGCAGCAAGCGACAGGAATTCCTGCAGCTCAAGCCCCATGAAGACGAGGCCGAGGAGCCCCGTTATGAGCAAGAAAACTTGCGTCCAGAGCACGTTTCTGGCGTTGGTGGCGGCAAACGACAGCCCGCACGTATAACTCGACAACAGGAGCGCGCCCGTCTCCCACCCCACGCGCGGCATCTCGACGATCTGCGACAGCGTAGGCCCGCCCGCGGTCGCCTGCCGCTGCACGGCGAACGCCGCGAAGAAGCACGAGAACATCACGATGTCGCTTAGGAGAAAAATCCAGAAGCCATAGCCGACCATGACGCGTTTGCTAGCGGGACCGGTTTCGCCGTGCCCGGTGCCTCGCGCAGGGCCTTCGGGACCATGTGCGCGAGAACCCAGACGGTGCGGGTCTTCGCGGACGCGACGGATGGTTTCGATGGTTGCTGGAAGATCGGCGTCGGTCATGGCAACGCGCCTTCCCGGCTCAAACGCGCGATCAGCGCTTCACGCGCCGCACGCCGCGCCTTGTCAGCGCGGGCGACTTCTTCCGCCGGCACATGGAATTCAGACACGTCGCGCCAAGCGAAGATCACAAAGCCGATGAAAGCGCCCACAATGCCCAAAACGGCGAGCCACCAAATTTGCCAGATCAGCGCAAAGCCGGTGACGCTTGCGAAGAACGCTGTGTAGAAGCCCACTGGACTGTTGATCGGCATTTCGATCGGCTCGTATCGCGGTTCTGGCGACATTTGCTGGGTTTCGATCGCCTTGAGCTTGATGCCCCAATAGGCCTCTTCGCCTTCGACATTGGGCATGACTGCATAATTGAAGAAAGGCGGCGGCGACGGCGTGGCCCATTCAAGCGAACGCCCGTCCCAGGGATCGCCGGTGACATCGCGGCGCTTGTCGCGCTCGAGAATGCTGACCGCCAGCATGGTGACTTGGCAGATCACCCCCACCACCAGAAAGCCCACACCCACGAGCGACCATTCCAGAAGCGGGCGCCATTCTTCCATGTTGACGTGCTGCAGCCGCCTGGTCATGCCCTGCATGCCCAGCATGTACAGCGGTGCGAACGTCACCCAAAAGCCGATGAGTGAAAACCAGAACGCGGCCTTGCCCCAGCCCTCGTGCAAGCGAAAGCCGAAGGCTTTCGGAAACCAATAATCGAGCCCGGCAAAGAGCCCAAACACGACGCCGCCCACGATCACGTTGTGGAAGTGCGCCACCAAGAACATCGAATTGTGAATGACGAAATCCGCAGGCGGAACGGCCAACAGCACGCCAGTCATGCCGCCGATCACAAAGGTGAAAATGAAACCGAGCGACCAGAGCATGGGCACGGTGAGACGCACACGGCCGCCATACATGGTGAAAATCCAATTGTAGATTTTCACCCCAGTGCCTACCGCGATGATGCTGGTGGAAATGCCAAACGCGGTGTTGACCGCTGGCCCCGAGCCCATGGTGAAGAAGTGATGCAGCCACGTCATCAGAGAAACGATGCAGATGAAGAGCGTCGCGGCCACCATCGAGCGATAGCCAAAGAGCGGCTTGCCCGAAAAGGTTGAAAACACTTCGGAGAAGATGCCGAAGGCAGGCAAGACGAGGATGTAAACTTCCGGATGCCCCCAGGCCCAGATCAGGTTCATGAACATCATCGGATTGCCGCCCGCGTCGGCGGTGAAGTAGTGCCAGCCAAACGCGCGATCGAGACTGAGCATCAGTAGCGTTGCGGTGAGGATCGGAAATACCGCAACAATGATCAGGCTTGACGCCAGCACCGTCCAACAGAACATGGGCATGCGGAAATAGCCCATGCCGGGGCAGCGCATTTTGAGGATGGTGGTGACGAAATTTATCCCCGTCATCAATGTGCCGATGCCGGAGATTTGCACCGCGCCGATATAATAATCGACGCCGACGCCAGGCGAATACGTGGTCTCGCTCAGCGGCGGATAAGGCAGCCAGCCCGTGCGGGCGAACTCGCCGATAAAAAGCGAGATGTTGACCAGCAGCGCGCCTGACGCCGTCAGCCAGAAGCTGATCGAGTTGAGCGTTGGAAAAGCGACGTCGCGTACGCCAAGCTGCAGCGGCGTTACGAAGTTCATAAAACCAATGACGAGCGGCATCGCGGCGAAGAAGATCATGATCGTGCCGTGCGCGGAAAAGATCTGGTTGTAGTGCTCAGGCGCCAGATAGCCGGGTGCGTTGATGGCGACGGCCTGTTGCGTGCGCATCATGATGGCGTCGGCAAAGCCGCGGACGAGCATCAAGACGCCCAGCCCACAATACATGATGCCGATGCGCTTATGATCGACGCTGGTGATCCATTCGCGCCAGAGGTAGGGCCACCAGCCCTTCCATGTGATGAGGCCGAGCACGCCTACTATGACGAGGATCAAGACCAGAGACGTGATGATGGGGATCGGTTGATCCAGGGGAATCGCCGACCAGTTGAGTTTGCCGAGCATGATCTAATGCGCTCCCGAGACTTCGCGGCCCGCGTGCGATGGGTTCGCGGGCTCCGGCCCAGGCCCCGGCGGCAGTACTTGCATTGCGACGTTGTGGAAGAGCTGCGGATCGACATCGCGATACGTGTAGGGCCGCACATTCTGACTTTGCCGCGCGAGCGCGGTGTAGCCCGCTTGATCTAGCACTGGACCCTGCGCGCGTGCGCTATTCGCCCAAGCTTGAAATTCCGCCGGGGTGACGCTCCGCACCGAAAACTGCATGTCGGAGAAACCGTCGCCGCTGAAATGCGAAGACTGCCCGAACAAAGTCGTGGGCCGGTCGGCCTGCAGGTTCAATTGCGATACCATCCCGGGCATGGCGTAGATCATCGAACCCAAGCGCGGTACGAAGAACACGTTGAAGACGCTGCCGGAAGTGATGGAGAAATGCACCGGCGCGCCGGCGGGAACCACCAGCTCATTGACCGTCGCGATGTGCTGGTCGGGATAGATAAAGAGCCATTTCCAATCGAGCGACACCACTTGAACTTCCGTCGCTGCCACGTGCGACGGCAAGGGTTTGAAGGGATCAAGCTTGTACGATCCGATCCAGATCAGCCCGCCGATGAACATGATGGTGAGAACGGGAATGGCCCAGACCACCGCCTCGATCCGGCCGGAGTAAGACCAGTTCGGCAGGTACTGCGCTTTCGTGTTGGAGGCGCGATAACGCCACGCCATCCAGAACGCCAACAGGATCGTCGGGATGACGATCGCCAGCATCACCAGGAGCGCGTCTATCAAGATGATGGCGTCGCCTGCGCCAACGGGGCCGACCGGATCGAGCACCGTGCCCGCGCATCCGCCCAGCAGCAGGGCAGCCGCAGCGCAGAGCACGCCGCGGGGCGCGCGAACTTCTTTTGTTAAGCCGAATATCGCCATGCGCAGATACTCGTCAGGCCCATCAATCGGACGCTGCAACGGAAACCGTCGGCGCAGTACCTACTCCAGCTTCCCATCGACACAAGACGCGTCGAACAAAAAACAAGAGGGCGCGCGACGCGCATGAGTTCCACAGCGAAGGACAGGCATGGTTCGGCGTCCGGTAAGTGGCGCGCCCAGCAGGACTCGAACCTGCAACCGCCCGCTTAGAAGCGGGATGCTAGCGTCACATCGATATGTTTCTACAATTCTTTTTTATCGATCGAGAATTTGCTGCCCGTGTTTTGCCCAACAGCGATGTTCTCAACTGGCAAAATCATGCCCTCCTTTGTGGAATGTTCGCGGGCACACGCCGGCACCGTCGGGCAACCATTGGCGACGTGGTGAGCGCGATTGAAGGCGGTTCGGGCACGTCAACGGCGGCGCTCGTACTCGTCCTCTGCAACGCGATACGCGCGTTCGATCCCGCGCTCGTCTCGACCGGAAAGCCCCATGAGCGCGCCGGCGAAAACGTGCCAATTGAGATGAGCGGTGTAGATGCGCGTGCTCCTCGTCTCAGCTTCGAGCGTGTCTGCAACGAGGGTGGATGATGCCGGATCGACCACGACGACGGGTTTGGGCAGCCGCTTAAGCAGGGCAATCATTCGGCGCAAGGAAGTCGCGTCCTGGAAGCCAGCCGGACCATTAGCGAATGTGTAGCCGACGATCACCACGAACCCGCAGGCGCCCAGCGTCGAAGGCAGCCGCGCGGCCACGGCGCTGCCTTCGGTTTCGATGAAGGTAAGTCCCGGCACTGCGATAGCCGACGCGTCGGATTCGTAGAGACCCTCGGCGACCTCCGCCATTGCCGCGGTCGCCATGCCGGGCGGCGCCAAGCCGTGCGCCGTAACGACCCGGTGGCGAGGCCGGCAAAAGCGCTCTGCCAGCCCATCAATGTTGTAGTTGATCACAGTCGTCGGCGGAAATTGCGTGAACACGCCGTACCCCGGCGGCGCTTCTTGCAGCGTGGCGGCTTCAGAGATCGTGCGCAACGGCTCGATCTGCCAGGTCGCGTCCGGAATGCGGTCCATGAGATCGCGCTCCCATGCCTCATCCGGCGTCAACAAGCTGCGACGGGGCATGACGAGTTGGCGGAAGATCTGCGCTCGTTCGTCGTGCGGAACGGGCTTGATGCCATAGCTGCCGCGTCGCGCGCGCGCCACACTCTCGGCAAGCGCGCGGCCCATCGGCACGAACGGCGCCGAGGCGCCCGCGCCCAGCAAGAACAACGCAGGTTTGGTTCGCAACGCCCGCGCGAAGCGCAGCAGCGTCAGCGCGCGGTCGCCGGTCACGAGACTCATACCGCGATCGTAGCACGCGGCGGCGGTCCACCCTCGCCCACCCGGACCGACTTGCGCACCATCCCCCGAGCGCTTGGGAATGGCGACCCCAGTAGGACTTGAACCTACAGCCGCTCGCTTAGAAGGCGAGTGCTCTATCCAGTTGAGCTATGGGGTCGTTCGAGCCCTCAGTAGCAACGCCCCGTCGCGATTGGAACGACCCGATCGAGGGGTCATGCCGTGCGCTAACGAAACCTTTCACCCCTCCGAGGTTCAACTAACCGAATCACCCGACAGTCGGGCGAGATTTGGGAATGAGTTCAGCAAACTTCCTTCGCGTTTCGGACACCGACATCGGGCGCCTAAACGATGCACAACTGAAACGACTTGTCGCGCTGCTGGGCCGCGCGGATCTCGTATCCGCGGGCCTAGGCGTATCTGGCCTGTGGGGAGGGGGGCATCAAAACGCCCCCGACGGCGGCAGCGACGTGCGCATCTCGTGGACGGGCGGACCCCCTTCCCTCGACTGCGCGCCACGCCGGCGCACTGAAGTGCAGTGCAAGGCCACTTCCATGCCCGCGGGGGCCGTCACCGAGGAGATGCGGCCCAAAGGCCTGCTGCGGCCGCTCATCACTCAACTCATCACCGAAGGCGGCGCCTACATCATCGCCTCCACCGAATCCTGCGCCGAAGGCATGCTCGAAGCGCGGCTCGACGCGATGCGGGCGGCTCTCGCCGCAGAGGCCAACCCCGAAAACCTTGCGCTTGATTTTTACGACGCCGGCCGGCTCGCGGAGTTCGCCAATCGACACGCGGGCGTCACGCTTTGGGTCAAGGAGGCGATCGGCGAAAGCAGCCTCGGCTGGCGCCATTGGGGATCATGGAGCGCGGCAGGACGCTCCGGCGATCTTTCTTTCATCCATGACGAAACGCCGCGCGCGATCCTTCCCGGCGAAAAGGAACCCATTGCGATCGGCGAAGTGATCACGCGTTTGCGTGCGCATCTGCGCCAACCGCGCGCGGTTGCGCGCGTCGTTGGTCTTTCGGGCCTTGGTAAGACGCGTCTCGCGGAGGCGTTGTTCGATGAGCGCGTGGGCGCGACGCCGTTGAGCGCTGAGCAAGCGGTATATGGAGACATTGCGGCTTCGCCCACGGTCTCGCCCACCGAAGCGGCAGACCGCATCGCGCGTTCGGGCCAACATGTCATCGTCATCGCTGATAATTGCCCGCACGATACGCACCGGCGCATGGCCGAATTGCTGCTTGCGGGCGATGGACAAGCATCGCTGTTGACCATCGACTTTGATGTCGACGACGACCGACCCGCCAGCACGCTCGTGATTGAACTCGCAGAGAACGGCGACGCGCTCATCGATACGCTGCTCAAAAACCGCGCGCCGCTGATTGGACAGGTCGACCGGCAGTGCATCGTCAAATTCTCGGGCGGCAATGCGCGCATTGCCCTGGCGCTCGCCAACACGGCGGCCGATGGCGAAGGCCTCGCCAATCTCTCCGAGACCGAATTGCTCGACCGGTTATTTCTCAACACGCGCCGCCAGAACGATCCGGCGATGGCGCGCTGCGCCGAAGCCGCGGCGCTGGTCTATTCATTCAACATCGAAGCGGCGGCGGATACGCCCGAAGGTGAAATCGGCGTCATTGCCGGGTGGGCCGGCGTATCGAGCGACGAAGTCTATCGCCAGATGGCCGAGTTGATGGATCGGGGCCTCGCCCAAAAGCGCGGCCGCTGGCGGGCGG
>JADMIO011014786.1_pt1 | contig 16512 bp, 14 predicted proteins | sample 8958161 | NCBI WGS metagenome assembly JADMIO01 (sample SAMN16585339, study PRJNA669376) | soil metagenome | isolation source: Crop rotation soil | place: USA: Cullars Rotation, Alabama | collected 2011
CTACTGTACCTATGGGCTTGCGCCCTGAAGTAACAGGAACAATGACCTTTACCGCCGTAGGTATTGAATCGTTCGACCCAACCACTTATATCTTCCTGGAAGATAAGAAGACCGGTATATGGCATAATATGAGGGATGGGGCTTATAGCTTCAACACTACCCCTAACGATGCTCAAAGCAGGTTTGTAGTTCACTTTACACCTCCTGCAAGCATACTTACAACCGATGCAAGTTGCGATGCTGCAGGTAATATCAATATTGAACAACCTGGCAGCGCATCATGGACCTACACTTTAGTTGATGCCGGCAATGTTGCTGTATCTTCGGGTACAATCGACCAGAATACACCGTTAAGTGTAAGCGCTAACGCTGGCTTGTACACCTTAACCTTAAAGGATTACAACGGTTATGTGGTAACTAAGAATATCCAGGTAGGTGGCTCACAACCGGTGGTGGCGGCCTTTGCTTCAAGCGTAAGTGCAGCACAGGTTAAGGAGAACATTACCTTTACCAGCAGCACGGCTAATGCTACTTCGTATGCCTGGGACTTCGGCGACGGGGTTACTGCAAGCGGACCAGTAGCAAACCATAAGTACCAGTCTGAAGGAACCTACACGGTTTCCCTAACTGTAACCAGTGCCGGCGGATGTACCTCTGTAATAAGCAAGGTTGTTAGTATTACAACAGGAACTGCAACAGGTATATCTATCCACGGCCCTGCCGACCTTAAGATTTGGAGTGCAGATAACCAGGTTTATGTTGACTTCAGCAAGTTGAACAAAGTTGAAGCGCAAGTTGACTTGTACGATGTAGTAGGACAGTTGTTGAGCAGCGAGAAATTCGGCAAATCAACTATCTACAGCAAAGAGATATTAAATACCGAAGCAGCTTATATTATTGTGAAGGTTACAAATGATGATAAGGTAACTACCAAGAAAGTGTTCATTTCGAATGTGAACAAGTAAACTGCTTTAGCTAACTTTTTAAAAGGCGGCCTATTAAGGGCCGCCTTTTTTATTGGCCCCCCTGACTGCGTTAAAGGTAAGGGTGCCCATGCACACTTTGTGGATTTTTATATAATAGAATTGCGTGGCATGGTTATTTTCGCAGTTCTTATGACAGAGACACCAGAACGCATCCATTGCCTTATTATAGGCTCGGGCCCTGCAGGATATACCGCAGCTATTTACGCGGCCCGCGCCAACCTTAAACCTGTAATGTATACTGGCTTATTGCCGGGTGGCCAACTAATTAACACTACCGACGTAGAGAATTACCCCGGTTACCCCACAGGCATATTGGGCCCAGAAATGATGGAGGATTTTAAGAAACAGGCCGAGCGCTTTGGTACCGATATACGCTACGGTATGGCCACTAAGGTTGACTTTTCTGTTTCGCCCAAAAAGGTGTGGATTGATGATTCGAAAATGATAGAGGCCGATGCTGTAATTCTTGCCACAGGCGCCGAGGCTAAATGGCTGGGCCTGCCCAGCGAAAAGCGGCTAAATGGAAGTGGAGTAAGCGCCTGTGCAGTATGCGATGGGTTCTTTTATAAAGGCACCGAAGTGGCCATAGTTGGCGCAGGCGACACGGCCTGTGAGGAGGCCATATATTTATCTAAACTATGTACCAATGTGCACATGGTTATACGCCGCGATGAAATGAGGGCCTCGAAGATTATGCAGGAAAGGGTACTAAATACTAAGAACATTAAGATATACTGGAATAGCGAAACAGACGAGGTTTTAGGCGAAAACGTAGTGGAGGCTGTACGGTTACACAACACCAAAACCGGCGAAAAAACCACTATTCCTATTTCGGGCTTTTTTGTGGCTATTGGCCACCAGCCTAATTCGCAAGTGTTTAAGGATTTTATTACCACCGATGAGCAGGGTTATATAGTTACAGTGCCCGGCACAGCTAAAACCAACGTAAGCGGTGTATTTGCCTGCGGCGATTTGCAGGACAAAAACTATCGGCAGGCGGTAACAGCGGCTGGTACAGGCTGTATGGCCGCTTTAGAAAGCGAGCGCTGGTTAAGCGCCAATAATATCCACTAAACCCCGCGTCTAAAATCCAGTCTTACTTGCAATAAGTTGGCATGTTATTCGTCTAATAAGTTGTAGTTTTGTTGCCATGTTATTGCGCCGTACCCTTCTTCTTTTACTTGCCTTTATAATGGTAAGTTTTACCCGGCAGCAGCGCGAAGGCTGGGTATACGAGCGTGAGAAAAAGGGGATAAAAGTATTTACCCGAAAAAGTAAATGGGGGAAATTGCGCGACAGCCGCGCTACGATGGTGGTAGCCTCTACCCCCGATGAAATGCTGAAAATACTTACCGATGTTGAAAGCTATAAAACATGGATGCCCCGCTGCAAAAAATCAAGCATTGTGGCCCGCTTAAACGATAATGAATTTATAGTGCACATGGTAATTGGTATCCCATGGCCGCTAAAGGACCGAGACTGTGTAATGCGGGTAAAAATAACAAAGGATAAAGAGACAGGTGTAATAGTTATTACCGAAACTTCGGAGCCTAAATATTTGGGTGAGGAAAATAATGTTATCCGTATCCAACAACTGGTTTCAACATGGAAGCTTATTCCTAATAAAGATGGCACTGAAGTGATTAATGAATACGCATCTAACCCCGGCGGCGATATACCCGACTGGCTTACCAATACCCAAAGTGTAGAGAACCCGCTCATCACTTTCGAAAACCTTCAGCAGAAGAGTTCGTCGAAGAAATAAAGGCATTAACCGCAAAATTCACTAAGGCTTACACAAGGTACACCAAGGAGTGCCGACATTCCTCCTATTCCTTGTGTTGCATTTCGTGGTGTTCTTAGTGGTTAAATGCATTTTGTTACTTTAGAGAGATAATTAACGCAGGCTATGAAACACCTTTACATTTTTACACTTTTCCTATTCAATTGCTGCCTCGTTTTTTCGCAGGATACCTTTTCAATTGTTGTAGTAGATTCCACTAGCGGCGAGGTAGGCAGCGCCGGCTGCAGTTGCCTGCAGGCGCCAAACCCGCCAATGGGCTGCCTTATTATTAGCGACGTAATACCCGGCCGCGGCGCCGTACATACCCAGGCGATGTGGAACGACTATAATCAAAAAGCGGCACACGAATATCTTGACCAGGGTACCCTGCCCACTGAAATGCTGGATAACCTTACCGCTAGCGACGAAACCGGTGATTCTACAATTCGCCAGTACGGTGTGGCCATGTTCGATGGAAATGGCAGTCCGCAAACGGGTGCTTTTACCGGTGTGGGTTGCGGCAATTACAAAGGCCACCGCTTAGGCAGCTATTACTCTATACAAGGAAACATTTTACTGGGCGGCCAAATACTGGATAGTATGGAAGCAAGGTTTGTAAGAGCTAAAGGCCCCCTGTACGACCGGTTAATGGCCTGCTTGCAAGGCGCCAATGTGCCCGGCGCCGATTCGCGGTGCCTGGGTGAGGGCGTTCCGGGACAATCGGCGTTTATACGCGTGGCAAAGCCAACCGATAATAAGGATACCCTGTACATGGATTTAAGGGTTATTTCCCGGCCCGATAGTATGAGCCCCATCGATTCGCTGCAAACTTTGTTTGATGCCTGGAAGGTGGAACATCCTGTATTGAACGCGGTAAATGAAATTGAAGAGTTACTGGTAAGAATATATCCCAACCCTGCCCACGCGGTATGCAATATCCAGTTTGCCGATAACAAACGCCGTACGGTAAAAGTAAGTGATGTATTAGGCAACACCTTTTACGAAACCGAATGTAATGCCCGCTTGCAGTTTTCAACTTCGCATTTCCCTACGGGCATCTACTTTATTACAGCCGGTAATACGGTACATAAATTGTTAGTGGAGTAGCGTGAAGATAATTACTACCGAAGACGGCAGTGACACGCTTTTCTCCGATGAGTTTAATGAAACCTATCATTCTGGCTATGGGGCGTTGGCAGAGAGTAGGCATGTGTTTATTAAAAACGGTTTAGACTATGCTTTAGATAATCATAAGCCTGTAGAAGAAATACGGATTTTTGAAGTGGGCTTTGGTACCGGATTAAATGCCTTGCTAACAATGTTAGAGGGAGAGAAGCGCAACTTTAAAATTTACTATGAAACTATAGAGTTGTTTCCCGTTCCCATTGAAACTATAAAAGCGCTCAACTATACCAACCTGTTGGGCTACGAGCATTGTTATGGCCCTTACCATACCATGCATTTGTGTACCTGGAACATAGCCCACCCTATTACTAAGGATTTTACTTTTAAAAAGGTGAATGCTTCCTTACTTGATTATGCGTCCACTGCGGGCAACTTTCACGTAATATACTTTGATGCCTTCGCGCCCGATGCGCAGCCGGAACTTTGGACGACGGAGGTAATGCGGAAGATGTATGATGCCTTGTTGCCCGGAGGGATGCTGGTATCGTATTGCAGCAAGGTAAGCTTTCAAAAGGCTTTAAAGGAAGCAGGTTTTCTAGTGGAAAAACTGCCTGGCCCGCCACATAAGAGGGAGATGGTAAGGGCGGTTAAGAAATAAACATCGTTTATAACCGTTGCATACTCCGGCCCTTATTTTGTAGTTTGCAACGGTATGTTAAGTGTTTTTAAATCCTCTGCCGGTTCGGGCAAAACTTCTACGCTGGTAAAGCATTTCATCAGCGTGGCAATGCAGTGCCCCGACAAATACAAGCATATCCTCGCTCTTACCTTTACTAACAAAGCCGCCAACGAAATGAAGGAGCGTATTATAAGTACGCTTAAGGATTTGGCAGAAGGAATGGCAAAGTCCCATGTTGTTAATGAATTAGTGGCAGAAACCAAATTATCGCCGGAGGAATTGTCTTCCAAGGCGGCAGGTATTCTTCGCCATATCCTACATGATTACTCTTCCCTTTCCATAGGTACCATCGATAGCTTTGTACACCGCATTATCCGCGCCTTTGCGCACGACTTGCACCTGCCGATGAATTTTGATATTGAAATGGATAGCGATAAACTGCTGACTGAAACTATTGAACTTTTAATGGATCGGCTAAGTGAAGAAGATGCCCAGGTAACCAATGCTATTGTTGAGTTTGCCGAATCGAATATCGAAGAAGGAAAAACCTGGAATCTGGAGCACAGCTTGATAAGATTGGCTAATGAGCTTTTTGAAGAAGAAGCTTACCCTCACCTCGAACGACTGGAAAACTTCGATATAAGCACTGGTAGGAAGATACGCGAAAACCTTTACCAGTTTGTAAACGCTTTCGAGAAAAACCTTTTTGAACATGGTAAAAAAGCCTACACCCTTATTGTAGAAAGCGGCCTTACTTCCCAAAGTTTCTTTCAAAGCACTAAAGGTATTTATGGTTATTTCAGTAAGTACGCTAACGGCGAATTTCCGAACGACCCATTGGGGAATTCATATGTGTTGAAGGCTATTAATGAAGATAAATGGGAGGGTGGCAAGGCTGCTAAAAGTGATGTGGTTACCCTTAGTGGAATTAAGGTGCACCTAAAAATGCATTATGACAATATAGTTCAACATTTTGGTAAGCAAGGACAGGACTACATGTTGGCTAAACTGTTGCTCCGTAATTTTTATTCGTTCATACTGCTGGCCGATATTCAAAAGCTGATGAGTGAATACAAACGCGATAATAGCCTTGTTCACATAAGCGAGTTTCAGAAAAAGATACATGCCATTGTAAAGGAGCAGGACGCCCCTATTATTTACGAGCGCATAGGCGAATGGTACCAGGATATTTTAATTGACGAACACCAGGATACTTCGTCGCTGCAATGGCAAAACCTGCTGCCGCTGGTAGAAAATGCCCAAACCAACATTGGCAACAATTTGATAGTAGGCGATGGCAAGCAGGCTATTTATCGCTTCAGGAACGGAAAGGTAGAGCAGTTCGCCGCCCTACCTAAAATATATGGCAGTGATAAAGATACACGTTTAAAAGAACGCGAAATTGCCATTACCAATTACGGTACCGAGGAAAAGACACTTGATAAAAACTACCGCAGCCGCAAAGCGATAGTAGATTTTAATAACGACCTGTATGAAACATTGGTGCAGTTGCCCGAACTGGTAAATAAGGAAATTTACAAAGGGCAGGCACAAAAACAAGGCAAAGATATTAGTGGCGGCTATGTGACTATTGATTTTCTGCCCGATAACGATGAACAGGATTTAGATGAGCAACGTTGTGTAAGGGTAGAGGACATAATAAGGCAGGAAAGGGCAAAAGGATATGAGTTACGTGACATCGCTGTGCTTACCCGCAGCAATAAAAACAGCACCATTGTCGCTTCACATTTAATTGAGAAAAAAATACCTGTTATTTCGGGTGAGAGCCTGCTTATCCATAATTCACCAAAGGTTAAGCTTATCCTTTCTACCCTTAATTATTTGGATAGAAGGGAAGATCATATTGTTCGAGCCGAGATGTTTTACTACATCCACCTGCTTTTAGTGAAGCAAGAACCGCGTTTTGAGAAGTTTAAATTTAAAGATACCGAGGCTGCATTTGAGCAAAATATATCTTCACTGGTGGGCAACGAGTTTCACAGCTATGATTTTTTGAGTTATACGTTGGTTGATTTGCTACACGGGTTAATTGATTTTTATGGCTTTGCCGAGGATGACCCTTTTCTGCAATTCTTTTTGGATGAAGCTATGGTTTACGCCAGCCGCAACCGTAGCAACATCCGGGAGTTTTTGGACTGGTGGAATGAGGTGAAGTACAAGAAGAGCATTATTTACCCCGATACATTGAACGCCGTGCGGATAATGACCATCCACAAAGCCAAGGGGCTTGAATTCCCTGTGGTGATAATGGCTGATGCCGACTGGCCGCAACAAAAGGCAAAAGATAATTTTTGGGTGCAGCTGGATAAGCCGTGGCTAAAGGATTTGCACACTGGCATATTGCCTGTTACCAAAGATGTTCTTGAAACAGAATATTCCCGTTTATATGAGGAAGAAGAAGCCAGTTCTTTCCTGGATATGCTAAACTTGTTGTATGTTGCCACTACCCGCACCGAAGAGAAATTACATATTCTCTCTACACAGCCGGCGCGCGAACCCGAAAAGAATAATTCCATTACTGCTCTGCTGGTAGCGTATTTAAAGAAAAAGGAAGTATGGAATGGATTTCAGCAATATGAATTTGGTGATGTTAACACCAGTAAAGTGAAGCCGGGCAAAATGCAAGAAGTTAATTACGTTAAAGGTAAAACCGTTGCCGCTTCTAAAGAAGCAAAACAACTTACGATTCGGAGGGACTCGAAACTATTATGGCGCGAAGAAACTGTTGAAAAAATTGAATGGGGCAACCTGGTACACGAGGCACTCGGTAGAATTACTTATGCTGACGAAGCTGACAAGGTAATAAGCAAAATGGTTAACGAGGGTTTGATGGATGCTGTACAGCGTAAAAAATTACAACAGCAAGTGCAAGCTGTGTTGAATAATGAAAGGGTAAAGGCTTATTTCAATGCTCCTTATAAAGTAATAAATGAGCGTCCGCTGCTGCTTAATGGAGAGGTGCGGGTGCCTGATAGGGTGGCAATAAGCAATAATAGTGCAGTGATTATTGACTATAAAACGGGCGCTGAAAAAGCTGCTTACCATCAGCAGCTAAATGCCTATGCTGCCGAACTGCAAAAATTTGGGTTTGCGGAGGTGAAGAAATTTTTGGTGTATTCTGAAAATAATTTGGTGGAGGAAGTGTAATGGAAAAGTTTCTTGCCAAAACGGCTAAATATATTCTTGATAAGCACGGGCATAACTTAAGCAATGTGCTGGTACTTATGCCCAACCACCGCTCGTGCATTTATTTCCGCGAGGCTTTAAAGGATGCTTCGCCCGAAGCTATTTGGGCGCCGGAAATTACCACTCTACAAGATTGGACCTTTAGCAAAAGCGAACTTTCGCTGATAGAGCCTATGGAGCAACTGGTACAGCTTTATGAGGTTTACCAGCAACAGGGCGGCGATGAAACGCTCGACGAATTCCTTTCATTTGCCCGCGTAATGCTCGACGACTTTGATGAAGTGGATTTACAGTTGGCAGATGCAAAATCGTTTTTTGGTTACCTGGTTAATTTAAAATCCTTAAACGTATATGAACCGGCTACGGAACTTTCGGAGTATGGGAAAAAGTATAAGCAATTTTGGGAAATGTTCCGGGCCCTGTATTTTGGTTTACGCGAAAAGCTGCTAAAACAAAATAAGGGGTACGGGGGTATGATTTTCCGGGAAGTGGCCGATAGGATAGGGGGTGTTGAGGTTTCGCACACTGGTATTTACTTAATTGGTTTCAGTACGCTTACCAAAAGTGGCGAAAAGATTTCCAAGGCCTTAATCGACAAGGGCGCCGAGGTTATTTGGGATTATGACCGCTATTACACAGGTGACGAATTGCAGGAGGCAGGAGCCTTTGTTCGCCAGTACAGGAAGAAATTCAGGATTTCGGATAAATGGGAGAATGATTTGCTTGCGAAGGAGCCCAGGAGCATCAATATAATTGGGGTAGCCAAAAATATTGGTCAAACTAAAGTGGTGGCTGATATTGTTGCCAATAAATTAAAGTTAAATGATACTACGGCCCGTAAAACGGCTGTAGTAGTGCCGGATGAAAAGCTGCTAAGCCCGCTGCTGGCTGCCATTCCTGAAAACATTAATGCACTTAATATTTCCATGGGTTACCCCCTGAATGATTCGGCAATTGCTGAACTATTGAAGTCGCTTTTCTCCCTGCACGAAAATGTGGAGCGCTTCCGTGGTTCGGGCAAGCAGTTGCGCTTTTATTACCGCGATGTGTTCGACTTGCTGCACCACCCATATGGAGCTTATTTAATGCCGGATAAGAAAACGATAACCGCCTTTATTGCAAAGGCCCAGGAAAGAAACCAGGTTGTAATAAGTTACGATGAACTATCGCTGGTGTTTGCTGGTACTGAATACGCTCATTTGTTCTGGCATACGGAAGATATAAAGGAGTATCTGCGGAACCTGTTAAAGCTAATTGAGGCGCTTCGGGTGCATTTCTTAAAGCTATCTCGCTCGAAGAAAAAGGATTTGACGGTTGATATTGAGCTGCTTTATCGTGTAAACGGCATACTCAATAACCTGCTGAATATTATAGCACAGGATAAGTTGCAGCTATCCGTAAAATCGTTGCGCAAATTGTTGCTGGAAAATATCCGCTCGGTTCGTATTCCTTTTGATGGTGAGCCTGTACGCGGGCTGCAAATAATGGGCTTGCTGGAAACGCGCTCCCTCGATTTTAAAAATGTAATTATCCTTTCCATGAATGAAGGAATAGTGCCTTCCAGCAGGCAGGAGCGTACCTTTGTTCCCTATGAAATGAGGAAGGAATTTCTTTCTACTTATCACCAGAAGGAGGCGAATACGGCTTATTTGTTCTATCGTATCCTGCAACGTGCTGAAAATGTATACCTGCTTTATAATACCGAAAGCGATGAATTGGGGGGAGGGGAGCGAAGCCGCTATTTATTGCAATTGCAGCACGAGCTGAAAAAGGCAAACGTAAATGCGGTGATCAATGATTATATCTACTCGGTAGACCCGCCCCCACCCATACCCGACGATGCCATTAGTATTGGGAAGGATGAAGAGTTGCTTGGCAACCTAAGGCAGAGCTTAAAAGAGAAAGGCATTTCGCCATCTGCACTTAATACCTATATCAATTGTTCACTGCAATATTATTTCCGCTATATTGCCAATCTACGTGAAAAAGAAGATATAGAAGAGAATATGGAAGCCGCCACGCTTGGTTCTGCCGTACACGATGTGCTGGAAAAACTTTATGGCGATGCGGTAGGAAAGAACCTTGATGCAGCGATGGTGGAAACCATGCTAAAGGACAAGAATGCGCTGGAGCAATTATTAAAGGCCTCCTTCGAAAAGCGCTTTAGCGAAGAAAGCCTGAAGCGTGGGAAGAACTACCTTTTATATAGGGTTAGCTTAAAACTTATTTCCGAATTCTTAAAGCAGGAAAAAAAGAGCCTCGAAATGTTATCCGACAGCGGTAGCGAAATGAAATTGCTAATGCTGGAAGGTAAAATGGAGCAAGGGTTGGATGTTGGCGGCGAACAATTAAAGGTAGCTGGTAAGGTGGATAGGGTGGAAGAGAGCAACGGTATTGTAAGTGTAGCCGATTACAAAACAGGCACCCCACTTAGCAGCAGCATTAAAAGCGATGATGTGGCCCTATTTGCCAGCGAACCTAAATATGCTAAAGCTATGCAGTTGCTTACTTACGCTTGGTTATTTTGGAAGAATCATGGCTCGCCGGAAGGTATGCGTCTGCGCTCCGGTATATATTGGCTGCGTGATATAACCAAAGGTTTTGACCCGCTAAAAACAGACCGCGATGATATTATTACCCGCGATACACTTCTGCAATTTGAAAGGGTATTAACCGGTGTGCTGGCAGAAATAGTGAACCCCAATGTGCCTTTTAAAAAGGCTACAGACATCGACCGGTGCGTGTATTGTGAGTTTTCGCAAATATGCCGTAGAAATTAAAGGTGGATTTCTTATCTTGGTACGGCAATGAATCCTTTTTTAATACAAACGGTTATACAAAATTCCCTTCGCAAGAAAAACCCAGATGGCAAAACGCAGTTCTCGAGATATAAGACTGCTAAAAGTTACTGGGAATTGCGCATTGGTGCCTGGCGTCTGTTTAAGGATACTCTATTGCTGGCCCTTGGTGTAGGTTGCGCAGCCTTTGGACTTGAAAGCTTTTTGCTGCCTAATAACTTTATTGATGGCGGGGTTACCGGTATTTCGCTGCTAACTTCAGAGGTAACCGGTTGGCCGCTGGCTGCTTTGCTGGTAGTTATTAATGTGCCGTTCGTGATACTTGGTTTTAGGGTTGTTGGCCGCGAGTTTGCCTTTAAAACTGCTATCGCTATAACGGCCTTATCTTTGAGCATTACCGCCATTCATTTTCCCGAGGTAACACACGATAAGCTACTGGTTGCCGTTTTCGGCGGCTTTTTCCTGGGCGCTGGCATCGGGCTTTCCATACGTGGTGGTGGTGTGCTGGATGGAACGGAAGTGCTGGCCATTTTTCTTAGCCGGCAAATGCGTACTACTGTTGGCGATTTTATTATCATTTTCAACATTGTCATCTTTTCGGTAGCGGTGTATTTACTATCGGTAGAACAGGCGCTTTACTCGATGATAACTTACCTGGCAGCTTCTAAAACACTCGATTTTGTAATCGAAGGGATTGAAGAATACACCGGTATAACCATCATCTCATCACACCACGAGGAAATACGGCAGATGATAATTGGTAAGTTGGGGCGCGGCGTAACGGTTTACAAAGGCAAAGCCGGTTACGGCAAGCGTGGCGATACTCGCGATATTGATATTATCTACTCGGTAATAACCCGTCTGGAAATAAGCAAGTTGAATACCGAAGTAGATAAAATAGACCCGAACGCCTTTGTAGTAACCAGCAGTGTAAAGGATACCCGGGGAGGTATGATAAAGCGCAGACCACTGGAACATTAAAATTGCTACTATGGAAATGAAGCAATACCTTATCGATACCTTTCGCTTTAATGGCGGCGCTAACAAAAAGGTGCTCGAAAAAATAAGGCAATTGCCTGATAAAACCGAAGCTATAAAGCTTTTCAGTCACCTTATTAATTCTCAAAACAAATGGCTGGATAGGCTACTTATTTTTCCCGCCGCTTCTAACCAGGATTGGTGGGAACCGGCTTACGCTTTAGAAGCTTTGGAAAGTGAATGGGATAAAAGCCTAAAGGCCTGGATCGATTTTTTAAATAGTAAAACAGAAAAGGAATTATTCGATGAAATCCGCTTTGTGGGTTACGATAACGGTCAGTGGGCTTCAACCATTAAGGACATTGCACTGCAACTAAACTACCATTCCATCCACCACCGGGCGCAAATTCAAACCATCATTCGCCAACAAGAGCTAAAGCCTGATTTTGTGGATTATATAGGTACGGCTTACAGGAAAATAAGTTAGATACAATTCCATGCAAAGACGTAGGGTCCTTTTGAGCTAAATATGATATTGACAAAATGTCATAGTGAGGTTCTCGAACCATGAATCGAGAGGCGCTTTTACGATTCACCCTTCGAGAACCTCAAGGTGACATATCTCTTTATATGTGGTTCATCTTTGAAAGACACTACGCCTTTGCGTGAAACATTACTTTATTCTCGCCTTAAAGCCCCATCGTATTTTCATACGGCACTCTTCTTCTCCGGTTTGAGAAGTGCCAATAGTTTCTGCTAGAAAGGATTGAGGCTCGCCGGTTAGTATGGCTTGTTCTACAGCGTTGGTTATTTCCTTGCCCTGCGCGCAGGTAAAAGTGGTTATACCGGTTGCCTTTTTGCTGAAATCGGCTTCCATTCGGGTGGCGAGCATCGAAATGGACGGCTTAGCTTTGTAGGTGGCTAACAGGGCCAGCACACCGGTGCTCATTTCAGCAGCGGTAACTAATACCCCGAAGTAGGTGGAGCGGAAAGGATTATTATTCGGCCAGCGGTAGGGTACCGTTACCTGGCATTTATCGGTATCGATATGCTTTACTTTTGCGCCTACAAAAATTCCAATAGGGAGCTTACCAGCCAAAAAAAACCTGAACATTACCGGGTGGTTAATGAACTTAAAGAACTTAGGGTCGTTTATTAAACGCGCGTCCCGGTATTGTTGTAGCAGTTCGGTATTGGGCATGTTACAGTTTTTGAAGAAGGTCGGTTAAAACTTCGTTCAGTTTTTCCTTTGCAAGTTTTTTGTTTTCCTCACCAGTGGCCAGGTTGCGTTTTGGTATGCACAAATGGTAGTACGACTGCTTTTCGTACAAACAGGGATAAACAAACCCTAAACCATCAGCGGTTTCGCAGTCGGCTTTGTATTTGGCCACCCTATCTGTTACCATTGACTTATCGGCATAATTATTTACCGTTAAACCCACTGCCTTTTTAAAAGGTGCAAATATGTTCATGTAGGCATTGTTAAGGTTTATAAAGCCGCCGCGCTGCTGGGGTTCGTCGGCATTGGTAAGTAAACCGAGGTCATACAAATCCTTCCAACCATCTCCGGTGTTCATTCCAAAATCGCCGGGCTTTTCATTTACTATATTCAATACGCTGCCTACTGCTATTTCGGATTTATAAGCATTACCGGTGCCTATCTTTAATGCTAAATGATACTTCTGAATTCCCAGCGCTTTAGTCATTTTATAGGCTGTCTGAAAACTGCCATGCCCGGTTTCAACAATGGTTACTTCGTGGTGAAGAATAGAAGTAATGGAAATAAACTTTGCTGCGGTAGACTGTGGGGTAGCCGGGAACTTTTCAAATACCGGTTGTATATCGGCAAGGGTAGCAATGCAAAGAAGTAATTTCATCGGCTTAGTTAGTTACTGTTTCCCAAAGCCATTTATTCATTTTCATTCCAGCCTTAAAGTAGGCGAGCAAGGTGGTATCTAACTTATCGCCGGTAATATCCTTACGGGTTAGGTCACCATAAAACCAAAACTGCTTGTTGGCAATTAGCGGCTCTGTTTTCACAAACTCTTTATAGTCGGGCGGCAGCACTTTATTCTTCTCGCCCTGAAGCGTTTTGAATTTACTTTTGAACTCCTTCTCGTTAAGCAGTTTTTTAAAATCGCCGTGGTTATAGTAAATCTCCTGACGTATTTTGGCAATATCTTCTTTGCTACACATCCATTTGCCACCGCCTACCATTACCTCCTTTGCGCCGAAATGGATGTAGTAGCCCGGGTACTCCAAATCCTTAGTGCCGGTACGACTAAATGCCGCCGCTACGTGGTTTTTATAGGGAGATTTATCTTTACTGAACCGGATGTCCCTATTTATTCTAAATATGGCTTTGGTTGGATTGGGATTTAAATCTGGCATATCCTTAGATAGCTTCACGGTTAAATCTTCCACCAATCTTCGGAAAGGAGCTTTTACTTCTCCTTCATACATCGACCGGTTTTTTTCAAACCATTCCTTGTTGTTGTTTTTTGTCAGTCCTTCAAAATATTTGAAGAAGTTATTACTAAAGTATTTCATATTGTCATCTAAATTAAGCTAGTAACTCCCCATATTCCGTTGCCCTGTACTTCTTTATTTCCCTATCCATTATATAAAACCAGGCCGGTGGCATAAGCGCCAGCATTATCATTCCCGGGTAACCGGTAGGCATTTGCGGACTTTTCTCGGGGTTACGCAATAACTGGTATTTTCGGTTGGGCTGATAGTGATGGTCGGAATGCCGGCTTAATTCAAATAACATCATACGGCCGATGGGGTGGTTGGAATTCCACGAGTGAGCAACGTGTGTTTTATCGTAGTAGGCATTGTCTATCTTCTTACGGCGAAGCCCGTAGTGCTCAATGTAGTTTACTGTTTCAAGAAGGCAGATACCTATTAGTGAAGAGGCAAGATAGCACAGCGTAACCTTCCAGCCCCATACTATAGTTATGCCGGTAAGCATTACCAGGTTTAGTATTTGAATTACCAGCATTTCGTTATGAATGCCCCAGAATGATTGATTGTCTTTTCTCAACCGGTCGCGTTCCAAATGCCAGGCCGAAAGCCAGCTATAAAAAATAGTGCGCACCCAAAACCGGTATAGCGATTCACCCGCTTTTGCCGATGCAGGGTCTTCATCGGTAGAAACATTTTTGTGGTGGCCCCGGTTGTGCTCAATATAGAAGTGCATATAGAACGAAGTAGCCAACAGCATCTTGCTCATAAATTGCTCATACCAGGTATTGCGGTGGCCAAGTTCATGGGCGGCATTAATACCATGTACCCCGCACGATACCCCATAAACAAGCACTAGTCCTGCAACTTCCCAAGCGCGGAGAGAATTGTCGGCCACCCGGTTCAAAAACAGGAAGAGCAGCGCCCATTGCAGTACCGGCACACACCACAAAATAAAGTCATAAGCTTTATCCTGTTTAGCCAGTTCTTCTTCAGCTTTGCTCATGTTTTCATCGCTGCCGGCAAACAATAATTCCAATACCGGTATAAGGATGAACAGGTAAAAAGGTATAAGGAAAAGCCACACCCCGCCCCACACAAGCGACAAGCCCATAAACAGGAAATTAAGGTAAACGGAGAGGTATTTTAAAATGCGGATGTTCATAGGTCAAAATTAATGAGATAATTAGATAATTAGCCTATGGGATAATGGAAAACCAAGTGCTAATTGGCAATAATAAGTGAGCAGTGGCCAATGAGCAGTTGGCAGGGAATAGGAATCATATCTCTGTGCTCTCCGTGCGAACAATGTATTTCAAAAAAAGTTAAAAAGACTATACATGCTATTAAACCCTGCGCCATATCCTGCATCCAACTATCAAAACAACAACAGTATGAAAAGCATGATTATTAAATCGACTTTGCTTTTGCTATTAAGCATAGGCCTGTTCAGCTATTCCGAAGCCAGGGGTGGATATTACCATCATAACTGCCATCATGGGTACAATCGTTATTATTCTGCGCCGCAGGGTTTTTATGGCCGCCCGCATTACCATCACCAGTTTATACCGGGTCATTGGAGCCGCGGTTATTGGGGTGCAAGGGTATGGATACCTGGCCATTACATGTAAGCTACTTCTGCTTCTCGTATTGTTGCACCTCATGGTGGAAGAACTCAAGCTTAACGCCTGCTATACGGAACATTTCCTCGCTTTCGGTGCCGGCGTGGTATTTACGCTCGCAAACAACACGCTTAATGCCGCAGTTGATAATTAGCATGGCGCAAACCCGACAAGGGGTCATACGGCAATACAGGGTAGCACCGTCTAAGGCAACACCGCGTTTAGCGGCCTGGCAAATGGCATTCTGCTCGGCGTGAACGGTACGTACACAATGCTCGGTAACCGAGCCATCCTCGTGTACCACTTTTTTCATCTGGTGGCCTACTTCATCGCAATGGGGTAGTCCAACAGGCGAGCCCACATAGCCCGTTACCAACAGCTGGTTATCGCGGGCTATTACACAACCGCTGCGCCCGCGGTTACATGTAGCCCGCTTGCTAATGGCTTCCATAACCTCCATAAAATACTCATCCCAGGTTGGGCGGTGGTAATGCTGTTCTTTGTTTTCGCTCATAATTAGCCTTTTATCTTTGGTAATACCTCATCCACTTGCTTAAATAGTTGCTCTAATCCATTGTTGTTAATAAATTGATAATCAGCAAGTTTTATACATTCACTTATATTCTGCTTGTTCGGGTCGGTGCTGCTCATTTCCCGGCTCTCATTATCTGCAAAGGTGGCAAAATCTATTTTGTCCGTGGCCGATGCCCGTAACACTATTCGTTCGTAGCGGGTCTTTTGGTCGGCATCTACCGCAAACAAATGGAAATTGCCTTTTGCGTGTAGGGCGTTTATTTCGCCTACAGTCCGGATGCTTTCAATTATACAGTCCTTGCCGCTTAACTTGGCTTCGGTGTAAAGCTCTTCG
>JADMIO011435047.1_pt1 | contig 16512 bp, 15 predicted proteins | sample 8958161 | NCBI WGS metagenome assembly JADMIO01 (sample SAMN16585339, study PRJNA669376) | soil metagenome | isolation source: Crop rotation soil | place: USA: Cullars Rotation, Alabama | collected 2011
GAGCGAATGCCGGACAAGCCTATGCAGGAACTGGTCGTCGCGCTGGCCGGACCGGCGGTAAACGTGATCATTGCGTTGTGTCTGTTCCTGGTCATCGGCACGCGGGGACATGTTGATCCGAGGACGGCGATGCGAAGCGGCGATCTGCTGGTGAACTTGTTCACGATCAACATCTGGCTGGTTTTGTTTAATCTGTTGCCGGCATTTCCAATGGACGGCGGCCGGGTGTTGCGAGCGTTGCTGGCGACGCGCCTGAGTTACGCGCGCGCGACACAGGTTGCCGCGTCGGTCGGGCAGGCTTTCGCGTTCGTCTTTGGTCTGTTCGGTCTCATCAGTCAGAATTACATGCTCGTTTTCATCGCCCTTTTCGTTTATATCGGCGCCTCGCAAGAGGCTACGTTCGCGCAAATGCGAGACATCACACGCCGGCTCCCGGTTTCCAGCGCGATGGTGCGCGATTTTCGTTCGCTACGTCAGGAAGCCACGCTCGATGACGCCGCCGATGCATTGCTGGCGACGTCACAGCACGACTTTCCGGTGGTGGATGAAACCGGAAGCGTGACCGGCGTGCTCACACGTCAGGATCTTTTCGGAGCGCTGCGCAAGAACGATCCGACGATGCGCGTGGGTCATGTCATGCGTCGCGGGATTCCAACGGTTTCAACCGGGACGCCGTTCGACGAAGCGTTTCGAATCATGCAGGCGTGCAATTGTCCCGCCGTTCCTGTGCTCGACGGCAACCATCAACTGGTCGGGTTGCTGACGCCGGAAAACGTAACCGAGCTAATGATGATTCAGTCTGCCCATCCGCGGCGCAGCGCGGCGTAGATGGATCGGCCGCTCCGCGGGCGATGTATCATGGCGGCTCTGCCGCCCGGCTTAACATAGAGCGGCGGAGCGCTCGATCCACCTTTCGCGCTTTTGCAGCGCGCGTACATTGCAAGGCTCACGATGTCTTTGCCGAAACAGAAACCTGATCTGAGCAAGAAGGTGCACGAAGTACCGCACAAACCGGGTGTGTACCTGATGCGTGACCGGTTCAATCGCGTGATCTACGTAGGCAAAGCCCGCGATCTTCGAAAACGTGTCGGCTCTTATTTCATGCCGTCGAAAATGGCGGTCGCGGATTTAAAGACGCAGGCCATGCTCGACGCGGTTTGGGATTTCGAAACACACGTCGTTCGAAGTGAAGCGGAGTCGGTGCTGCTGGAAGGCAAGCTGATCAAGGAATACCGGCCGCGCTACAATATTTCCTTTCGCGACGACAAACGTTTCCTGCTGGTGAAGATCGACATGAACGAGGAATGGCCGCGCTTTCGGCTGGCTCGGTTCAAGAAAGATGACAACGCCCGCTACTTCGGACCTTATGCGCATGCCGGCGCCTTGCGCCAAACGCTAAACTTTATGCGCAAGAAATTTGGTGTTCTCACGTTTGGTCGCGGATCGCCGAGCGAACGCGAATTGAAATCATCGACCTACCAGGTGCCGGTCAGGCTCAGTGAAATCAACGCCGAGCAATATCGCGAGCGAGTGGCGCAGGCGATGGATTTTCTGGAAGGACGTTCGCGCGAACTCATCGTTACCCTGGAAGAAGAAATGCGAAAAGCAGCCGAGAAACAGGATTTCGAGAAAGCCGCCGAGCTACGAAACATGATCGCCGATGTGCGGAATACCACCAGGTCGACACGGCGATTCACGCGCGGAAGCCTGCCGAGCACGGTCGATCCCGTTGCCGACGTGCAGGCTTTGGCGGACGCCTTGCAGTTGCCGCGATTGCCGCAAGTAATGGAATGTTTCGATATCTCGAACATCTCCACGACGCATGTCGTCGCTTCGATGGTTTGTTTTCGGGATGGCGTTCCCGACAAGGACAATTATCGCCGTTATCGCGTTCGGACCGTCGAAGGCCAGGACGATTTTGCCAGCATGGCGGAAGTCGTTAGGCGAAGATACTCTCGCGTTTTGCTGGAAGCGCGAGAGCGAACTCCGGAGGCGGAATTTTCCCAGGAGGAAACCGTCGATGGGCTAAGAAGACTGGAGCAGAAAACATCGAACTCCGCACATCGCACATCGAACGTCGAAGGCAGAGTCCGTGAGGATCCACCTTTGGTTAGGCTGCCTGATCTGATCATTGTCGACGGCGGTAAGGGGCAGCTCTCATCTGCTTGCAAGGAATTGCAGCGACTCGGCTTGCATGAATTGCCGATTATCGGCCTGGCCAAGGAGCACGAAGAAATCTACCGGCCGGGCCGGGCACTTCCGTTGCAGCTTCCGATGGATTCGGGCGCGTTACGGTTGCTGCAGCGAATCCGGGATGAAGCGCATCGCTTCGCCAACACGTATCACCAGTTGTTGATGAAGAAACGGGTGGGCGAAAGCATCCTGGACGATTGCCCGGGGGTGAGCCAGAACCGGAAAAATCTGCTGCTGCGAAGGTTTGGATCGGTCGCCCGGCTGCGGAAGGCCAGCGTGGAAGAGATCGCCTCGACCGAAGGCATCGGACCGAAGCTGGCGGAAGATGTGCATCGGTTTTTGCAAAGGCATTGAATTGTGGAGCGCGGCAACATGTCGCCGCTTTCGAAAGCGCCGACGTGTCCGCGCACTCCAAACTAGCTAGTTGAAAGTTGGGCGTTGAACGTTGAGCGTTTGCTTCCTTTGTCGTGAAAACAGTTTTGGAATCATTGCTTCGGCTTTGGGCGGTTCTTACCGTTCTTGGTGTGGCCGGCGCTATATCGGCGCAATCGCCGGCGCCGTTAGTATTGCCATCGGAGATGTCATTGACGCGGCCGGCGGCGGCATCGAGTCCAAGTGCGAGTTCGACGCCCGAAACCACACCCGAAGCGGAAGAGGAAACAATTATTCCGACTTTCGAGACCCAGAAGCTTGCGCGCACTTACGTTCTTGATGTCCCGGCGCCGCGAGGACAGATCGTCGACCGGAACGGCGAGCCCATGGCGCAGAACCGCCTTAGTTACAACCTAGCGATCAACTTCCCGACTCCGCTCGATTTTACCGACGCGAAGGCAATCGAGTTCGCCCGGGAACAAATCGGTCGCGCCGAAAAGTTGCTCGGTCGCACGATCCAGGTCCCGGACGAAGCGATTCTCCGGCATTATCACAACCGCGGCATTCTTCCGTTCGAGATTGTGCAGAATTTCACCGAAACAGAATACAGGGACGCGAAGGACGGGATCCGGCCGCCGATGGTCGTTAGGCCGATTTACGCGAGGATTTATCCGAACGGGAAACTTGCCGGCAATATCGTTGGTTACACCGGCAAAACCGGTCGAAATCTCGAGGGCATTATCGATAATCACGAAACGCTCTGGCCGGAAACCGAAGGCCGCGAAGGCCTGGAGCTAACGTTTAACGACATGCTCAAGGGCAAGCATGGCGAGTACAAACTGACGTTCGATAAGGACGGGCGAAAGACATCTGAAAAATTGATTACGCCGCCGGTCCCGGGTTACACCATCGTCACGACGCTCGACATGCGGCTGCAACAGCTGGCCGAGAAAGCGCTCGCCGAAAAGGCGAAGCGAGGCGCGATTGTGATTGTCGATCCTAACACGGGCGACGTTTTGGCGCTGGCCTCGTGGCCGACCTACGATCCGAATGCATTCATCCCGGCGATCTCGGCGGACAAGTTCAAGGCGCTCCAGGACGATCCCGACATTCCGTTGCTTCCTCGCGCGTTTCGTTCGGCTTATCCACCCGGGTCGACATTCAAGGTGACGGTTGGAATTGCCGCGCTGGAGACTGGCACGGTCAGGCCTAACGATGAATATCAATGCGTTCCCGCTCTCGAAGTTGGTAACACGACGTTTCACAACTGGAAGAAGGAAGACCGGGGCTCCCTCAACTTCGTGGAGGCATTGACCGAGTCGTGTGACACCTGGTTTTACCAAGTGGGTATCAAGACCGGGGCCGAACCGATCATCGACTGGGCGCTGGCGATGGGTTTCGGGGCGAAATGCGGAATTCCATTGCGCGGCGAAGTCGAGGGCCGTGTGCCTAACGATCAATACATGAAGGCGACCCACGGCCGCAAATTGCTCAACGGCGATATCGCGAACCTTTCGATTGGCCAGGGCGATTTGCTGGTGACCCCGCTTCAGATGGCGCAGGCGATGGGCGTGGTCGCAAATGGCGGCACTCTTTATCAGACGCGTCTCGTCCAGCAGGTCCAGTCACTCGACAACGAAATTGTCAGTGCCTATCAAGTGCGCGAAAAGCGAACTTTAGAAGTATCCGTGATCACCATGGATGAGCTGCGGAAAGGAATGTTGGACGCGGTCAATGCCCGCGCGGGGACAGCGCACGCCGCCAGCCTTGATAACGTGGAGGTGGCGGGCAAAACCGGTACGGCTCAATGGGGACCGAAGACCAAGGAACGGACCGCCGCCTGGTTTGCCGGATTCCTACCGATGAATCAGCCGCGCTACGCGTTTGCCGCTCTTTATGAGGGCGACGTTGGCAGCAAGGTGCACGGTGGCTCATCGGCAGCGCCGATGATCGGCGAGATCTTCAAGGAAGTTTACGGCAATCCGTCGAAATCGAATGGGCAACGCGCTGAAGTTCGCAAGGCGCAGCCGGTGACTGAAGACGACTCATCGGACTGATTCTTTCTTACACAATTGCCCTCAATGGCACTTCGTGTCCGTCTCTCCCAGCGAAGAGAACAGAGGATCCAAGTTTGCGCCGATTTTATTCCTTCTCCCGCGGGGAGAAGGTTAGGATGAGGGTTCCCGAGTGAAGTAAAATGCCGGACTATGCCGCCGCCGTTTCGGACAACTCCATCGTGCCTTTGAACTTCATCTCCTCAGGCTCGAGTCCAAAATTGTCCTGGTAGAGGTTGTTGACCTTCACCAGTTCCTCGCCGGTTAACGCGGGCGTTTCAGGCGCCTTGGCGAATTCAACCAGTTGTTCCTCGTCGTAAATGTTGGGCAGGGTTGAAGCGACGCGTTGATCCGCCAGTAGCCATTGCAGTGCCGCCTGGCCTAACGAGCGCTCCGAGCTTTCCAGGAAACGAAGCTTCTCGATCTTTTTGACTCCGTTCAGCAGCCAGCTTCGCGGGCGATGACTGCGATGGTCCGTAGGCGGAAAAGTTGTTTCGGCGGTGTATTTACCCTCGAGCATTCCGGATGAATGCGTCACCCGAATCAGGAACATCGTATCCTTGCCCGCATCCGTCGCCGCGTCCTGCATCGCGCGGCCGGGATGTTGCTCGAGCATGTTGTAAATGTGCTGAATGCTGGTGACGTCGCGTTCGCGAATGCAATTGACGCCTTCGTACAACCAGCCGATGGCCGGCCCAAGCGCGATGCCGTCGTAGCGAATTTTCCCCGCGGCTTTCAATTGCTCGAGCGTCTTCCAGAGCGCGTCGTCGTAAATCTGCTCCATCCGGATGTTGTGCAGCTGCAAAAGATCGATGCGATCCGTTTTCAATCGCTTAAGCGCTGCGTCGGTCGCGCGAATGATGGCTTCTGGCGAAAAATCCTGCGGAATCTCGCGTTGACCACGGCCGCGGGATTCGCCGTGGGTCACGAAATCATAACCCACCTTGGTCGCGATCACGATTTCATCGCGTTGCTTGGGGAAAGCCTTAGCAATCAGCTCTTCGCTCAGTCCGTTTCCGTACGTGTCCGCGGCGTCGAACAGGGTGATCCCAAGGTCGAACGCCTTGTGCATCAGTGCGATCGCTTCGCCTTCGGTAAATTGCCCCCACCAGCCGGTTGAAATGGTCCAAAGGCCAAAGCCGACTTCGCTGACTTTGAGATCGGTGTTTTTGTAGGTGCGAAACTTCATCCAGCCAGAATTTAACCACAGAGAGCACAGAGGTCACGGAGAAGAATTATATTTTGTCTCTGTGTGCTCCGTGATCTCTGTGGTTAGTTTATCCGGTGAATAGGGATAGAGCACTTTTGATCGTCGGCCACGGCTCAACCGTAAACCCCGATTCCAGCGCGCCGACGCTGGCGCATGCCGCGGAGATCCGGCGGCGAAAGGCTTTTGATCAGGTGGAGTCAGCATTCTGGAAGGAAGAACCGAGCCTGCGCGATGCGTTGTCGATGTTTCCCGAAGCGAACGAAGTTTACGTGGTCCCGAACTTCATCAGCGAAGGTTACTTCACGCAGACGGTGATTCCGCGTGAGTTGGAACTAACCGGGCGCGCGACGAAGCGCTCGAACGGGCAGATCTGGAAGTACTGCGAGCCGGTTGGAAATCATCGGATGATGACCGAGTTGTTGCTTACCCGCGCAGCGATGGTCGGGGCTGGATCGGACCCGAAACAAACCGCATTGCTTATTGCCGCCCATGGAACGGACCTGAACGAAAACAGTGCGGTCGCGGCCAAGCGGGAGGTGGAAAAAATTGCAGGCTTGTGTCGTTATGCCGAGGTCCTGAATGTTTACATGGAAGAAGCGCCTAAAATTGCCGATTGGCGGACGCTAACGAAATCGCGAAATGTCGTAGTCGTTCCGTTTTTCATTTCCGACGGACTGCACAGTTACGAGGACATTCCGGTCTTACTCGGGATTGCGAAGCAAAACGCTGCCCGCTCCGGTCCGGGTGATATTTTCAAACACAATCCGTACAACATCAGTGATCGCTCGCTGTATTACGCGCCCTCGATAGGCACCGATGCGGGTTTCGCAGACATCATTCTGGACCAAGTCAAACGTTTTGACGAAGTCCGCTGAAATTCTCACTCGCGCGCGGATTTTTTTTAGTCAAATTACCCTTCCGCGATGAAGACCGAGACTTGTCAGGCCCTGCAGGATATCGCGGCATTCGCTCTGGCCGGCGGCTGTAGCAAGGCCCGGATCAAGGAAGTCGCGGAAATGATCCGCGCAGCACGCAAATACCGCTGGGTCGGCATCTACAAGGTGAACAAGACCGAATTCGTTTCGATTGCGGGAACGGGCGATGAACCGAACGCCTATCCGCGGTTTCCCATTGCCCAGGGATTGTGCGGCGCGGCGTTGGAATCGGGAAAGACGATCAACGTCGGTGATGTGCGCAAAGACGGTCGTCATCTTCCGGCGTTTCATAACACCAGGTCGGAAATGATCGTGCCGATGATCAACGACGATAAGCGCATCGTCGGGATGCTCTGCTCTGAAAGCGACGAGCTGAACGCGTTCGCGAAAGAGGACAAGGAATTTCTGGAACGCGCGGCCGGATTGATCGCGCATTGCCTGCATTAATGCTCGACGCATTCGCGCGGGCCCTTGGCGATTGTCGCGCGATCGGGCAGATCGCCATTCGAAAACTCGGGGACGGCGGCTTCGCCATCTTTCATTCCGAGGATGAATCCGATAGCGGTCTCGAGATTTTCAATTCCGCCGAAGACGCGATCGCGCTGAGCAAATTCGATGACGCGGGAAATTACCGCCCGCTCAAGACCGCGCCGAATTTACGGCACGGCTGGAGACTCCAACTGGCGGACCTCAACGAGCTCGCCCGGGCGATCGAGTTTTTTTATCCTGCGCGATTGTCGATCTTTGCAGCTTGGAAGGAGAATCGACTCGCGGTCACGCCTTTGCGCGAAACGCTGGATCGGCAAACCGGCATGTATCGGATCGCGGCGAAGATTTCCGATGAGCAAATCGACGATACCGTTGCGGGTTTCTGCCGGTCAGACGGCGGATGTTTGCGAACCATTCTTTGGAAAAGGGATGCCGGCGGGGCCTTGCCTTCGACGAAATTGCCGCCGCAGAAGTATGATCCCGAGTCGGCACCTGGGGCGGTAATTCCGCTACTCTGTCAGGAAGCGTGCAATCTTCTTGTTAACGAATGCCGAAAGGTCGTGAAGGGCGAGGCGATCTAGCTACAGAGAGAGAAAATGATTCTGCGGGCGCGTATTCTGGTCACGATGGACGGTGCGCCGATCGAGAACGGCGCGGTCGCGATCGCGAACGATCGGATCACCGACGTGGGCATTTTCGCCGAAATTAGTCCGCGCAACGCCGGAGAGATTGTCGATCTTGGCGAGCGCGTGTTGTTGCCCGGATTGATCAACGCGCATTGCCATCTCGATTACACGTGTCTGCGCGGAAAGATCCCGGGGCAGCATTCGTTCACCGACTGGATTCGCGCAATCAACGCGGAGAAAGCGAAGCTTTCGCCGGACGACTACGTTGCTTCGATCAACGCCGGATTTGCTGAAGCGAAAAGATTTGGAACGACAGCGATCGCAAATCTCACCGCTTTCCCGGAATTGATTTCAAAGGTGAGGCCATCAGTCCGCACGGTTTGGTTTCCCGAACTAATCGATGTTCGCAATCCAGGCGAATGCTCTGCAAACTTGACGGCTTTAAACCGTCAAGTTCGTGAAGCGTCTGCAAAAGCAAGTGGCGGATGCGGATTGGCGCCGCATGCGTTGTTCACTGCGTCGGCGGATTTATACAAGGGTTGCGCGAAGATGGCGCCGTTGTTGACCACGCATCTGGCGGAGTCGCGGGAAGAGATGGCGATGTTTCGTGACGCGCGGGGTGAGCTTTACGATTTCCTGAAGGAGATTGGGCGAGACATGGGCGATTGCGGCGGGAAGACGCCTGTTGCTGAATTCTTAGGAAGGTCCGAGCCGGACCGGCATTTCCGAGATGCGTCCATACCTAACTGGATCGTTGCGCATTTGAATGAGCTGACTGAAGGCGATTTCGATTTGCTCGGGAAACTGGCGGCAAAGTTTTCGATTGTGCATTGTCCGCGCAGCCACGCGTATTTCGGGCACTCGCCGTTTCAATTCGAGCGACTGCGGCAAATGGGATTCAACGTTTGCCTGGGCACCGACAGCCTGGCGAGCAATGACGACCTGAATTTGTTTGCCGAGATGCGCGCGTTCCGAAAAACGCACAACAAGGTGTCGGCAGAGGAAATCTTCTCGCTGCTGACGGTCAATGCCGCGCGTGCGATTGGAAAAAGTGACACCATTGGCCGGATCAGACCGGGATCCCTGGCCGACATGATCGCGGTTCCGGCCAGCGGGGCGGTGCGGGATGTGTTCGAGTCGGTTCTCGACTTCGCCGGTGAACCCTGGGTGATGATTAGCGGGGAAATGGCCGGAAACTAGCTAGGGAATTCTCATTTCCGCTTTCTTTTTCTCAAAGTTGAAATATTCTCCGCGCTGAGATTTTATGGCCAAAATTGTAATTATCGATGACGAACCGGCGATGGTTGAAGTGATTGTGACTCTTTGCCGGGACAAAGGCCACCAGGTGTTCCCGTTTAATGCGGCCGCCAGAGCGATCGAGCAGATGGACAGCATCTCGCCGCAGATCGTGATTACCGATATTAAAATGGAGACGATGAGCGGGTTCGATGTGCTCCGTCACGTGCGGGAAAATCACCGGCAGACAGCAGTCATTTTGATCACCGCGTACGGCACCGCCGAAACTGCAGTCGAGGCGATGAAAATGGGCGCGACGGATTACGTGCTGAAGCCGTTCAAGATCGACGAGCTGCAGACACGAGTGCAGAAGGCCCTCGATTACCAGGCGGCGATGCGGGAGAACGTTTATCTCCGCAAAGAACTCAAGAATCGTTACCGCTTCGAGAACATCATCGGCACCAGCGGAAAGATGCAGAACGTGTACAACCTGATCAACAAGGTCGCCGATACCGACAGCACGGTTCTGATTGTTGGCGAAAGCGGCACCGGCAAGGAACTGGTTGCGCGCGGACTGCATTTCAATTCAAACCGGCAGCATCATCCGTTCGTGGCGATCAATTGCAGTGCGCTTCCGGAGAATTTGCTCGAGTCGGAATTGTTCGGGCACAAAAAGGGTTCGTTCACCGGCGCCGTCGCGGACAAGCGAGGACTGTTCGAAGAAGCGAACCTCGGCACAATTTTCCTGGATGAGGTCAATTCGATGGCGCCGTCTTTGCAGACGAAACTTTTGCGCGTGTTGCAGGAACGTGAAGTTCGTCGGGTGGGCGACAACAAAAGTTCGCCGGTCAACGTGCGCGTGGTGGGTGCGACGAACGAAGCGCTGCAGCCAAAGCTCAAAGATGGCACATTCCGGGAGGATCTTTACTACCGGCTCGCTGTTATCCCCATTGAAATTCCGGCATTGCGCGAGCGTCTGGAGGATGTGCCGTTGCTGGTGAATCATTTTCTGCAAAAGCAGGCGAGCTCCGCCGGTGGGGAACCAAAGAAGATCGCGCCGGAAGCGGTCGACATTCTTTGTCATTATGATTACCCGGGGAATGTGCGCGAACTGGAGAACGCGATCGAGCGAGCATGCGCGCTTTGCGAGGAGGACCAGATTTTGCCCACCGATTTGCCGCCACACATTGTGAGTTACGCCAAGGGTGAGAAACATGATCAGGTGGTTGCGGCGATGCCGGTTGGCCACAGCCTGGACGATTATATCCAGCAACAGGAACGTGGGTACATCGAAGCGACCTTGGCACACTGCAATGGCTCGAGAGAGAAAGCGGCCACCATGCTGGGGATCAGCATGGCCACGCTGTATCGAAAGATCGAGCCGAAGGGCAAGAAGTAGGACAGCCGGTTTCTGCCCGCGAATTCACGCGAATCAGATTCGGGGACCGGCTTAGGTTTCTCTCATTCGCTGCTTTCGCAGAATTCCCGTTTCATCGCGTGATTCGCGAGCTATTCTGCTGTTCGTTTTGAAATGAAGAAGCAGAAGTCGATCACGCGGGAGATGGAACGCATCAACTGGATGGAGTTCCGTGAGCTGGTGCCGTCGAAGATCGACACAGTGTTGTTGCCGTTAGGCACGCTGGAGCCGCATGGAGTTACGGCGAACGGCACCGATATCCTTATTCCGCTCGCGATGGCCCGAGAGATTGCGCCGCGGATCGGTGCGATGATCGCGCCGGCGATACCGTACGGATTTACCGGGATCCTGGATGCGTATCCGGGAAGCTTCACCGTTCCGGAGGATGCCTATCGCGAATATGTTCGGGCGGTATTAATTGGCCTAACAAGGAATAGGTTCAGGAATATTATTTTGCTGAATGGTCACGGTGGCGGTCAAACCGCACTCCTGGCGGCGCTTGTCCAGGAGGTTGGGCGTGAGACCCAAACCCGCATGCTGGTGGTGAATTGGTGGTCGTATTGCGCCGACGTTGTGCAGGATGTTTATGGCGAAGATGGCGGACACGCCGGCAACAGCGAGACGGCCTACATGATGATTGTCGACCCGGCGACCGTCGACAAATCGCGTTATACCGGGGCGGGAATGGCCACGGAAATTCCGACAGCCAACACTTGGAGCGCGTATCCATTTCCTTCCAGCATCCTCCTTTATAAAGAGGGCGAAGGTTTGCCGGTCTTCGATCCGGCCAAGGCCAAAGAGTATGTCGGTAAGGTCAACGACAAGGTGACCATGCTGATCAAAGAGACGATCGAGAAGTGGGACAAAGCCGGCCTTTGAAGAGGACGGCAGCTGTAAATATCGCCAAAAAACAAAATAATCACCTTTCTAATAATAGACGGGCGTTGTGAGGATTTGCTATTATCGACGGCGTGAAATGGACGGCCCGGATTGCGATCAGGATTTCGTGCGTCTTGTTGTTCGGTGTCTGCGTTTCATTCGCCACTTCGGTGGAAGCGGCCGCGCCCACTGATCGCATTGGGGGGATTGCGACCGACTCGGCCGGGAACGTTTATGTAACCGGAAGTTCGCTTGGGGCGGGCATGGGGCGCGATTTCGCGACGATCAAATACAATGCGAGCGGCGTTCAGCAATGGGTCGCGAGATACAATGGACCGGCCAACGCTGACGATATTCCGTACGCCATCGCAGTGGACTCGACCGGCAACGTTTATGTAACTGGAAGTTCGTTAGGTTCCGGGACGGGGCTCGACTACGCAACGGTGAAATACAATGCGAGCGGTGCCCAGCAATGGGTCATGCGATACGATGGACCGGGTCACGTTGACGACATCGCTTATGCCATGGCAGTGGATGGTTCGGGCAATGTTTATGTGACTGGAAGTTCCCGCGGTTCCGGCACCGCGCTCGATTACGCAACGGTCAAATATGACGCCGCCGGCGCGCAGCAATTCGTCAAGCGGTACGACGGGCCCGCGCATGCCGACGATATTGCTTACGCGGTTGCTGTGGATAACGCAGGCAATATTTGCGTCACCGGCAGTTCGCTCGGCGCCGGGACGGCGCTCGATTACGCGACGGTGAAATATAATGCCGGCGGAACGCAACAGTGGGTTGCGCGCTACAACGGCCCCGGCGGTGACGAAGACGTCGCCCGGGCTCTGGCGATTGATGGCGCGGGAAATGTGTTCGTGACGGGAAGTTCTCTTGGCTTCGGCACGGCACTGGATTATGCGACGATCAAGTATGATTGGAACGGCGCGCAAAAGTGGGTTACGCGATACAAAGGCGTTGGGGGCAATCGGGCCGATATCGCCTACGCAATCGCCGTGGTCGCCGGAAATGTTTTCGTAACTGGAAGCTCGCTCGGCTCGGGAAGCGGCTTGGATTACGCGACGGTGAAATATGATTCAGCCGGGACGCGGCTATGGGTGATGCGATACGACGGCCCCGGTCACGTCGATGATATCGCCTACGCACTCGCCGTCGATGGATCCGCGAATGTTTATGTGACCGGAAGTTCGCTCGGTGCCGGAACGGGGCTCGATTACGCCACGATCAAGTACAACTCCACCGGGAACCAGCAGTGGGTGACGCGTTACAACGGTCCCGCCGGGCACAACGATATCGCCAATTCGATCGCGCTTGATTCGTCAGCGAATGTTTTCGTAACGGGCAGCTCGCTCGGTTTCGGCAGTGGCCTTGATTTCGCCACGATCAAATACAACGCGGGTGGAATGCAGCAGTGGTTGGCGCGATTTAACGGCCCGGCTTTCGACGAAGATATCGCCGAATATTCTTTGTTGCCGAGAGTCGCGGCAATGATTCGTTAGCCCCGCTTGCTGAAAATCTTGAGCTGTTCCGCCGCTTTCTGAAGCTCTTCGAGCTGCTCGAGCATCGCCTGTTGGCGTTTGAGCGTCTCCTGGTTTGCCGCTTTGATTTGTTCCAGCAACTTCAGCGTTTCCTGACTGGAAGCGTCTTGCGTTGCGACTTTAACGGCGGGCGCCGCAGGGGCCGGGGACATTGCCTGGACAACGATCGGTGCCGGGGATTGCGCCTTGCCGGCCACAACGCCGACGATTGCTATCGCTACTATTGTAAGAAATTTTTGGCTCATGATGCCTATTTCCCACTACGGCTCGCCCAGATGCGGGCCACCCGCATAGCTTCGGTGACTTCCGTCATCTTGGACTCAATTTTCGTCTGGTTGTCGTTGATCTGGGCTTGTTGGGCGATTACTTCCCTTGCGAGATTCATGACTTGTTTCTGGTTATCGCCCGCGGCCGGCGCTTGGCCGGCCACGGGTAATGCGCTCGAAACCAGAGTGAGACAGAGAATGGCGAGGAGTTGTTTCATGAGGCTGGAATCGAAATAGCAATTCACGTTCCTGCTTGAACCCGGAACCGTACCTGAGCGCCCCAATTCTGGCGCGGCCCGTAATCTGCTTGCCCAAGGCCGTCCGCCTCGGTAAACTCCGCTTATGGCCGGGCAAGGAATGCATCAGACGCAGAATCTCTCACTCCAACAAGTCCTCGCCCCGCAGCTTCAACAAAGCCTTCTGATCCTTCAGGCGCCGCTGCTCGAGCTACGTAATCTCGTCCAGCAGGAGATGGAAACCAATCCGGTCCTGGAAGAGTTACCTAACGAGCCGAGTGAAGAGCAGCCGGAGACAAAAACAGCCACCAAGACGGACGAAGATTTCAAAGCCGAGTTCGACCAGCTGGCCAAGCTCGATGACGAATGGCGCGATTACATGGCGCAGTCGAGCAGTTACAGCGGCCGTTCGCAGGAGGCCGAGGACAAACGCCAGTTCTTTTTCGATTCCATCGCCACGCAGGAAACATTGCAACAGCACCTGATGGGGCAGCTCAATCAGACAGTTCTCGATGGCGACGATCGCAAGACCGCGGAGCTCATTATCGGAAATATCGACGATAACGGTTTCCTGCAGACAACTCCGGAAGAGATGGCCCTCAACACCGGGATCTTGCAGGAGGATTTCGAAACCATGCTCACGCTGATCCAGAGCTTTTATCCGCCAGGCGTGGGCGCGCGTGACCTTCGCGAGTGCCTGCTGATCCAGTTGAAGCGCGAAGGCAAGGGGAACAGCCTCGAGTACAAGATCATTTCGGAACACATGCAGGATCTCGGCAAGCGCCGATTCCCGGAAATTGCGCGGCGGATGGGAATCAGCGTCGAACAAGTCCAGAAATGTGCGAATAACATTGCGCAGCTCGATCCTCGACCGGGCGCGATCTTCGCCCAGGCTCCGCAAAATTATGTGTTGCCGGATGTGACCGTGGAAAAGATCAACGGCAATTACCAGGTGATGTTAAACGGCGAGCAGATTCCCCATTTGCGGATCAGCAATACCTACAAAGACATCATGTCCCAGGACGGCAACGGCAGCGAAGTGAAGGATTACATTCGCGACAAGATCCGGAGCGGGAAATTCCTCATCAAATCGATTCACCAGCGGCAGCAGACGATTTCGAACATCGCGCACCAGATTGTGTCGCGGCAGAAAGAGTTTTTCGAAAAAGGATCTTCCTTCTTGAAACCGATGACGATGGTGCAAATCGCGGATGCGGTCGGTGTTCACGAAACGACGGTCAGCCGGGCGATCTCGGGAAAATACATGTCGACCCCGCAAGGTGTGTTCGAGATGAAATATTTTTTCACGCCTGGGTATCAGACCGCCAGCGGCGAATCGATGAGCAACACCAGCGTGAAAGAAGCGATTCTCGACCTCGTGAGAAACGAAGACGGCAACACGCCGTTGAGCGACAAGGAAATCGTGGAAGTTCTGAGCAAGCGTGGAATCCCGATCGCGCGCCGCACCGTCGCGAAATATCGGACCGAGTTGAATATTCTGCCGAGCAATATGCGGCGGAAGTATTGAGCTATCGACGCTTTAACGCGATTTTCGCGACGCATTATTTTCGCAGCTTGCGAAAGCATTTCATAAAAGCAGCCAGCCGTTGGGGATCAAGCTTGCCGAGAAATTTTCCGTCCTGACGGAAGGTGGAACCGACGATAAATCCGTCGACTAACGGGTAATACGTTTCGATGTTTTCGGGCGCCATGCCTGATCCGATAATGACTGGCACGGTAGCCGCCTTTTTGACGCGGCGAAGCTGGTCGGCATCCGGCGGCTCGGTGGTTCGCGCTCCGGTTACGATCACGCCATCGACGAGGAAGAACTCCGCCTGTTTGATCTCATCGACGATGTCGAGATCACCGGTCAATGCGTGGGAACAGTGCTTCTTTTTGACGTCGCCGAAGACTCTGATGTGCTCGCAGGCCAGCTCTTTGCGTTTTCGGAGCAATTTACCCGCGCAACCTTCGATGATCCCCGCGCCGCCGACGTGGGCGAAGACGTAACCTTCAACTCGAACAAAATCGAGATCAGCAGCGTGAGCAATCTCCAGCGCCGTTTCGTTTGCGGCTTCGAGCATCTGAATTCCAACCGGACCGTTAAAACGTTGTCGAACTTCGCGAGCAATCCGCGTCATGAGATCGACAGCGGCACTCGGCAATGGCGGTTTGATGTAGGGAAGATCGTGACTGTTCTCCAGCACTAGCGCGTCCACGCCGGCGTCTGCGTAATGTTTCAAATCGCTCAGCGCCGTGGCGAGAATCGCCTTGTCATCCCCGCGGTGGCCAGGTGATCCGGGCAGTGGTTCTACGGCGATCATTGCCGCGAGAAATTTTTCCGGAAGTGGGCGCATCAAGTCGAATGTAGAGCTTTAAGTCTCAAGTTTTAAGTGTTAAGTCTGTTCCCGCTTTCATGAATTCCGCAATGCGCGCCGCCGTTATCGCCGAATGGCGCGGATTACCTGAGAAGAAAATCCGGGGCGATCAATTTCATCCGACGGCAGACTTGCTTCCCAAATTGATGCAACGCCTTGGGTTGAAAGAGCGGTTGCATGAAAGCGAAGTCATTGAGGCGTGGAGCAAGATCGTCGGCGACTTCATCGCCGCGCACTCCACGCCGACGGCGCTGCGGGACGGAATTTTATATGTCCGTGTCTTGCAGCCGGCGCTTCATTACGAGCTCGAACAAATCTCGAAGATCGACATCCTCCGGAAGCTGAAACAGCGCTTCGGATCGAAGGTCATTCGCGACGTGAGATTCCGCGTTGGTTAACTACCTGATCGTGTAATTCGCGGTGGCGATGGCGCTATCGGCGCTGCCGCTCTTTACTGCTTTTGCCTTTACGACGTGAGGTCCTTTGCCTGTTAGCTTGAATGCCGCGGTGTATCGGCGGGAGCCGGTCGTGGGAGACGATCCGTTCGTTGTGTAGTAGATGATCGCGCCCGAAGTAGAATCGGTGATCGTGATCTTTACTTTCTTTCTGAAGCTTCCGCCGGAAGGCGAGAGTCGCGGTGTTGCGACGGTGGGCGGCGCCGGCGTGGG
>JADMIO010854496.1_pt1 | contig 16511 bp, 16 predicted proteins | sample 8958161 | NCBI WGS metagenome assembly JADMIO01 (sample SAMN16585339, study PRJNA669376) | soil metagenome | isolation source: Crop rotation soil | place: USA: Cullars Rotation, Alabama | collected 2011
GATCCGGCGACGGTTGCGGCGTAGGCCGCGGCTTTATCGCGGCCGCAGCCACAACGAATACACGGCCACCTATTTCGATCGGGTCGGCTTTGGGTTCATGGAATTCGCGGCCGCCTCGCCCGCGGCTTGCAGACTTTCCAACGCGGACTTCTGCAACTGCAGCGTCTTGATCGTCATTTGCACGAAGCCGGTGCTCATCATAAGCCAGTTTTCGACGGCTTTGAGCTCGAAAATTTTCTTGTCGATTTCCTCGAGGTTGACCGTTGGCGTTATCATGCCCGGCATCGGGAACGACGCCGGATTCCACATCTTTTGCATGAATTCAAACCAGTCTTTCGGTACGTCCTGTTCGGCCATTGCGGCCTCCTGTCCCAATCGATGAGGCCACTTTATCACAGCGCTCATCGTGGACCGGCGCAAACCCCCGCTGGTTTTCTGTGATGGCGAAAGTAACGCCCGGGCAGGTTCAGGACCTGCTGCGCGAATATCAGCTCGATCAAGACGGCCACGTTCGAATAGAAAACGTAAGTGCCAAATCAGCGCGTGCGCGCTTTATCGTCGATAAAAAACATTTGCGACCCGGTAATACCGTGTCGGGTCCGACCCTCATGGCCTTGGCCGACGTTGCCATGTATGCGGCGCTGTTAGGCGAGATCGGGCTCGTGCCGCTCGCTGTGACCACCAGCCTCAACATCAATTTTTTGCGCAAGCCAGCGCCTAAAGACGTTGTCGGGGAAGCGCGGTTGCTCAAAGTGGGGAAACGCCTCGCGGTCGGGGAGATCGCGCTTTTCTCGGAGGGTGAAGCGGAACCCGTCGCCCACGTCACGTGCACCTATTCGATTCCGCCGCGCCAAGCGGACGCCGCCTCCTAGCAGACGGGAGCAGTCTGCTCAGATTGCGGGTACTTACCCAGGCGCCTGCCAGCGGCTGAATTAGATGGAGGCTTTGAGGGGGCGCGCTGCAGGCTCGTGTCGCGCCGTGCGGTTTTGCGTCTCAAACTGCCGCAGCACCTGGCCAAGCCGGTCGCGCTCAGCCATCACCTTGCCCGAGTAACCGTTTTCATTGTCGTCGGACGTCGCCCCCACGTAGAGTTGAAGGGCATCGGCGATGTCGCCTGTGCGCCGCAGGTATTCCTTGAGGATCTTGGCACCGACGATGATGTTGGCGTCAGTATCGAACGCGACCTTTTCGCCGCCCAATGGATCGAACTTGTCGCTGTGGAAACGCGGGATGACTTGCATCAGGCCTTTTGCCCCCGCCACGCTTTCCGCCAGCGGGTTGAAACGGGATTCGATCGCTATCACGGCCAATATGAGCAGCGGGTCGAGCTTTATTTCGGCGCCGATCGCATGCGCATTGGCCACCACTTTCGTCGTCATCTCAGATGAGACACGGTAACGCCGCGCCAGGTATTCGCCCACCGCCCGATATTTCCCTGTGTGCGGCCTTTCAGGAACGACCGCCTTGGCCGGGGCATCGGCAAGATGGACGAGTTGCATCAAGTCGAGTGCAGCCAAGCCATCGCCGATCGAACCGACGATGCGCACGCCGTGTTGAGTCTGGACAATAAGATTCAGGGAAACCAGGCAGGCCAGCAACGTAAAACTGGCCACGATGTTGCGCGCCCAAGGCGCTAATGACGGCACTTCTTGATCGTCGTGCGATGCGGGGTGTGATTTTGCCATGTCGCAAAACCTCCTTTCGTGAATCGCCGGCGTGACTACCGCCGGCCAACGTTACCTTGCTAGGGTAACAACGCTCCTCAGATACTCATGCCTAAAAAATACGAAACCACTACAGCTTGTGGTTTTGTTCAGAAATTTCGGCAATTCTAGTGGTTGCGCAGGCTGCACGCAATAAGATCTTTTGGACTACTGAAGATCTGCCGGCTTGGCCGTAGCCGGCCCTGCTGCGGTGCAATAGGAGGCCGCATTATAAGTAATCTGACGACCGTGTCAACCCGCCGGGTTTAGCGCGAAAGTGCCATTAACATCAATGCACTAGCGGGAGTTTGAAGTTAAAGCGGGGTGGCTGTTCGGCCTTCTGATTGCCGGCTCTCCCAAGCGGCGAGCGCTTGTTCGTAACGGTCCACTGCCTCCCAGTACAAATCGTAAACGCAGGGATCGCAGCCGCTCTGGCAACACGCGCCCGGTTCAGGTTCGGGCGGCGGGACGGGGCGCGGATCCGTGAACTGGTTCACTCCTTGATTCCGTCACGCAAAGCATCCGGCAGTCTATAGTCCGGAAAGCGTTTTTTAAATTCGGCGAGGCTTGCCCTCGCCTCTTCAGTCTTGCCTTGCTTCATCAATTCGCCGATCCGCTCAAGCCACTTCTCAGGCGCGAGGCTGATGCTGGACTCAAGCTTGTTCGCGTTTGATGCGGGTGCCGCCGGCGCCATTTGGCGCGGCGCCGGCTTTGCTGCAGGCGACACCGCATCGGCCAATGATTTGTTCCGCGCATCGCTGGCTGGATTGCCTGCATCCGCGGCAGGACCGCGTCCGGCGGCATCCGCTTCGCCACGGTCCGCGCTGGCGGCTGCCATTCTTGCAGCTTTGTTTTCGACCTTGCCGGAGAGCGCACCGGCCGCGGGCGCGGCAGATTCGGCAACAGACTGCGGAGGGCGCGCCGGCGCAGCGGCAGGCGCCTGCGCATACTCTTTGTACGCGTCGGTCTTGGCGGGCTGGCGCTGAAGTGGGGCTTCCGGGACGGTGGCGCGGTTCTTCCGCGACTCATCGGACGCCGCAGCCATTTGATCGCGGCGTTTGGCCAGCTCGACCGGCGCATCGGCGGCGAACCGGTCCCGCGCAGTGACCGAATCCTTGACCGACGGCGCGGCGCGCTCGACGCTCTGCGGCTGGGGCAGGCTCAAGCCCGACTGTGGCAATGAGTGCGACGGTTTCAAACCCAGACCCTTGGGCACTCGCTCCTCCTGCATGACCTTGTCGCGATCGGCAGCGGCCTCAGGTTCCTTGGCAACAGCCGGCGCGTTAAGCTGCGCTTCCGTCGGCGGCGTGTCGGCGCGCGGCGGCGCTACCAGATCCGGCGCCTCTTCGCGCATCAGCATGACGAGGCTTACGCTTAAGACCACCACCGCAGCGACCGATAACGGGCCGCGCCAGGCGCGCGCGAACGAAAACCCGGCCGGACGCGGCCGGGCCGCCACTTCGCGATGCGCTGCGGCGAGAATCGCCGCGTCCAGTGCCGGCGGCGGCAAATCGCCCGCCGCTTCGCGGTAAAGCGCCGTCAGCTTCCCGTCGCGTGCAACGTCAATGTCCGGTCGTTCGCCCATAGATTCAAGCCACCTGCTGCATCCCTTCCCGTAACTTTGCGATTGCATAGCGCAGCCGGCTTTTCGCGGTTTCACGACTGACGCCGGTCGCCTGCGCGATTTCGTCCACACTCATATCAGACTCTTGCTGCAGCAAAAATGCTTCCCGTTGAGCAGGCGGCAGGCGGTCGATGAGTTCAAGCAGACGCCGCGCCTGTTGCCGCGCATCCGCACTGATGGCGGGGTCGTCGCCGCGCGTACCGGCCACTTCGTCCAAAACGGGACCCTCGTCGACGTCGAACGAGGCCAGCGCGCCCGCGCCTTGTGTCCGGTAGTGATCGATCAGCCGGTTATGCGCAATCTTATACAGATACGTCGTGAACTTGGCCTGCACCGTGTAGTTGGCGCGTGCGCGAATCACGTTCATCCATACTTCCTGAAACAACTCCTCGGCGACCCCTCCATTGCCGCATTGCCGCGCGAGGTATCGAAACACACCGCCCTTATGCCGCCCGTAAAGTGCGTCGAAAGCGCCGGCATCACCGTCGCGGTAACGCTCCATCAGATCCTCGTCGCTCGTGCTAGGGTTCGGCGGCATAACGGGTTGCCAGTATGGGCAACCCGCCCCGCTTGAGCAACCCGCCATGCAGGCGGCCGCAATCAATGTTTAGCGTGGGTCGGGTACGAACTGACCCGGAAACGGATTCGGCCGGGCGAGGCGCGTGTGCTCACGGATCACGCCCAGCGCGACGAGGTTGGGATAGCTGTCGTAGTAAATCGTAATGACTTCATCGGGGCTGCTCGATGCGCGCTCGAAGTTGGCATAGCGCACGACCGAAGTTTCGCTCTGGCCGTGCCCGGTCCCCAGTTTTTTGGACTCTGGGGCGGGGGCGGCGCGCGTCGCATCTGATTCCACCCGGCCGGCGGGTTGCGCTACTTCATCCTTCGAGGCGTTCGGCGCCTCGCTCGCAGGGCCATTGGCCACCGCGTCTGCGCGCTTGCGCTCGAAATAGCGATTGATGCCGACGGCGGGCTCCGCTTTCTTGCGAAACACCGCAACCCCAATGACGCCCACATTGTCGGGCCGCCCCGTTCGGGCGGCGTATGACTTGTCGAGTTCCGTAAAGAAGAAGGCCGCCGTGCGCTGCAGACTCTTGCGCCAGCCTTTGACGCCGAATGACGAATGCGGACCCAGCACATAACCGGTCTGGCTCCAGTTCGCCGTTTCACCGGATACGGCATTGACGCCATCGACCGCGATGACGCTCAGGACCTCGCCTGGCTGGTTATTGCGGATATTGACCTGGTACTCATTGCCGGGCTTGCCTGCAACGTAGTAACGCCCGTCGTGGAAATACACCGGCAGCGTGCGGTTTTCAGCCCGGTCGTATACCGATATATCGGCGAGGTTACCCACCGCAGCGGCCGGACCCCCGAACCCCATCAGCAGAGCGATGATAATTAGCGAATTTTTCACGGCTTTTCTCCATTGTCTGAACATCAAACCGATGTCAGCGGTACTAACGGGTGCCGTTCGAAATCGGGGTTAAATGCCGGAACTCGGAAGCTCAATATCAGACATTGTCTGTCTTGAAGCTCCTAGTGGGCGTATCTATACTGAAAAGCCGCACCGCCCGGTGGAGAGCCCATGCCGAAGTACGCTACTCAGGCCATTCGCACAATTGCGCTGGTAGGGCACGGCGGGGCGGGCAAAACTACCCTGGTCGAAGCCTTGTTGCACAAGGCCCGCGCGATTCCGGCGCCCGGCAGCGTAGACCGGGGAACGTCGGTTTGCGATTTTGACCCGCTCGAGAAAGAGTTCAAACATTCGCTGGCAAGCGCACTGGTCAACTTCTCGCACAGCGACACGCACATCCACCTGATCGACACGCCCGGCTATCCGGATTTTCTCGGCCAGTCGTTGAATGCGCTTGCCGCAGTCGAAACCGCGGCGGTCGTCATCAATGCGCAGAACGGCATCGAGATGATCACGCTGCGCATGATGCAATGGGCGCGTGAGCGCGGGCTTTGCCGCCTCATCATCGTGAACAAAATGGACGCCGAGAACGTCGACCTGCCGGTGCTGCTGGCGAAAATCCAGACCGCCTTTGGCAAAGAATGCTTGCCCATCAATCTGCCCGCGGCGGGCGGCAAGGAGGTGGTCGACTGTTTCTTCAATCCGGCCGGCGCGGCGGATTTTTCGTCCGTCGCGGATGCGCACCGCGCACTGGTCGAGCAGGTCGTCGAAACAGACGAGAAACTGATGGAAACGTACCTCGAACAGGGAGACGTCAAGGCCGAGCAGTTACATGCGCCGTTCGAGCAGGCTCTGCGCGACGGCCATCTGGTGCCGGTATGTTTCACCTCGGCACGCACCGGCGCGGGGGTGAAGGAACTGCTCGACATATTCGTGCGGCTGATGCCAAACCCCGAGGAAGGCAATCCGCCGCTCTTCTTCAAAGGCAGCGGCGATGCGGCGACCGAAATCCGTGCGGTACCGGATCCCAAAAAACATGTGCTCGCCCATGTATTCAAAATCGTGGTCGACCCGTTTGTCGGCAAGCTCGCCGCCTTTCGGGTGTTCCAGGGAACGATTCGGCGCGATTCGCAATTGTTCATCGGCGATGGCCGCAAGCCGTTCAAGGTCGGTCATTTGTTCGTGCTGCAAGGCAAAGAGCACATCGAAACCGATGCCTGCGTGCCGGGCGACATCGCGGCCGTCACCAAGGTCGAGGAGATTACGCTCGACGCCGTGCTGCACGATTCGCACGACGAAGACCATATTCATCTCAAACCGATGCAATATCCGGTGCCGATGCACGCCCTCGCACTGGAACTGAAGCGACGCGGCGACGAACAGCGCCTGTCCGAAGTGCTGCACAAGCTGGCAGCCGAAGACCCGTGCTTTCGGATCGACCACAGTGGCAGCGAAACGGTGATTCGCGGCCTGGGCGACCTGCACATGCGCTACATTCTGGACAAGATGCAGAAGCAGTATCGCGTCGAAGTCATGACGAAGCCGCCGCGCATTCCCTATCGCGAAACGATCGCAGCGCGCGCCGAGGGCCATCACCGTCACAAAAAGCAAAGCGGCGGCGCCGGGCAGTTCGGCGAAGTGTTCCTCAAAATCGAGCCGCTCGCGCGCGGACAGGGGTTCGCCTTTGTCGATCAGGTCAAAGGCGGCACCATACCGTCCCAATTCATTCCGGCGGTGGAAAAGGGCGTGCGCGAAGTGCTCACGATGGGACCGCTCGCCGGTTTTCCGATGCAGGATGTGCGCGTGACCGTCTACGACGGCAAGCACCACCCGGTCGATTCGAAGGAAGTTGCATTCGTCGCCGCCGGCAAACGCGCGTTTCTGGACGCCATCCGCAAAGCACGGCCGCTCGTGCTCGAACCCATCGTCAATGTCAGGATCAATGCGCCCGCTGCAAAAATGGGCGACATCGCCGGCGATATCTCCGCGAAGCGGGGCCAGATCAGCGGGACCGACAGTGCAGCGGCCGGCATGGTTACGATCAGCGGACGCGTGCCGCTATCCGAACTCAGCAATTACCAGGCGCGCCTCAAGTCAGTGACCGCGGGCCAGGGCTCGTTCGTCATGGAGCTGAGCCATTACGAACCGGTACCTGCTACCGTGCAGCAACACCTCGCCGCGCAATATCATCACGTCGACGAGGACTGAAACGCCGATACGCTTATTTCTTCGCCAGCGCTTCAGGATTGAGCACGTTAACCGGTTTGCCGGATGCAAATCCGACGATGCCATCGATCGCAGCGCCGTAATAAGCGTCGTAGGTCGATTTTTCAACGTAGCCCAGGTGTGGCGTGCAGATAACGTTAGGCATTTTGAGCAGCGGATTATTGCCGCCGACCACCGGTTCCTCTTCATAGACGTCTACCGCGGCGAATCCGGGACGTCCTTTCTTGAGCGCCTCGAGTAATGCGCCGGCAGCGACCAGCGGAGCGCGGCTCGTGTTCACGAAAAGTGCAGTCGGTTTCATGCACGCCAAATCGGCAGCGGTTATGATGCCGCGCGTTTCCTTGTTAAGCGGAATGTGCAGGCTAATGACATCGGCGTTGGCAAAAAATTCTTCGCGTGTTGCCGGCACCGAGTATCCGAGCTCGCGCGCCTTGGCTTTCGACGCATCGCGGCCCCAGCACGTGACATGCATGCCGAACGCCTTGCCCACCTGCGCGACGCAGCTGCCGATGCGCCCCGGTGCGTAGACGCCGAGCATCCTGCCGTGAAGGCCGGTACCCACCGTCGTCTGCCACACGCCTTTCTTCAACTGCTCCACCTCGTGCGGAATATGCCGCAGGCTTGCCAGTATCAAGCCCCACGCAAGTTCAGCCGTCGCATGTGGCGTGCCGCTGCCGGCAGCGGCGACCACGATGCCCTTTTCCGTGCAAGCAGCGACGTCGATGTGATTGGTGTTGCGCCCGGTCTGCGCCACCAGCTTTAACATGGGCAGCTTTTCGATCACCGCGCGCGGGAATGGCGAGCGCTGCTGAGTAAGCAACACCGCATCGGCGTCCGCGAGCCGGGCCGCGAGTTTCGCCGGGTCCTTCTCCGTGTCATGGAACACCACCACTTCATGGCCCTTCAATCGCGCAAAGCCCGCGAGCTGGCGAAATGCATTCTGATAGTCATCGAGCACCGCAATTTTCATGACGAAATCCCCGGCAAAAAATCGCTATTATGCACGCCCGCTGACGGCGCTATGGGGCGGCTGCGCATAGCCACGTCCGGCCGCTTCACATACAATCGCACGTTGCGGCCGTGGCGCGGTCGCAATAACGAGACTGGAAACTCCCGTGGAAAAAGTTCTGGTAACCGGCGGCGCCGGTTTTCTCGGCTCACATTTGTGCGAGCGGCTGCTGGCGGACGGACGCGACGTACTGTGCGTGGACAATTATTTCACCGGCAGCAAGCGCAATATCGCGCACCTGGCGGGCCGTCCGTACTTTGAGCTCATGCGTCACGACATCACGTTTCCGTTGTATGTCGAAGTCGACCGCATTTATAACCTCGCCTGCCCGGCGTCGCCCGTGCACTACCAGTTCGATCCGGTGCAGACCACCAAAACGTCGGTGCACGGGGCGATCAACATGCTGGGACTCGCCAAGCGGGTCAAGGCGCGGGTCCTGCAAGCGTCGACTTCGGAAGTGTATGGCGATCCTGAGGTGCATCCGCAGACCGAAGACTATCTGGGCCGGGTCAATCCGATCGGACCGCGCAGTTGCTACGATGAAGGCAAGCGCTGTGCGGAGACGCTGTTTTTCGACTATTACCGACAGCACCGGCTCGAGATCAAAGTCGCGCGCATATTCAACACCTACGGGCCGCGCATGCATCCGCATGACGGGCGCGTGGTCAGCAATTTCATTGTGCAGGCGCTGCAGAACGAAGACATAACGCTGTACGGCGATGGTCAGCAGACGCGGTCGTTTTGCTATGTCGATGATTTGATCGATGCGCTGGTGAAGCTGATGGACAGCCCGGCCGAATTTACAGGACCGGTCAACCTCGGCAATCCTGTCGAAGTGACCATGCAGGCGCTGGCCGAGAAAGTCCTCGCATTAACCGGATCGCACTCGAAAATCACCTTTAAACCGCTGCCCGCCGATGATCCGCGGCAACGCCGGCCCGATATTTCAATCGCGCGCAAAGAACTCGACTGGCAGCCTAGTACGCCGCTTGATGATGGGCTGCGCAGAACGATCGATTACTTCCGGAAGTTGATGGCATAGCGGTCGGCGACGGGCGCAGTATCGGCGTCAACGGCGCCGCAGTTGCTGCGCACCGGCGCCATTGACCGCCCATCGCTCTACGTCACGATGCCGCGCGCATTCCGCCATCGCAATTTCGCGCTCTTCATGAGCGGCCAGATCTTCGCGCTGATTGGCTACTGGATCCAGCAGATCGCGCTGGCATGGCTGGTTTACCGGCTGACCGGCAGCGCCACGCTGCTCGGCGTGTTGGCCTTCGCAGCAAACCTGCCGATTCTTTTGCTGTCGCCGTTTGCGGGACTCTGGTCCGACCGCTTCAATCGTCATCGCATGATGTTGGGTACACAAATATTCGAGATGGCCCAGGCGATTACGCTGACGGTGCTGGCGTTCAGCGGCGCCATTGCGGTGTGGCACATCATTGCGCTCACCGCATTCCTTGGCATGTGCGTGGCCGTCGAGCTGCCGGTGCGGCATGCTTATCTGCTTGAACTGGTCGATGGAAAGGAAGATCTGCCCAACGCAGTGGCGACGACTTCGCTGGTCGCAAACTGCGGCCGCTTGATCGGTCCGGTCGTGGCCGGCGTGATGATCAGCCGCTACAGCGAAGCGACCTGCTTCCTGATCAACTCACTGACCTATGTCGCCGTCCTGATCACGTTCGCATTTATTCGCGTGAAGCCGCAACCCGCGACCGGCGCGCATCCGCCGCTGTGGCGGGGGCTCGGTGAAGGCTTTGCATATGCCTGGCGCGTCGTGCCGATCCGCTTATTGCTGCTGCTGCTCGCCGCCGTCGCATTGACCGCGGCACCCTACAGCACGCTGATGCCCGCCGTAGTCCACGAGCTGTTTGCGGGCGATGCGCAGACGCTGGGCTTCCTCGTCGGCGCTGCCGGCATGGGCGCGGTCGCAGGTACGCTGCTCCTGAGCATGCGCCGCAACGTGCGGGGTTTGCTGGGTTTCATTCCGATCGCCGCAGTCGGCGTGGGCGCCGCACTCGCAGCGCTCGCGTTTTCCCGCTGGCTCGCCGTCTCGATCGGCCTCATGAGCCTGATCGGCTTCGGCTTTCTGGTCGTCACCGTTTCCAGCAACATGATTCTGCAGACGATCGTCGACGACGACAAGCGCGGCCGTGTGATGAGCCTCTACACCGCCGCCTTTCTTGGCGTAGCCCCATTGGGATCGCTGCTCGCCGGTCTCTTTGCCGACCGGATCGGCGCGGCCACGACGCTCTTGATCGGCGGTGGGTTATGCCTTTTGACCGGCGCAGTGATCGCGCGCGAACTGCCCGCTCTGCGCGCGCACATTCGACCGATCTATGCAAAACTCGGGATCAACGTCGATTGACCGTCCATGCAAACACCCAGAGTGCCTGATCCTCATGCTGCAGAAATACGCGCGCATGTGCTGCGCGGCATCGCGGGCAACCGCACGCCGGGACTGCATTTTCCGGGGTTTTTTCTGGACATCCAGTGGCAGAAGTTGGGGGGTCACGCGGCACGCATTGCAGTCGCCGATGGCCCTCACTGCCGCAATGCCAACGGGGAGATGGACATTGCGGCGATCGCGATCCTCGCCGATACCGCGCTGGCGACCGCAACCCGGCTGCAGATTGCACCCGGCGCGCGGCTGGCGACCACGCGCATGCAGATTCAATTTACGGGCGCACCGGCGACAGGACAGGTGACCGCCGAGGCGCAGTTCTTGGGCTTCAGTGCCGGCGCAGCTCTGCACCAGTCGCTGACTTCAAGCGTGCTGAGCGCCAACGGCAAGCCGCTGTGTTATGCAAGCGGGGAATTCGTGCTGCTTGACCCGCCACCTGGGGTCAAATTAGCGCCGCTGCCGTGGCAGCAGGAGCAAACCGACGCCACTGCGCCGGTTGATGAGCGCACGCTCGGCGCGGAGGAGCGCTCTATTTTGAAGGCCTGCGATGCGGCGCTGGCTAAATCATCCACGCATGCGTCTTTCATCCGGCATTTTTGGGGCGCGATGCCCAAACGCGTTGCAAACGGCGCTTCCATGCGAGTTCCGCTCGGTCCGCACCTGGGAAACCGCGTCGGCCACCTGCAGGGCGGCATTTCATTCGGTATGGCGGCGGCTTGCGCATGCGCCGCGGTGCCGTCAAGCATGATGCTGTCGAACGTCTCGGCGTGGTACATCAGTCCCGGCCATGGAAAATCAGTGACCGTCAGGTCACGGGTAGTGCACGCGGGGCGCTCGATCGCCGTGGTGCGCACCGAGCTTAAAACGCCGGCGGGCGATCGCGTGCTCGAGGTTGTGACTCAGCATATTGCTCGCAAGCGGGCATGACGTCGCGCACTCCCGGCATCGCATGATGAAGATCCACGATCCTGGCTTGTTTTCCGTCCTGATTCCGACGTTCGAGGGCACGCCTTATTTGAAGCGCACGCTCGATTATTTCGACCATCTCGCGTTCAGGGGGCACATCGTCTTAGCCGACAACAGTTCGGGCGAGCATAGGAAGTTCGTTGCCGCTTGCAGCCGCGCTTATCCCGGCTTGAACCTGCAAGTCATCGCGTTTGCACCGGACATCCGGTTCCTCGACAAGATGACTGCCGCCCTGGATAAAATCGACTCCAGGTTTGTTTTGCTGCACGCCCATGACGATTTCATGCTGCCTGAAGGCGTCGAGGAATGCGTCAGCTTCCTGGCGGATAATCCCGCCTATTCGGTTGCGCGCGGGCGCATCGCCATGTTCGGTCTCACGCGCAATGGCGGTGCAGCGCAAGGCGACGTTGCAGTTTCGCTGGTGCCGCATCCGATGCGCGGCTACGAGCAGCCGGATGCCGTCGAACGCATGCTCGCCCATATCGAGCGTTATGCGTCCACCTTCTATTCCATTCACCGGCGCGACTACCTGCTGGAAAATTTTCGGGTTACGGAACGAGCGACGAAAAATGTGATCTTCTTCCAGTACCTTTCATCGTCGCTGGCAGCCCTGCAGGGCAGGATCTGGTGTTCGAACCAGCTTTTTTATGTGCGGCAGGGCCACGCGGACAGCTGGAGCGGCCGATTAAAAAAGGGCGACTACGAGCATTGGCCGATGCTGATTACTTCGCCGGATTTTTCGCGCTATTACCAGGAGTTCCGGATGGGGCTGGCGAATTATGCCGGACAGCACACGGGTACGGCGGCCGCTGCCGTCGCTCAACGCATCGACGTCGCAGCACTGGGCCTGTTTCAGCGCGGTTATTGCGGCCGGGAGATGGACAATCCGGAGGAGGCGCAATTTTTGAAGCGCCTGCACACCGCCGACTCCGACGAGAACCGCGCGGTGAAATCCATCGTCGACTTTGCGTTGCGCTATCCGGAAACGTTCTGACGAAACGTTCGCGCTTCAGTCAAGCGAGTTCGCGTCTCACCTACTCCGCGACGATGCCGGCGTCCTTGACCACTTTCGTCCATTGAGTAATCTCGGCGCGCAGGAACGTGCCGAACTGTTCCGGCGTGCCCGTTGTCGGTTCGGCACCGTCGGCTGCGAGGCGGTCTCGAACGTCGGGCGAGCTCATGGTGCGCGCAAGATCGGCGTTCAACTTCATGACAAGATCGCGTGGCGTGGCCGCCGGCACCAGCACGCCGAACCACGAAATCACCGAGTAACCGGGCACGCCCGCTTCAATCACGGTTGGCAACTCGGGCGCCGCCGCAGCGCGTTTTTGCCCGGTGACTGCGAGCGCACGAATACGCCCGGTTTTGACCTGCGGTATCGCTGCCGTGAGATTGCAGAACATGAGCTGCACTTGGCCGCCCACCACGTCGCTCAGGGCCGGGCCGCTGCCTTTATAGGGAACATGGACCAGTTTGACCCGCGCGATGCTCGCAAATAACTCGCCTGCGAGATGGGTCGCATTGCCGCTTCCGGCCGATGCGTAATTGAGCTGACCGGGCTTCGCGCGCGCCAACGCGATCAGTTCCTTGATCGACTTTACCGGCAACGACGGGTGCACGATGACCACATACTGCCCGCTTGTTACCTGCGTTACGGGCGCGAAATCGCGAATGAGGTCGTAATTTAGCTTGCGATAAAGACCGGTGTTGATCGCGTGCGCCGGCGTGCCCATAAACAACGTGTAACCGTCGGGCGGTGCTTTCGCGGCCAGCTCGGCGCCGAGGTTGCCACCGGCACCGGCCCGGTTGTCGACGATCACTTGCTGACCCAACTGCTCGCCCAGCTTTTGCGCGACGATGCGGGCGACGATGTCAACCGCGCTGCCGGGCGACGAAGCGGCTATCATGCGCACCGGCTTTACCGGATACGACTGGCACCAGGCGGCGGAAGCCATTGCGGCCATCGCGCCGCCCAGCACTGTTGCCCGGACAAGAAATTGATCGCTCATCATTGCTCCATCGCTACGAATTCAAACATTTACTGCGCCGCATACTTCAGATAGCGCGGATCGCCGACCGAATGCTCGTTGGCGGCACCGTAATGCCAAAGAGACGGATACTGCGATTCCGCGAGCCAGGTCACGGCCGGGGGCTCGGCAAAGCGCGTCATCATCTTCAAAACGCAGAACAGCGCGGTTTGATCCACCAGCCAGGCAGCACGCTCGCGCTCGATATAGCGCAGCGTGTAATTGCCAACGGTTTGGAGGTAGCGGCGCGCCGCGTCGGTGGGGTTCGCCACGATAATATTGGCAATGACGTCAAGCCATGGCGAATCGATTGGTTCCCGCCGGTTCAGGCCGACGTCGGCGCCCGCTGCTGCATCGACGAGCGCATCGAGGCTGCCTTTGACGATGATGTCGACGTCGAGGCTGAGAATGGGCCGCTGATAACACTCGAGCCAGTAAGGCAGGTGCAGCAGGCGACCGCAAGCATAAAAGGATTTTCGCTGCTGGGGCTCGCTGTGAGGAAAAGGACATGCTTCCGTCGACAGCATGAGGCGCTCGAGCCTTGCCTCGCGCGCCACCTCGCGCGTTTTTGCGACGAGACCGTCATCGGCATCGTAAATATGAACGTGCAGCAAATTACTGCCCTGCGCATGTTCCGCAAACGAACGGATGAAAGCAAAACCATGTTTGCGCAAATAGGCTGGATCGCAGGACACCAGTACGACGCAGCGCGAATCGCGGTATCGATTCACCTCGTCGAGCATGCGCGGCGGGCCAAGATCGCGCCCGCCGGTGGCGATCTCATCGAGCGTGGCACGGTCGAACGCGACCAGGCGCGGGTAAATAAACTTTCCAGCGCGCGCAGCGGCCTCTGCGAACGCCGCCTGCGCTTCGTCGAAGCGCCCCAATTCAGTGAGCGTATTACCCCGCCGCATGGGGATCTGATGATCCTTGGCGTCGAGCCGCGATGCCAGCGCCAGTTGCGAAAGCGCGTCGTCAAAGCGTCGCAATCCATGCAGAACCGCGGCCAGGTTGACGTGCGCGCGCACGAGGTCCGGCTTGAGTTCAATCGCGCCGCGCAGGCAGTGCTCTGCTTCCTGCAAGCGGCCGAGACGGCAATAACACATGGCGAGATTTCCCAGCGACCACGGATCGATTCGAATCTGCATGGCACGGTCGAAACAGGCGATCGCCTCTGTCCATACCGTGTCGTCCATCGCGATGCGGCCGAGCCAGATCAATGCGTCGGCATCGTCCGGTGACCTGGCCAACACCTGCTCGCATAGATTGCGTGCCTGCGCATGTTCACCCGCGTCAAAGTGCCGCGCGACATCGGTGAGCATCTTATCCGTATCGGAATTGTCCGGAAGCGCCATGCCGGTTTTATCAGCGCGTCATTCGGGCTTGGCGCCCGAAGCCTTCACCACCGGCGCCCATTTTTTTATTTCTGTTTTGATGAAATCGCCGAATGCAGCCGGCGTGCCACCGATGATTTCAAAACCGACGTACTCGAGGCGCTCTCTGACGTCGGGCAATTTAAGCGCACGCACAATCTCGTCGTGCAGGCGGGTCACGATTGCGGGCGGCGTGCGGGCAGGCGCCAATACCCCGTACCACGCGGTTGCTTCGAATTTTGGAAATCCTGATTCTGCGATGGTCGGCACATCAGGTACGGCGGACGAACGCCTGGCGCCCGTGACCGCCAGCGGGCGCAGGCGGCCGGCCTTGATATGGGGCATGACCGATGACATCCCGCTCACCATCGCCTGGACCTGGCCACCGACAAGGTCCACCACTGCCTGTCCGCTGCCTTTGTAGGGCACGTGTTGCATGTGAATGCCCGCCGCCAGGTTTAACAATTCCCCTGACAAATGGCCCGGACTCGCAACCGCCGCGGACGCGAAATTGACCTTCGTCGGATTGGCCTTGGCGTAAGCAATGAATTCCTGGAAATTTTTTGCGGGCACCGAGGGATGAACGACGAGAATATTGGGCGCCTCAGCGAGCAGCGTAATCGGCGCAAAGTCCTTGACCGGATCGTAGGGCAGCTTCGCATACAAACTGGGCCCAATCGCCAGGTTGGCGATATAACCGAGCAGGATCGTGTAGCCGTCGGGCGCCGCATGCGCCACCAGGTCCGTCCCGATGTTGCCGTTCCCGCCCGCCCGATTGTCGACGACCACCTGCTGCGCAAGTGCTTCAGCGAGTTTCGTCGCGAGCGTGCGAGCCAGGGTATCCGTGCTGCCGCCGGGCGCAAACGGCACGATGAAGCGCACGGGCCGCGTCGGGTAGGTATCGGCCCCGACGGCGGCCGCCGTGACGAGCGACAGCGCTGCGGCCAGGATTGCGCCCGCTAAAAATCTCAGCTGGCTGAACGCCGCCATGATCGCCAACGTTGCCTCGCCCGTTACGGCTTTTTGGTCACGCGGTCTTCGGCGCGCCAGCGCTCCCACGCGAAGCGCTGATCGGCATCGATCTTCTCGTCCTCGAGCATCGTGCGCACGAGTGCGGTGACATCGGACTCGTAGCCCTTTTTGCGCTTGGTAAAGTTCCAGCGATGACCGGCAGGGAAGACGGGCGATTTGAGCAGGTCTTTGAATTTCATGATGAGGCAATGCCTTTCGAGGCGTGGCTGCGAACGCCGCTCAATTGCGCGGCGCGGATAAAACACTGACCCCGATCATCGAGTCGCGCGAAATCAGGTTGACCAGCTCGTCTTCGCTCATCCGCTCGGTGCCGGCCGGCCGTTGGGGAAGCACGAGATAGCGCATGTCGGCGGTCGAATCTACGACGCGCACTTCAATGTCATCGGGCAGGCGCGTGCCAAACTCGGCGAGCACTGCGCGTGGCTCGCGGACAACGCGCGCGCGATACTCGGGACTCTTGTACCACGCCGGTGGAATGCCCAGGACCGCACGCGGATAACACGAACACAGCGTGCAGCAAATCACGTGATGCCGCGCGGGCGTGTTCTCGACCACCGTGAGTTCCGGCGTCAGATTCAGGTCGATGCCGAGAAACTTTTCGATGGCTGGCTTGGCGTCGGCCAGGAGCTCTGCTTTGTATTGCGGATCGCACCAGGCATGCGCGACTACCTTCGCGCCGAGTTCCGGCGTGCGCGATTCCGTGAGTTCGATCTGGCGGCGCAAATCGTCG
>JADMIO010970594.1_pt1 | contig 16508 bp, 15 predicted proteins | sample 8958161 | NCBI WGS metagenome assembly JADMIO01 (sample SAMN16585339, study PRJNA669376) | soil metagenome | isolation source: Crop rotation soil | place: USA: Cullars Rotation, Alabama | collected 2011
TAGCGCGAAGGCTTCAGCCGAGCGGCCGCCGGACGGCTGGTCACGGCGTCAACGGCCTCGCGCCGCCGAGCCCCGTCGACCAATGGCGACCGATTGAACATCCGCCCTCGAACGAGCTCTGGCAGGCGCTGTGGCACGAAGGCTGTGCCAAAGTCCGAACTCGTTTCGAAACGAGTTGATTCTCGACGACGCCGATCACCGCGCCGTCTGACATCTCGAAGTGAGTCCCGGCCCTGCGTGGTCGCAGGCGTAGCGCGAAGGCTTCAGCCGAGCGGCCGCCGGACGGCTGGTCACGGCGTCAACGGCCTCGCGCCGCCGAGCCCCGTCGACCAATGGCGACCGATTGAACATCCGCCCTCGAACGAGCTCTGGCAGGCGCTGTGGCACGAAGGCTGTGCCAAAGTCCGAACTCGTTTCGAAACGAGTTGATTCTCGACGACGCCGATCACCGCGCCGTCTGACATCTCGAAGTTGAGTCCCGGCCCTGCGTGGTCGCAGGCGTAGCGCGAAGGCTTCGGCGGCGTTGTCAGCCGTACGGCTAATCAGGACGTCACGCAGTCAGGCGCAGCCGCGCCTCAGTCGGTCCGTCGAACCGATTGCAGGAACATCGTGCGCTCGAACAAATCGCTGGCGGCCGCTGTGGCGCGAAGAATGTGCCAGAGTCCGAACTCGTTTCGGAGCGAGTTGATTCTCCGGTACGCAGAATTCTCGCCGGTCCCGACACGACATGGCGCGGGTTTCGTGCCGTAGGAGGTTTGCGTTACCGCCGGCGCTCGATCGTGATCCGGCGGGCGTCCCCGCCCGCCTCTTCCAACCGCACGGCAAGCGCATCCGTGGGCCGATTCGGCCACCTGTCGGCCCATTCGATCGCCACCACGCTGTCGGGCGTCGTCAGCTCGTCGAGGCCGAGGTCGTCGATTTCCTCGGGGCGCAGGCGATACAGGTCGACGTGGTGGAGCGTCATCCGGCCGCGGTACTCCTGGATCAACGTGAACGTCGGGCTCGACACGTCGTCGGGCGCGGCGCCGATTCCGCGGGCCAGGCCGCGGACGAACGCGGTCTTTCCCGCCCCCAGGTCGCCGTAGAGGAGCAGCACTTCCCCGCCGCGGAGCGTCGCGCCGAGCCGCGCCCCGGCCTTCGCGGTCTCGTCCTCGGACGTCGTGACGACGACGCCGTCGTCGGGCGTTGCGGCGGCTTCCTGTCTGTGCGCGTGGTCGGTCACGTCGGTGCGATGATGGCGCCGGGGCCGCTTACTCGGCGCTCTTCCCGTGCGGCTGCTTGCGCCGGGCAGTCAGCTCCATCACCGCGTCGCCGAGCCGCGACGCGATGTCGCCGGCGACGAGCGCCACGTCCCCTTCGTCGGCCTCCGCGAGATCGCCGGCGGTGCCGTGCAGGTAAACGGCCAGCTTGCAGGCGGCTTCGGCGTCCATCAGCTGCGCGAACCAGGCGGCGATCATCCCGGTCAGCAGATCGCCGGAGCCGCCGGTCGCCATTCCCGGGTTGCCGGTCAGGTTGACGAACGCGCGCTGGTCGGGGCCGGCGATCACGGTGCGGTGGCCCTTGAGGACGACGGTTACGCGATGCGCGGCGGCGAACTCGAGCGCGTGCTGCAGCCGGTCGTGCTGCACCGCCTCGACCGACGTGTGCAGCAGACGGGCCATCTCGCCGGGATGCGGCGTGATGATCATGTCGACGCCGTCCCGCCCCATCAGCCGCTCGGGCTCTTCGGCGAACGCGTTGAGGGCGTCGGCGTCGAGCACCAGCGGGACGCCGGCGCGCTCGACGAGCGCGTGCACGAACGCCGCGGTCGACGGCTGCTGGCCGAGCCCGGGGCCGAGCGCGATCACGTCGGCCTTGACCTCGAGCACCCGGTCGACGGCGGCGTAGTCGACGGTGCCGGCGGCGGTCTCGTCGAGCGGCTCGGTCATGTACTCGGGGGCCATCGCGCCGATCGTCTGGACGCACGAGCGCGGCGTCGCGATCGTCACCAGCCCGGCGCCGGAACGCAGCGCGCCGATCGCGGTCAGATGCGCGGCGCCGCTCTTCCCCATCGACCCGGCGACGACGAGCACGCGGCCGAAGTCTCCCTTGTGCGAATCAGCGGTCCGCACCGGCACCAGCGCGCGCATGTCCTCGCGGGTGAGGATCTCGATGTGCGGTCCCTCGACTTCGTCCAGGACCGGCAGCGGGATGCCGATGTCGGCGATCACCAGGTCGCCGCCGTGCGAATCGGCCGGCGGCAGCACCAGCGGGATCTTCGGCGCGGCGAGCGTGACGGTCATCGACGCCTCGATCGCCGCCCCCTCGAGGTGGTGAGTGTCCGCCGAGACGCCGGTCGGCAGGTCGATCGCCACGACCGGCACGCCGAGCCCGTTGACGTCGGCGACCACGGTCTCCAGCAGCCCGGTGAGACGGCCGTGGAAACCGGTGCCGAGGATCGCGTCGACGATCAGATCGCACTCGGAGATCTCGCTGAAGTGCAGCTCCCACTCCTGGGCGTCGGTGATCTCGACGACGGTCAGGCCGATGCGGCCGAGGATCTCGAGGTTGACGCGGGCGTCGCCGCGCACGTCGCCGACGCTGCCGAGCAGGAACACCGACGCCTCGACGCCGCGCTGGGTGAGCGTGCGCGCGATCACGAAGCCGTCGCCGCCGTTGTTGCCGCGGCCGCAGAGCACGCCGACCCGGCTCGAGGCGAGGTCCTCGAACGCCGCCTCGATCGCGGCGACCGCCTGCCGCCCGGCGTTCTCCATCAGCACCAGCGAGGGAATGCCGATCTCGTCGATGGTCCGGCGATCGGCCTCCCGCATCTGCTGCGTGTTCAGCACGCGCATCCGGCGAGCGTACTTGCTTGTGCTAGACTCCGTCAAACATATGGCTTTACGCGGCGCGGTCTACGTCAACGGGACGATCGCCAGAGCGGCGGACGCGATGGTGCCGGTCTACGACCACGGGTTTGTCTACGGCGAGGGCGTCTACGAGACGCTGCGCACCTACCACCGCGTGCCGTTCCTCTACGAGCGCCACCTGGCGCGGCTGCGCGCCTCGGCCGACCGGCTGCAGCTCGCGGTGCCGTTCAGCGACGACGAGCTGGCGGAGCGGATCCGCGAGACGATGGCGGCGGCGGGCGAGATGCCGGAGGCGTACATCCGCATGCTGCTCACCCGCGGCGTCGGCGAACTGACCTACGACCTCAAGGCCACCCCCACCCCCTCGGTCATCGTCATCGTCAAGCCGTTCGACGAGCCGCCGGCGCGGGTGTTCTCCGAGGGCATCCGCATCTCGCTCGTGCCGATCCTGCGGAACCACCCGGGGTCGGTCAACCCGGTGATCAAGTCGAACAACCTGCTGAACAACGCGCTGGCGATGCAGGAGGCGTATCGGCGCGGGGCCGAAGAAGGCCTGATGTGCAACTATCGCGGCGAGCTGTCGGAATGCTCGCAGTCGAACTTTTTCATGGTCCGCGACGGCGTGGCGCTGACGCCGAAGTCGCAGGCCGGGCTGCTCGAAGGGGTGACCCGCGCGTTCCTGTTCGAGGTCGGGAAGGACGTCGGCGTCGAGGTCCGCGACGAGACGCTCTTTCCCAAGGATCTCGAGACCGCGGACGAGGCTTTCATCACCAGCACGACGCGGGAGCTGAGCCCGGTCACGCGGATCGACGATCGGCCTGTCGGCTCGGGCACGCCGGGCGCGGTCACGATGAAGCTGCTCGACGGCTACCGGAAGCGCGCCGAGAGCCTGACGCGTCCGCTCGCCGTGAAGAGCTGACGCGCGGCCGCGTCAGGCCGACCTCGGCCAACAAGTCGAAGACATCGGTGCGGATCCGATTGGGCGCGTACGCAATTCCAGGCGCGGCCACACCATTCGGGCACGTCAGTGCATCGCGGCGCGTTCCTTAGGTCGCGGCCCGACGATGCTCGAGCACCTCAATCACATAGTAGTCGCCCGGCTCGGGCTGTTCGATCGAGAAGCGCGTCGCGCCGACAACCGCCGCCTCGAGCGAATGAAAGAGGCAGCACTCGTTGGTCTCCATCTCGCTCGCCATCGAGTTGCAGGAGAGCGGCGAGCATTCGAACCCGAGCACCCCGGCCATGGATTTGCTGACGCTGTCGAAACCGAGCCGCTCGAAAGTCGAAGGGATCGGATCGGGACGAACGTCGGCCGGCACAACCAGGTCGGACCCGGCACCGGCGCGAAACAGTTGGGGATGGATCCGATACGCAAACAGACGGGCAGCCGCCCCACTGTCCTGCGGAACGACCGCCAGCGCGTCGGCGACGCGATTGAACCAGCCGAACCCGTTGTGCAGCCAGTGATCGATCCAGCCGTCGGGGGCGCGAGACAGGCAATCGCTGGCGCTGCAGATCTCGCGCACGGCAGGAGCGTTCAGCCAGTCGGGCCTGGGCGCAACGTGCTTCGCGAAGTACCCGGCATCGATCACGGAACCGGTTACGCCTTCGCGTCCACCATTTCCTCGTAGGCCTCCAGCGGCGGACACGAACAAATCAGATTGCGGTCGCCGTAGGGGTTGTCGATCCGCGACACCGCCGGCCAGAACTTCGCGCCGCGGACGTAAGGCAGCGGATAGGCCGCCTGCTCGCGCGAGTAGGGGTGGCTCCACGCGTCGGCCGACACCTCCTCGGCCGTGTGCGGCGCGTTCTTGAGCAGGTTGTCCTTCGGATCGGCGGCGCCGTCCACGACCGCCTGAATCTCCTTGCGGATGGCGATCAGCGCGTCGCAGAAGCGATCGAGCTCGTCCTTCGACTCGCTCTCGGTCGGCTCGATCATCATCGTCCCGGCGACCGGGAACGAGACCGTCGGCGCGTGGAAACCGTAGTCCATCAGCCGCTTGGCGACGTCGAGCTCGTCGACCGAGGCCTTCGCGTGCTTGAACGGCCGCAGGTCGAAGATCATCTCGTGCGCGACCCGCCCGTTCTCGTTGGCGTAGAGCACGTCGTAGTGCCCCTGGAGCCGCGCCTTCAGGTAGTTGGCGTTGAGGATCGCGACCCGGGTCGCGTCGGTCATGCCGCCGGCGCCGAGCATGCGGATGTAGCCGTACGAGATGAGCAGGATGCTGGCGCTGCCCCACGGCGCCGCCGAAATCGAGGGAATCGCCTGCTCGCCGCCGACCGGCACGACCGAGTGCCCGGGCAGGTACGGCGCCAGGTGGGACGCGACCGCAATCGGCCCCATGCCCGGACCGCCGCCGCCGTGCGGAATCGCAAAGGTCTTGTGCAGGTTCAAGTGACAGACGTCGGCGCCGATCGCCGCCGGGCTTGTGAGGCCAACCTGCGCGTTCATGTTGGCGCCGTCCATGTAGACCTGGCCGCCGTGCTCGTGCACGATGGCGCAGACGTCGCGGATCGCGGTCTCGAACACGCCGTAGGTCGACGGATAGGTGACCATCAGCGCCGCGAGCGTGTCGCGATTGGCGGCCGCCTTGGCGCGCAGGTCCTCGACCTCGACGTTGCCGCGGCTGTCGCAGGCGACGACGACCACCCGCATCCCGGCCATCGCCGCGCTCGCCGGGTTGGTGCCGTGCGCCGACGACGGGATCAGCACGACGGTGCGCTGCCCCTGGCCGCGCGACTGATGGTAGGCGCGGATCGCCATCAGGCCGGCGAACTCACCCTGGGCGCCGGAATTGGGCTGGAGCGACACCGAGGGGAACCCGGTGATGCGGCAGAGCGCGTCCTCGAGCTCGGCGATGACCTGGGCGTAGCCCGCGGCCTGACCGCGCGGCGCGAACGGATGCATCCGCGAGAATTCCGGCCAAGTGACCGGCATCATCTCCGACGCCGCGTTCAGCTTCATCGTGCACGAGCCCAGCGCGATCATCGACGTGTCGAGGCCGACGTCCTTGCGCTCGAGCCGGCGGATGTAGCGCATCATCTTCGTCTCGGAGTGGTGCGAGTTGAAGACGGGATGCGTCAGGTACGGCGAGGCGCGGCGGAGCGCGGCCGGCACCCGCGGGCTGACCGCCGCTTTCGGATCGACTTCGAGCGCCGGCGCGGCCTTCCCCAGCGCGCCCGCGACGATCCGCACGATCTCCTCGACGTCCTCCACCGTCGTCGTTTCGTTCAGCGAGATGCCGATGCCGGTGACGCCGGTCCCGGACGGATGCTGCGATTCGTAGTAGCAGAAGTTCACTCGCGCAGCCTCGGCGGCGCGGCGGACCGCGGCGAGGTCGACGCCGGTGACGTGCAGCGTGTCGAAGTAGCCGGCGTTCGACTGCCGGCAGCCGAGCGCGGCCAGCGCCTGGTCGAGCGCCCGGGTCAGGCCGTGCACGCGCTCGGCGATCGCGCGCAGGCCATGCGGGCCGTGATAGATCGCGTACATCGCGGCGATGTTGGCGAGGAGCGCCTGCGCGGTGCAGATGTTCGACGTCGCCTTCTCGCGGCGGATGTGCTGCTCGCGGGTCGCGAGCGCCATGCGGTAGGCCGGCTTCTGCCTGGCGTCGATCGACAGCCCGATGATCCGCCCCGGCGCCTGGCGGACGAACGACTCGCGCGTGGCGAAGAACGCCGCGTGCGGACCACCGTAGCCGAGCGGCACGCCGAAGCGCTGCGAGTTGCCGAGCACCGCGTCGGCGCCCATCTCTCCGGGCGGCGTGAGGATCGTCAGCGCCAGAAGGTCGGTCGCCACGGCGACGAGCACCCCGGCCTTGTGGGCCCGGTCGATGATCGGCCGGAGATCGCGGACCTCGCCGCGGCAGTCCGGATACTGCAGCAGCAGCCCGAACGCCCGCTCGATCGGCAGATCGTCGGGATTGCCGTAGACCACCTTGACGCCGAGCGGCTCGGTCCGCCCCTCCAGCACGCTCCGGGTCTGCGGAAACAGGCGATCGGAGGCGACAAACAGGTTCTCTTCCGCCGCCTTCTTGCCGTTGAGGCGGTGGAACATCGCCATCGCCTCGCCGGCGGCCGTCCCCTCGTCGAGGAGCGACGCCGTCGCGACGTCCATGCCGGTCAGGTCCTTGACGACCGTCTGGAAGTTCAGGAGCGACTCGAGCCGGCCCTGCGCGATCTCCGCCTGGTAGGGCGTGTAGGGCGTGTACCAGCCGGGGTTCTCGAAGACGCACCGCAGGATCACGCTCGGGGTCACGCAATCGGCGTAGCCCATGCCGATATAGGACTTCGCGACGACGTTCTTCGCGGCGATGCCGCGCAGCCGGCGCAGGTAGCCGGCTTCGCTCTCCCCTTCGGGCAGGGCGAGCGGCGCACGCAGCCGGATGGCCGGCGGAATCGTCTGGTCGATGAGCGCGTCGAGCGACGGCACGCCAATCGCGCGCAGCATCTCCTCGCGCTCGCGGGCGTCGGGCCCGATGTGGCGGCCCTGAAAGGAACCCGGGGTGTCGGTGTGCATGGATGTCTGCCGGCCGGAAAGAGAAACGACCGCGGTCGAACTACTTGACGAGATCGGTATACTGCGCGCCGTTCAGCAGGTCGTCGGACTCGGCCGGCTCGGACGGCGTCAGCACGATCATCCACGAGCCGTGGGGATCGGAGTTGACCGTCTCGGGCTTCTCGGTCAACGCGCCGTTGACCTCCGCCACTTCACCGCCAAGCGGCGAGTAGAGCTCCGACACCGCCTTGACCGACTCGATGGTGCCGAAGACTTCCCCCTTCTTCAGCCGCCGGCCGACTTCGGGGAGCTCGAGGTAGACGACATCGCCCAGCTGTTTCTGCGCGAAGTAGGTGATGCCGACCTGTGCGTGCGACGGGTCGAGCAGACGCACCCACTCGTGCTCTTTGGTGTATTTCCGATCGTCAGGGTACATAACGGCTCACTCACGCGCCCTTGGGGCGCTTGTAAAACGGCATCGGCACCACCTGCGCCCGCACGCGGCGGCCGCGCAGGTCGACCTCGAACTCGGTGCCAGGCGCCGTGCGATCGGACGGCAGATACGCCATCCCGATGGCCTTCTTCAAGAACGGCGTCTGGGTGCCGCTCGTCACGACGCCGGCCTTCTGTCCGTCGAGGAACACGTCGTAGCCGTGCCGGGCGATCGCGCGGTCGAGCATCTCGAAGCCCACGAGCTTGCGCGGGGGGCCTTCCGCCTTCTGCTTCCGGAGCACGTCGGCGCCGAGGAACTCCGTCTTCTTCCAGCCGACGATCCAGCCGAGATCCGCCTCCATCACCGTGGCGGATTCATCCATGTCGTTGCCGTAGAGGCGCATCGACGCCTCGAGCCGCAGCGTGTCGCGCGCGCCGAGCCCCGCCGGGACGACGCCCGCTCCCTTCCCCGCCGCCAGCACGGCGTCCCACACCCGCTCCGCCGAATTCGGAGGCACGAACACCTCGAACCCGTCCTCGCCGGTGTAGCCGGTCCGCGAAATCGTACAGCGCACGCCGGCGATCTCGCCGGTCGTGAACCAGTAGTACTTCAGGTCCGCGAGGTTCGCGCCGGTCATCGGCTGCAACACGTCGCGGGCCGCCGGCCCCTGCAACGCCAGCAGCGCGTAGCGCGAACTGGTGTTGACCGCGGCGGCATCACCCTGCCCGGCGATGTGCTCGGTAATCCAATGAAAATCCTTGACGATGTTCGACGCGTTCACGACCAGCATGAAGTGGTCGTCCGCCAACCGGTAGGTCAGCACATCGTCCACAAACGTGCCCTCAGGGGTGGTGAGGGCCGAGTACTGGATCTGGGTGACGGCCAGCTTCGACGCGTCGTTGCTCGTGATGTGCTGCACCGCCTGCAGGGCGTCGCGGCCGGCGATCTCGATCTCGCCCATGTGGCTGACGTCGAACAGCCCCGCCCGCGTGCGGACCGCCAGGTGCTCGTCGGCGATGCCGGAGTATTCGACGGGCATGTCCCAGCCGCCGAACTCGACCATCTTCGCGCCGAGCGAACGATGGCGCGCGTTGAGAGGAGTCTTCTTGAGCGGGGCGGGAACAGGCTGAGCCATCAGGTGGATCGCGTGGAAGCGAAATGACGCGCCCCTGCCGCGGGTACTGGTGCCGGCTCAGGGACCTATCTGAACCGTCAAAAGGTACTATGCGGCTCGCCGAGCGGTCAACAGTGGTTTCAATCCCCAATCCCTATCCCGCATCCTTGATCCCCAATCCTTCATCCGGCATCCTCAATCCCTATCCCTCATCGTTTATCCGGCATCCTTAATCCTTATCCCTCATCTTTATCCACCATCCGGCATCCGTCATCCGTCATCCGTCATCCGTCATCCGGCATCCGCCATCCGCCATCCGCCATCCGCCATCGCCATCCAGCATCCTCCAGCCCGGATCTCGAACTCGCCTCACGCTGCGGCGGATCTGTTGAGTGCTTCTGGTGGCGGTCTGGAATTGGCCGCCGCCGTGGGAGAGCGCTTGCGGCGGCCGAGCGGTGGCGTTCGCTTGGGCGATCGTTCGGGCGGTGACGCCGGGGCGTCCGCCAGCGGCCAGGTCAACCTGATTGTCTGGTTCGGGTGCCCGGTCGCGACCTCCACGATTGGTGGGCGAACGGGCCGTTCCGTGCCGGCGCACATTGCGACGACGTGGTATTGGCCGGGTTCGGGCGGTTTGACTTCGAAGACTGCGGGGCCGAGGCGGGTGGCGCGGATCGTGGCGAGTCCCAGACGGCCGATCGGGCCGGCGAGGAGCAGGTCGCATCCCTCCGCGGCTTCGAGGACGAGGGTGACCGCGGCGTCTCCGCCGAGCTCGATCGTTCCGATGTCAAGCCGCGGCGGCAGGGATTCGGCACGGGCGAGTGGCACGCGGCGAACGCCGGCTGTCTCGTCACCGACACGCAGCTCGCCGCTCCCTCGGGCCGCCGCCGCCACGGTGAATCGGCCGTCCGGGCCGGTTCGCGTCTCGCCGCCGCGCAGCTCGGTGATGTCAGCTCCGGAGGCGAAGAGCGGGAGATCCGGCATCACGACGACCGGGACACCGGCGACGGGCCGGCCGTCGCGCAGCACGCGTCCGACAATCATCGCAGGTGGCCGCAGCCGAATCTCCAGGTCCGCCCGATCGCCCTCCGCCGCGCCGGACCAGCGCCCCAGGCGCTCGTGCACGGCCACAACCTCGTACTGCTCGCGCGTCAGCGCGTCGAACGCGAAGAGACCCTCCGCGTCGGCGCGCGTCTCCCCGACCGCCAGGCGCCGCGGCGGGCGCGCGCGATCCTCGTCGGGCTCGATTCGGTAGAGGGAGACAATGGTGCCTTCGGCGGCCAGACCATCGGCGGAGCGTACCCAACCCGAGAGCGTGACGGCCGGCTCCAGCGTGACGTGGATTGGAAGCGCTGGCGTTCCGCCCGACAGATCCTCCAGACCGAGCCGCACGGTCGCGGCACCGCTCGCCGAAATCTCGAGCCAGCCGGTCGCGTCGGGGGCGCGTGCGGCGATCCAGAAGAGCCCGTTCGAGAGCCGATGCACGTCGATCTTCGGCTCGGCTTCTGTTTCGATCCGCGCCGCCGACGGGCGCGAGCGAGGCACATAGGGTCGCTTCGCGGAGACGCGAACCGGTCCGGATTTGGAAGCCGATGGCGGAGGCAGACAGTCGACGAGGCGGGCCCACACCGCGCGGCCGGTGGACAGCTCCGTCGCGGGCGCGCCGCCCGCGGAGACCGGCGCCAGCGCGTATTCGATACCATGCCCGTCCGCCCCGATGACGACACCCGGCGACGCGATCGGGACGCCGAGGCATTCCCAGTCGGATGCCGAAAGCCACTCGCACGCTGGCCACGCCGACGCCCGTCGATCCGCGCCGGCGTCGATCCACTCGAGCGGCGCACCGCGGCTTGCGAAGCGTCCTCGGAGCGTCCTCCGCCACGCGACCTCGACGAGGTGCACGGCGCGCGACGATGGCCAGCGCAACGGGCCGTCCAAGAGGTAACGCTGATCGGGTCGACGGAATGCCACGAGCGTCTCGACGCCCGCCGCGCCAGTCACGGCGATCTGGCCGGTCCGATCCACGTCTCCCCGCGAGTGCGCCGCGAGGCGCCAGGCGCCCTGACCCGTCCGGCGTTCGAACCGGAACACCTCGAGCGACCGTGGCACCGGCGCGTCGAACCGGACGTCGACCTCGACCCGCGGCCCCGATCGATCGGCTGGCACGCCGGGCGCGCCGAACGGCAGCCCCTGCGCGCTTGCCGCGCGCGCCAGCAGCAGACCCAGGATCGCCGGCCGCATCACGATCATCGCGCTCCCCCGCGCAACCGATCGAATGCGGCCATGAGCGACTCGCCGGTGACCGGACGATCGGTCAGCTCGCTGGCGCGCGCAGACGTCGAAATCCCCTCGCTCAAGAACAGATAGCGGTCGCAGACGTCGGCCAGGTCGTACAGCCGGTGCGACGACACCAGCACGCCGGCGCCCTCGGCACGGCGGCTACGGATCGCTTCCGACAGCCACCGGGCGCCGTCGGGATCGAGCCCTTCCCACGGTTCGTCGAGCACGATCAGCCGGAGCGCCGGCAGCGAGAACAGCGTTCGCAGACCGAGCAATTGCCTCGTGCCGCGCGAGAGCTCGCGGATCGGCCGATCTTCCAGCGAGGGGTCGACCGGGTGAAACAGCGCGCGCCACGCCGACGAGCGGATCGGAGGCACGGTCGACTCGCCGGCGAAATACGCGAGCCGGATCCGCCCGAGCGCGCCGGGAACGTCGAGACCGTCGAGCCGAACGATCCCTTCGTCCGGACGGACGAGCCCCGCCACGATACGGAGGAGCGTCGTCTTGCCGATCCCATTCGGGCCGACGACCCCTGAGACCTCGCCCGGGCCGGCCGAGAAGCTGACGTTGCGCAGCACGGCCCGAGGGCCGTACGTCTTCGACACGCCTGACAGCCAGACGAGCGGGCTCATGACGGCACCACCAATGGATGGTCGCGCCGGCAGATGTCACGCACACCGAGCAGCGCGATTGCCAACGCGAGCAGGAGATCCACTCCGAGCACCCGCGCATCGAGTGCAGGAAAACTCCCCAAGAGCAGGAACGGGCACACCGCCCCCGCTCCGCCGACCGCCATCACCTGGCGCCACCCCACGGTCGCGTGGTTCATGGTGACGAGCGACTCGACGAACGTGAGCCGGGACATGGCAAGACCGACTATGAGAACCGCCCACAAGACGCCGCCGGCCATCCGGGGCATCGCGAGACCGGCCGACCAGGCGATCGTCGACACGAGCACGAACGCGACGTGACGTTGTGGGGCGGCGGCCAATGCCGCCTGGCCGAGCATCATCGCGCACACGGTGATCGCGGTCCATGCCACGAAGCCGGGGAGCGCCGCCGCCGCCAGGTTGCCGCCTGCCAGACGCCACATGCCTCGACTGGTTACGAGCAACGGGTCGAAGAAGCCACGCGACGCCGCGGCGCGATAGCCGTTCGAGACGGCGAACATCTGCAACAGCAGGACGGACCCGAGCGCCGAATCGACCTCCCTGGGGCTGAGCCACAGCGTGACGATGCCGAGGAGGGCGGCACACCCGATCGCGATCCGCATCCAGACCGGCGGAGGCGACACGGTGAGAAAGAAGCGGATGCTGCCGACGCGAATCATGGCTTCACCTCCACGACCCGGCCGTCCCAGCCCACGAGCACACAGCCGTCGCCGGACGCGCGGAGGAGCAGGCGAGCCGGCTCCGGCAACTGGTAGCGGCGGCGCAGGCGGCCGTCGCGCCCGTACTGATTGAGCAGCCAGCCGCCGGGCTGCCCGCGTGGCGCGGACGACGGGGGCGAGCCGGAACCGAGCACCCATAGCGTGCCGTCGCCGGCGATCAGGAGATCGCGAATCGGCCGGCGCGGATTCTCCGAGGCCAGCAGCATCTCGGGCGCGACGATCGGAAGGCCGTCGAGCTGCAGCTCGCGCGACTCGCCCGAGGGTTCGGTGACGGTCACCGCGGCCTGATCCGGAAACCAGCACGCGACCGCTGCGGTTTCGCTGGCGCCGCAGGACACGAGGTTCAGCGCCGCGACGGAGGTCCGCGAGAGCGGCAGCGTCCGCGTCTTCATCGCGCTCCACGGTCGGCGTCCGGAGGCGCCGGGTGGACCGGCAGTGAGGGCCTCGGCCGGTGGCTGAAAGTCCATGACCTGATACAGCAATTGCCCACCGGCGCCGAAGATCCCGACGTGCGGCTGCGCGAGATTCACTCGCCGAACCACGTGTCCATCGGTGGTGAACTGTGCGAGAACCGTCCGGCCCACCAGCGTCCACATCGTTCCATCGCCGGTCGTCGCCAGGCCCCACACGTGCTCGTCCCCCTCGAGCGGCATCACCATCGTCCTTGTCCGACTGCCGCGATCCAGATCGACCGCGACCAGCGCGTTGCCTCCCGTCATGATCCAGACGCGCCCCCGCTCGGCAATGCGCCCGACGATGAGCTCGTTGCCGAGGATGGGGCCGAAGCGGACGCGCCAGGCCGGGTGGGTGGCGGGGTGCGCCCGGCAGCCCGGCCCGGCGAGCGACGCGGCGATGAGCACGCACGCCGCCGGGCGCCACGCCAACCGTCGATGTGTGTCGTCTCTCACAGACTCACCTGTTGACTGAGGCGACCGAGGCGGCCACGGGGCCGCCCCGGCCGCGCGGGCTACGATCCGATCAGCTTGCGCCGCGTGCACTCGACGGCATCGAGCTCGCAGTCGAGCCCCGCCGCCCACCGATACCAGAAGCTGTCGATGTTCGCGGCCCGCTGGTAGCAGTCCGCGAGGTCGGTGAAGCACCCGGCGCGGGCCTCGCGCGCGCTCGCGCCGAAGGCCATCACCGCAAAGACGCCGAGCACCATCCACTTCCGCATACGTCCTCCTCACCCCGGCCGTCCTGAGCGGACGGCTCCGATGTGCCACGACGGACGACTCCTCTCGCCGCGGGTGCGGCGGCCGGCCTTCGTCAGGCACGACCTTGCCGGAGGCCTCCGGCACCTTCCTGGTTCCCGACAGCCCGGACCCTCGCCGGAAGATCCGGGTGATAGCGCAGGTACGACTGGAGCGTGTGGTACGAAATCCCGAGCGCGCGGCAGGTCTGGCGCTTGTTGTTGCGGCAGCGCTCGAGCATCAGCCTCGCGTAGCGGCTGCCCCACGCGCGCATCGAGTCGCGGGCGCGAACCGAGGGCAGAATGACTTCCGAGAACCCGCCGAGGATCGCCGGCGGCAGGTCGTCGAGCTCGAGCGAGTTGGAATCGGCCAGCGCGACCGCCCGTTCGACGACGCGTTCGAGCTCGCGGACGTTGCCGGGCCAGTCGTAGGCGACGAGCGCGTCGGTGGCGCCCACCGACAGCACCAGCGAGCGAAACGTGCGGTGACGCTCGAGGAAGTAGCGGGTCAGCTCGAGAATGTCTTCGCGCCGCCGGCGCAGCGGCGGCACCTGCACGTCGACGCCGTTCAGCCGGTAGTAGAGATCGAGGCGGAAGCGCCCATGCTCGACCATCTCCAAGAGCGGCCGATTCGTCGCCACGATGATCCTGGTGTCGACGCGGCGCGAGCCGGAGCCGCCGACGCGCTCGATCGAGAGATCCTGGATGGCGCGCAGCAGCTTCGCCTGGGCCGCCGGCGACAGGTCCGACACTTCGTCGAGGAAGAGCGTGCCCTGATGGGCGTGCTCGAACTTGCCGCGGCGGCCGCGGACGCCGGTCGCGGTCCGATCCTCGATCCCGAAGAGCTCCGCTTCGAGCAGCGTTTCGACGATCGCGGCGCAGTTCACCGCCACGAACGGTCCCTTGCGGCGGCGACTGAGCTCGTGGATCTGGCGGGCGACGAGCTCCTTGCCGGTCCCGCTCTCGCCTTCTATCAAAACCGTAAAGTCGGTGGGCGCGATACGCTCGATGCGCTCGCGCACCAGCCGGATTGCCTGACTGGACCCGATGAGCGGCGCGGCGCCGTCGACCGTCGAGCGCCCCGCCGAGAGCGGCCAGCGACCGTGGGCGCGCTCGATCTCGACGAGGAGCCCGGCGATGACCGCCGCGGCGGCGAGCATCTGGCGCGTGCGATCGTCGACGCGGCGAGTCGGCTCGAAGACGGCTTCGAGCTGCGGCCGGCCGGCCATCCGCGACGCCGGGAGATCGAGCCGGACGACGTTCCCCTGTTCGCCGGGCCCTTCTTCGTCGGTGCGGAAGGCGACCGAGCTCGCATTGACCAAGGTGCGCAGCTGCTCCTCGAACCGCTCGCGCACGAGCCGCGGCTCGCGCACCGCGGCCAGCCCCGTCGTGAGAGCGGCGAGCGCTGTCGCGGTTGCGCAGCGCGCCTCCCCACGCTGAGGCGCACCGGTGATCGTCTGGGCGGGCACTCTGGCGTCGCGCCTCACGTTGGCTCCTTCCTCGAGGTGTGTGCCGGGAGGCAGAACCAAGCGATGTGCCAGACGGGTATCGCGCAAAACAGCAGTCATTTCAGGGTTCTCCGGCGATCGAAGAAGGAACGCGTCAGGCCCGCGGGTAGCGGCTTCCCCGTGTCGGGCGGGTGGGGTCGGTGAGCGGCGGGAAGCGACGACCCCGTCAGGGTCGCGGATTCCCAGAACAGTTCGCAGCGGTGCTCGAACTTGATCGCACCCTGATAGGTGACGCCCTGCTCGGGATCGAGCGCGGCGACCATGCAGCGCAGCACGTGGGCGCCGACACCGAAGCTGCGTGACGGGGTGACGATCTGCAGGTGGACGCGGGCCCCGGGCCGGAGCGGGCGCTGCCCTTCGATGAGGGCGCCGCCGGCGCTGAGATCGACCAGCGTGACCGGGCAGCCAGGCCGGATGGTGGCGCGGGTCTCACCGAGCAGCGGCGCGAGGAAGCGGGTGTCGTGGCGACGATCGGTTACCGGTTGATCCACGTTCGTCCTCCTGGGTCGTATTGCAGCACTCTGGTTCGCCCCGTGACGCCGAGCACGCGCACCGCGTATTGGGCGTGAGTGCCTCGCAGATACACGGTGCCCGAGGTGGCGGTGCCATCCGGCGAGCAGCTCAGGATCCGTGAGGCACCGACGCGAACGCCGTCGACTCTCCCGTCGGTGGCGCCGTCGGCGTCCGGCACGCCTGGAATCAGTTCGAGCCGGACGCCGGCAAAGGTGTCCGCCAGGCGCTCGGGCGAGGTCAGCGGCGGGTCGATCGCGCGCTGGATATCCGAGGTGCGGAGGCCGTTGCCATTGCCATCGAGATAGACCCGAAACGCGTCCCCCGGCGAGCCGGGCTCGAAGCGCAGGCCGACGGTGGCGGACCGCTTGAGCGCTTCGATATGGGCGCCCGTGACGCGCGCGGCGAGATAGCGCGCGGCGCCGGCGGTGCGGATTTCGTCGAGGGCGCTGCCGACCATCGGCACCGCGGCGCCGATCGCGATCGCGACGAGCGCGACGGTGAACAGCACCTCGATCAGGCTGAACCCCGAAACGCCGGATGAGCGCCGGATTGCCGGCACCCGGCGGCGGAATCGCCGGGTGCCGACCATGCGGTCAGTCGGCGCCGCCGGCACGCTCCCCCTTCTCGGGCGCGACGGTGACGAGCGGCTTGAGCTTCAGGAAGCTCTTTTCGCCGATGCCCTTGACTTTCCAGCACAGTGGGATCCGAAGCTTGGAATTCACGTGACTTGAAGTCGCGGC
>JADMIO011014787.1_pt1 | contig 16508 bp, 14 predicted proteins | sample 8958161 | NCBI WGS metagenome assembly JADMIO01 (sample SAMN16585339, study PRJNA669376) | soil metagenome | isolation source: Crop rotation soil | place: USA: Cullars Rotation, Alabama | collected 2011
CGCGACAACTTGTCCACGTGGAATTCTAAGCTTAGGATCCCAATGTGCTGGAAAGGGCATTGACCAGCGTAAACAGGGTGGCGATGCGCGTGAGGCCACCGAGCTGCCCGGTGAAACATCCGCACGGCACCAGCCGGCCGTGAACGTCACCGGTGAATTGAATGGTGAGTTCGTGCGGTTTTCCCGCGGGCTTGCTGCAACCTGCGAGGACGAGCCCGGCCACCACCAGCCATCGCCACGGAAACCGCATCAGTAGAGCAGCGAATAGGTGAGGATGTTCACGTTCACATCGGCGGCTTCCATGATCATGTTGCCACCGCAACAGCAGCAGCCCTTTGCGTTCTCCACGTCGTTCAAGCCGTCCTTGGAATAGACCATCACGAGCCGGCCGTTGATTTCCAGGCCCTCAACCTGGGTGACCCCACCGTGCTTATCCGTCAGGCGCTTGATCTGTTTCACCGTCGAGAAAATCGAGTGTGTCATCGGAATCTTCACCAGCTGGTATTCGGGAAAGACCAGCTTCAATTCCTTGCGCAGTGCGGCATCCCAATTTGCATCCGAGCAGCCAGGGCTGGAGAGAATGAATCCGCCATTGAGCAAGTATCGCCGCAGATTCTCGCGATCCTTCGTCGTAAGCGAAAACGTGTCCTCGCCAGACCACACACAAAACGGAAAGTTGAACACCTCCTTCGCATCGAGACGCACCGGCACGAAGTTTTTCCCGACGTTCAGGTTCGTGGCCCGCGTCACATCGGAGAGAAACTTGTCGGCAAAGCACACGGAGCTTTTTCCGCCCGCATAGACCAGATTCGCACACTGGATCTTCGTCAGATCCGCATTCGGCGCGGTCGCCGCCCGCGACACGGCGGCCTCGATTTCCGACTGCTTGCGCTCCGGCGCCGCTTTCGAGGCGGCGAAGGCCGCGGCGCAGACCGTGAAAACTGCCAGGAGGAAAAGAATGCCTGTTTTCATTTGGTGATCGCCTTGAAGTATTTGTCCACGAGATCGCTGTATTGCTCGATCGATGACTCGCCCTGCACGGCATCCGACTCGCGATCGATCGGCTTCAAGCCGTGGGTGACGTCCGTTTTGTCCACCGCCGCGGGTGAGGTTCGGGCGTCGGCCTTGGCCTGGCTATGGCCGCCGTTGCCGGGCTTGGAGGGCTGGGAGATACGCGTTTCATTGCCCAGGACAGGCACATTCGGCTGCGCACTGACCGCAAAACCCGAGTCGCCCTGCCCGCCGGGGCCGGACGCCTTGCCCATGCCGAATTTACGGCCGTTGCCAAACTTCCGGCTCTGCATCATTTGCTGAAAATTGTTGCCCGCTTGCATGCCGCGCTTGAGGCCAAGGTAACCGTCCATTTCGTCCGACATCTGCTGCCCCTGGCTTTGGCACTCCGAGAAAAGCTTGTCGAGTTCATCGGAGACCCGCTGGGCCAGTTGCGCGGATTGATCGCCCTTGCCCTGCAGCATCGCCTCGGTGGCATTGTTCGCGTGCATTTGGAGCCGGAGGTCACCCATCATCTCGGCGATCTTCTTCGCACTTTGCGCAGCCTTCGGAAACTTCTCCTGCGCGGCCTTCCCATCGTTCCAGAGCTTGTCCTCGACCTCCTGCAGTTCGTCGCCCACGGCTTTCTGAGCAGCCGCGAGATCCTTGAGCGCGAGTTGGTCTTCGCGGGTCAGCGGACCCGCACGATTGTAAGCCTTGGCCTGCCCGGCGAGCTGCTTCTGCGCATCGTCCAGCTGCTGGATGCGGTTGATGTCCTTGAGGATTTCCTGCATCAGCGCGAGATCTTCCAACGGCTGCGTGACCTGCTCGCGGCCCTGCTGCTCCGCCCCGCCCAGCCTGGCAAGTTGCTCGTCGGAGGCCTTCTTCATTTCGCCCGCCATGGGCGCATCGAGCTTCCGATCGCCCTGCGGAGTCGTACTGCGCTGCGCAAGGTCGTCGGTCGCGGACTGATTCTCCTTCGTCGACTCGCGAATCTCCTCCGCCTTCTCGCTGAGCGTCTCCTGCAACTCGGACTCCAGGTCATAGACCGGTTCCTCGCGCACGAACTTGTCCATCTCGTCGGCCATCTTGTTGAGCTTGTTGTTCAGTTCACCCTGTTTGGCCATGAGCTCGTCGAACTTCTTTTGCGCCGCTTCGTTTGGTCCTTGTTCGAGCTGCTTTTTCAAGGCCTCCGCCTGCTCGCCCAACGCGCTCTGCTGCTCGACGAGTTCGCGCAACCGGTTGAAAAGATCGGTGTACTTCGCCTCGATATCGGCAAGATCCGAGCGTTCGCGGAGGAAATCGTTGTATTCCTCCACGGTGATCACCGTCAGTGTGACCGGCTTGCTCCGCGCCAGGTGCGGTTCCGGGGCCGTATCGATGGCCTCGGCAAATAACGTGATCGTGTCGCCGGAATCGAGGTCCATGGTGTTGAGGTCCAGGGGCAGTGAGTCGCGCACATTGCGCACCACGGTGTCGTAATGCGTCACCTGCGGCTCGCCATAGACACCATTGACCGCCTTGTGAATGCGCACCGTCTTCACGCCGTAGTCGTCCTGCGCCTCAATGACCGCATCGATCTTAAAATCCAACGCCACGAAAGCGTCCGCCGGCGGAGTGGTCACCTGCACCTCCGGCCCGAGATCGAAAATCACCTGCAATTCGCATTCCCAAGTCTCCTGCGACGGATGCCCATCGCGATCGACGAGAGTAAAGGCCAGCCGCCCGGCATCCTTCGCGGTGAGGGTACCGCTGACTTCGTTTTCATTCCCCGAAGACACCACCAGGGGAAACGCCTGCACGTCGTCATGGGCGCGGGTGAAGTCGATGCGGCCTTCGCGGAGAGGCCGATTCGAGCGCAGGCGAAAGGTCAGTTCCGTGCCGGCCAGGGCCTTGAGGCTCTTAAATTGGAGCGGGTGCTCATCGGTCTTCAAGCCGGTATAAGCCGGCGGAGCGATCTTCACGAAGGCAGCCTCAAGCTTCGGCGTGAGAATCACCCCCACCCGACGTTGCTTGCTCACGCTGTGGCGTGCCTTGGTGTGTGCGACGATCACGAGATCATGGTGAATGTTTTCGATCTGCTGGGTAAATCCACTCTCACCCTTGTCGAACATCGGCAGCGTGGTGGCCTGCCCAGGCGCATCGGGCGCGTGATAACTGAGGAAAAGCTCGCCCGGATGATGGCCCGCCGTCTTCGCGGTGATGAGGATGCTTTGCCCGTAAACGACCACGGACGCGTCCGTGCCCGGTTCGCTGATTTCAATGCGGGTGAAGGAGTACGGCGGGTGATCGCCGAATGGATCGAGGAAACGGGGCCACTCGGTCCGGGTGATATTCCAGCACAAACCCGAAAGCATGAGGAGCCCGAGCAGACCGAACCCCGCGCGTTTCGCCTCCTCGCGCGGACGATCGCTGCGAGCCAGGCGAGGAAGATCGACCGCGCGCAATTCGTCCGCATAGCCGCCGATAGCCACGTCCGCGAGTTCGCGTGTGAGCGGAGCGAGGCGCTCGTCCTCCGTTTGTTCGCGCAATTGAAGAATATTGATGAGCTTCGACCCGAGTTGGGCATCGCGATCCTCAAGCACCCGGGCCACATGCTCGAACGACGGCTTCCGTACCCAGGCCACCCACATCGCCACCCCCGCGACTCCCAGCACCAGAGCGGCGAGGACCAAGTCGAGCACCAAGCGGCCCGCCCCATTGAGGTGCAGCACCACATCCGCCGCGAGCGCCGCGACGATGAAACCGATCACCCACGTCCACGCCCGCAGCGCGAGGCAGAGTCCCCGCTCCCGCTGCAAGCCGCGTCCCGCCGCGCTGAGTTGCGCCGTGACCGACGCCCGCTTCGCGGAATACGGCCGCGGCGATTTTTCGAGGAGAGCGCTCATGGCATGGTGTTCAGGAAAGTCCCCAGCGACGGCGCAGGAACCAATCGGCGGCGAAGCATAGACCGGTCAGCCAGAAAATCCAGACGCGATCCCATGCGGAAACGAGGCGGGTCTGCGGGCTGGCCTCGGAAGGTTCCTCGGAGAGCTGCCGGACAAAATTACCCAACTCCTCCGGCTGCAGAAGGCGTCCCCCGCTGGATTCGCAGAGCTTCTTCAAATAGGTGGTGTCCGTTGCGACCTCCGTCTGCTCCAGGTTCTCGTCGAACACGATAAAGCGCGCGGTTTGCCCGGAGCCGTCGGGAAATTTTGCCGTGGCCTCGTATTTGCCGGGTTTGTTGGGCACGAACTCGGCGACGAGTTTGTCCGGTGTGTTCGGGTCCGGCGCGAGCATGGTGCGGCCGGCTTCCTCGTTGCCATGGCGAATGGCCAACGGAATGTCGCGACCGATGGGTGCGGGGTCGCGCATCAACCCGCGGAAATAAATCTTCTCGCCGAGCGGCACATTCGCCGAGCTGGCCCGCAACGAAAATTTCTGCGTCGGCAGGAAGTCGCGACCGGCCATCAGCCACAAAATCATCTGGTCCCAAAAGCGATCGAAAATCGTGTTCGCACCCTCGACTTTGGCGTTGAAAGCCCAGCGCCAGAGGCCATCGACGCCGACACTGAGGACCTGGCCCGAGCCCACGCGGCGATGAATCATGCCGGGGTTGTCCGGACCGCCCGCCGCATCGACGGATTGCGCGCCGGCAAGCGAAGCGGCGAGCGGCTTCCGGTCGATGACCGCGCGGGCCGCGATGAGGTCAGGCACTTTCTCCGGGTCCGCCGATTCCGCGGCGAGAGCACGGAAAGGGGCCAACGCCTGGCCTTCCCGAGTGGCCTGAAGACGCACATGCTCAGTGGTCGCATCGCCCCAGGTGACGGGCTCGAGCTCGGTGCGCGGCGCCTTGTCGCTAAAGGCGCGACCCCGGCTGAAAACCACCGTGCCGCCACCGTTTTTCACATACTCCTCGAGCTGGATGACGCCCTCGGCACCGATCACCTTGTCCACCGAGCGACCCAGCACGATCACGTCGTAATTTTTCCAATCGCTGCCCTTCGCGGGCGGCTTGAGCTCACTCTCGCCCGGGGTTTTGCGAACGCTCCGGGCCTTCCCCTCGGCATAGAGCGTGATGGAATCGACATTCATCTTTTCGTTCCGCATGAGCGACCGCTGCAAAAAGGTCGTATCCCAATACGGTTCACCCTCGAGGAAGAGGACGCGGATCTGCTGGTCGATGACGTTGAGATACGTGAGCGCGGAATTGTTCTCCTCGTCGACCTCGCCATTCAGCGGGACGACGCGGACCTCATATTCATATTGCCCAACCGCCGGCTCGGTGACGTCGAAATGAACCGGAATCTCAGACTCCTCCCCTGCCTGGACGACCTGGGTTTGGGCAATTTTTCCCTCGCGCTTGAGCACGACGGTCAGCTTTTCCAACTCGCAGCCGACCAGCCGCAGCGAGGCGCCGATGCGCGCCTTTTGCTTCACGTAGGTGTAAGGTTGATAGCTCGTGATGCGCACGGAAGCGTCGCGCACCCTGCCCTGCCTGCCAAAGGGCACGGCAAAGATGGGAGTCTGCCTGCCCCGCGCGGCGAAACCGGTCTTCGCGGGGTTGGTGAGTTCAAAGTCGTGACCGTCGGAGAAGAGGATCAGCGCGCGCGCGCCTTCGTTGGCATGGAGCGAAGCGAGCATTGCGGTGATCGAGGAATGCAGGCGGGTCGTCGTGCCGGAACCGTCAAGTTCGTGCGCCGCGGCCAACGGCGTCGCCGTATCGGCAAAACGAAACATGCGCCAGTCGGTCTTCGAAGGGACACCCGCGGACGTGACGAGGTCGGCCTCGCGCAGAAGCTGCCGGGCGGCGTCGAGGCGCGTGCCGGCGGCCACATCGCGTTGCGCCATGCTGCGGGAATTGTCGACGGCGAGCAGCGTGACGCGATTGATCTGCGGCGGAGGGACGGGCTCGATGTGCGAGGGCTGAAGCAGCAGCAGCACGACGATTCCCGCGCCGATGAGCCGAAGAACCAGCAAGCACGCGCTTTGCGCGGGAGCAAGGCGGGAGCTAATGCGCCAATAGATGGCGACGGTCAGCACCAGCACGACGATCCCGAGCGCCGCGATCGCGCCGACCGGAAGGATGGGGTCGAAGACCAGGGTGGAGTTCATGCCGAGGCGGCGCGTTTGACGTAAAACTGAAAAGCCAGCTCAAGCAGGAGCAGAGAGAGGCCCCCCAACACGAGCCAGTGGAAGATCGGGCGGCCATGCACGAGATTGGAAAAATCCTCGCGGCCCTCGACGAAGTAACCCTTTTGCCCGTGTTCGCCAAGTTGCTCGGGCAGGAGCGCGCGATCGATGGGCCGCAGATCGCTCTCCTCCGGATTGCCATTCACGGCAAAGGCGGCGAGCAGCTTCGGTCCGCGGCGGAGAGTGTAGAGGCCGAGTTCATCGGGCACGAACGAGATCGAGGTGCGTTCACCGAGGGCCTCGGCCTTGACGGGCTGCGGCTCGCCACCCGGACGGGCGAAAACGTTCTCCTTGAGGTCGGCTTTCCACACTTCGCCGGTGACCGCCTCGCCAACCACGCTCGATGACGGTGCAGGTTCGTCGCTGGCGAGGTTCTTCACGAGTTCCTGCATCCAGGCGGGAAAGATACGCTGCCGGGCGAGATTGCTGGAAAACTCGCTGACCGAGAAATTCATCAGGAGCACCGAACCGAGGCCATGGTTGAGCTGCGCCATCGCGGGCGTGTCGTCGGCGTAGGTGAGCAGCACCGGGCCCGTGCCGGTCGCGCCGGCGTCATGGATGTCGTAAAACTCGAGCAGCGCGAGATTCTGCCGCTGGCCGCCGCGGAAAAGGCGAAGGAACTTCGACTTGAAGTCCCCCTTCAGGATCTGCTGCGCCCCGGAGCCGACGTTTGGCGCGACACGCTTCGATCCCACCTTCAGGGGCAACGCCGTGCCCGCGGCTCGTTCGATAGCCGCGAGATTCTCCGCGTCGGTGTCGCCATCGAGGAAGTAAACCACGCCGCCACCGTGAAAGGTGAAGTCGGCCACCAGCCTGGCGGCGGCGTCGCCCAACCGGCCGGCGTGCGTGAAGAAAATCTTGCGCACGGAGGCGAGTTTTTCCGCGTTCAGGCCAGCCGCACCCGTCTGCTCGGGAAGCAACGAACCCGCGAAGTTTTCATACGGATTGAGCGCAGTCCGCAGGAATAACACCGCGTCCTTCCCGGCATCCGGGGCGTCGGCCACAATGAGCACCCCCTCCTTTTCGACCACCGGCAGCGTGAGCACAAAATGGTCGTCGGCCGCGAGGGCATCGGGAGGGAGACTTACTTCACAAACATGCAGCCCGGGACCGCCGGAGGGGACGGGCAAGGCGACCTTGGTGGTGGACCACGGTGCGACTTCGATCTCCTTTTCAAAGCTCGCGCGGGAATCGACCATCACGCGCACGGGTGCGCGCAAAGATTCCGCCGCGAAATTGCCAATCTCGACTTCGAGTGTGATCGTGTCGCCGGCCAGCACCTGGCCCTGGCCGAGAGCTGCGCCGACGATGGCGTGATTGCCGCGCTGCTCCGCGCCCACATCCACAAAGAACAAACGCGCCCCGGGAGGCAGTGGCGTAAAATCGACGTTCGACCAATTCTTGCGCTGAAAGTCCGATAGATAGTAGATCTCCGCGCCCGCGGGTGTATTCGCCAGGAGCCGGCCGGCAACGACATTGGCCTGCGTAAAATCGGCACGGGTGTAGCCGGGCTTGATTTCCTGAACAAACCGCCGCGCCTCGCCAATTTGCCGCGTGAGGTCGAACGACGACGTGGCCGGCACCGCGCCGGCCAGCAACACATTCGCGGTGTCCTCCGCACCGAGCGTGGAAAGGATTTTGTCCGCTTCACTGGCGGCCCGCTGCCGGGCGGTCAATCCACCGCCCTGCTGCTCCATGCTGAGCGAATGATCAATGATAACGAGTACGCTGCGGACGGTTTTAGTTTCTGCCGCGGACCCAAAACGCGGGAGGACCGGCCTGAGGAACGCTAGCAGCAGCGCGATGAGGAACAACGTGCGGAGGACAAGGAGGATGAGATGCCGCCAGCGAAAGAGGCGCGAGCGTTGGGCGATCGTCTGGCGAAGATGCTTCACGGTCGGGAACTCGAAAAGCCGCGGGAACCGGAGATTCAGCAGGTGGATCACCAGGGGCGCGAGCACGAGCGCGGCGAGACCGGGGAACAGGGCGGAGTTGAGGAAACTCATCGCAGGAAAGGCGCAGTCATCACATTACCTCGACATTTCATTCTTCCCGCGGAAGCCCAGGTACGCCTCGATCGCATCCAAATACGGACGGCGCGTGTCCACGAGGCGATGCTGGATTTGCCGCAGGTCGGCTTCGCGAGCGAGGCCCTCGATGAGCGTGCGCATGTGGACCTGATAGTTGGCGCGGATGTCCTCGGGATCAACCTGCACCGTGTCACCCGTTTCGAGGTCGACAAACCTCGCGACGGCGGAATCGGGCAGGTGCAGTTCGTCCGGATCGACCACGTGCAATAACAGGATTTCGAACTTCCGATGAACGAACTGGCTCAGTGCCTCAAACAAAGGTGCGGGCTCGTCGAGAAAATCGGAGACGATGACGAGCCGGCCGCGCCGCTTGAACAGCGCGGCGCATTCCTCGAGCGAATGCGCGAGGCCGGTCCCGCGGCCCGGACGAATCTCCTCAAGCGCACGGACGATGCGGTGCAGATGGCGGCGGGTACCCCCGGCAGGAACGACGTTGGTAATCTTCTCGGCGAAAGTAACGAGGGCCGCCTTGTCGCCCTGGGCCAGCATGAGATACGCGAGCGAGGCGGCGATGCGCGCCGCGAGGAGATACTTCGACTGCCGTTTTCCGCCCGCGTAACGCATCGAACCACTGGTGTCGACGAGCAGGTAAACGACCATGTCGGTCTCCTCCTCGAATTGCCGCAGGTAGAGGCGCCGGGTACGGCCGTAAACCCGCCAGTCGAGATGCGCGAGATCGTCGCCGGGGACATATTCCTTGTAGTCCGCAAACTCCGCGGCGGAACCTCGATTCGGCGATTTGTGCCTCCCCGCGAAATAGCCCTCCACGACGGTCCTGGCAAAAACGAGGAGATTTTCGAAACGCTCGAGTTCCTCGATATCGAGCAGGCTTGGCGGAAGCGGCGGCGGCCGGAAGCGGGCGGCGACGGCGCTGGCGCCGTGGGGCTGGGGCAAAGGCGGCGGATTCATGCCATGCGGCGCGCGGGCATCCGCCTTAGTACGTCCGCTCCTGCACCGAGCCGAGGAGTTCCAACACGATGTCCCGTGCTTTTTTTCCCGCACCGGTCGCGCGGTAATTGGTGAGCACGCGGTGTTGCAGCACCGGCAGGGCCACAGCGCGCACGTCGGCAGTCTCCGGGGCCACGCGGCCTTCGAGCAGGGCCAGGGCCTTGGCGCCCAGGATGAGATACTGCGACGCGCGCGGACCGGCACCCCACTCCACGTAATCCCTGGTCATTTCCGGCGCCTCGGGATGGCCGGGGCGCGAGGCAGCGGCGAGGCGCACCGCGTAATCGATCACGTGGTCGGCCACGGGCGCAGCCAGCACGAGGCGCTGCACGGCGAGAATGTCATCGAGTGCCACGACGGGTCCGAGCTGAGCCGGAGTGCGGAGCGTAGTGCGACGGACGATTTCGACTTCCTCCTCGTGCGCCGGGTAGTCGAGGTTCAACGAAAACATAAAGCGATCGAGCTGGGCCTCGGGCAACGGGTAAGTGCCTTCCTGCTCGATCGGATTCTGCGTGGCGACGACGAGAAACGGATCGGGGAGAGGACGCGTCTGGCCGCCGACCGTCACCTTGTGCTCCTGCATCGCCTCGAGCAGAGCGGACTGCGTCTTCGGCGGAGTGCGGTTGACCTCATCGGCGAGGAGCAGGTTGGCGAAGATCGGGCCGGCAAAGTACTCGAACTCGAGTTTACGATCGCGCTCCTGGAGCAACTCCGAGCCGAGGATGTCACTCGGCATGAGGTCCGGCGTGAACTGGATCCGCTTGAAGGAAAGCTGCAACGTTTCCGCGAGGCTGCGCACGAGCAGGGTCTTGGCCAGCCCCGGCACCCCAATGAGCAGGCAGTGCCCGCGGGAAAAGAGGCTGACGAGCAGCAGCCGGATGATTTGCTCCTGGCCGACCATGACTTTGCCGAGTTCCGCCGTAATCCGCTCGAATACGGTATTCACGGCCTGCGGAGAAAGTTTGCTCATAAGGAAAGGGTTGCGGACGCCGGGACGCTAGCGAGCATCAGTGCATTGGCGAAACTTTTCTGTGCGCTTTCCGCGCGGGCTTCGGCACAGTTCTGCGCGTGACCGACGACATCGTTATCATCGAACATCTTTCGAAGCTCTACCGGCAGGGCGAGGTGGAGGTGCGTGCGCTCGACGATGTGTCGCTGACGATCGCGGCAGGAGAATTCCTGGCGCTGATGGGGCCATCGGGATCGGGAAAATCGACGCTGTTGCACTTGATTGCGGGCATCGACCGGCCGACTTCGGGGTTGTGCCGGGTACAGGGGGTGGATGTGACCGAACTCGATGAATCGCAACTCGCCGACTGGCGAAACCAAAATGTGGGGTTTGTGTTCCAGACATTCAATTTGATCCCGGTCCTCACCGCTTTTGAAAATGTGGAGTTGCCGCTCCTGCTGATGAACCTCTCATCCGGCAAGCGTGCGGAGATGGTGCGGCATGCGCTTTCGCTGGTGGGGCTGGAGGATCGCGAACGGCATCTGCCGCGGCAGATGTCCGGCGGGCAGGAACAGCGCGTGGCGATTGCACGGGCACTCGTGACCGATCCGTTGCTGATCGTGGCGGATGAACCGACCGGAAACCTCGACCACGCCTCGGCGGAACAGGTGCTGGGGATCCTGCGCGAACTGAGCGGCGGGGCCGGGAAGACGGTGATCATGGTGACGCATGACCCGAAAGCGGCGGCGTTTGGATCGCGGAGCGTTCACCTGGAGAAGGGGAGACTCTTGAATGAAGAAGCGTGATTCGATAGCAGCGGCGCCTGCGGCGGGCCCGGTAATTTTTCCGCGATGAGCGTCACCTCTTTCATCATCAAAAATGCCCTGCGCAACAAACGCCGGGCGGCTTTGTCGATTCTCAGCGTAGCCGTGAGTTTGTTCCTGCTCGTGGCCCTGCTCACGGTGATGCATGAACTCACGCAACCGCCGGAGGATGCGAGTGCTTCGCTGCGCGTGTCGGTACGCAGCAAGGTTTCCATTGCCGATCCCCTCCCCGCGCGCCAGCAACCGATCATCGAAAGAATTCCGGGCGTCGAATGCGTGACGCCATTCACCTGGTACGGCGGCAAGTTCAAGGACGATGAGAGCGTAGGGTTTGGCCAGTTTGCGATCGAACCGGGCAAGATGTCGCGGGTCTTTGGCGAGGCGAAGATCGACCCGGAGCAGGTCAAGAATTGGATCGCCGATCGCACTTCCTGCATCGTCGGCAAGGACACGGCGACACGATACAACCTGCACGTCGGGCAGAAGATCAGCTTGATCGGGATGATCTTTCCGTGCGACCTCGAGCTCACGATCGCCGGCATTTACTCCGGCACACTCGACGACCGGAATTGCTGGTTTCACCACAAGTATCTCGATGAGGCGATGGGCAACTGGGGAAAGGTCGGCACGTGGTGGGTGCGCGTGAAGTCGCCGGAAGTCGCACCGCAGGTCATTCACGATATCAACGCAGCATTCGCCAACACGGCGAACGAGGTGCGCGCGGAAACGGAGCGGGAATTTCAAATGAGCTTCGTCTCGATGTGGGGGAACATCCGGATTCTCATCACGTCGATCTGCTCGGCGGTGGTGGTGACGATCCTGTTCGTAAGCGCGAGCACCATGAGCATGGCAATCCGCGAGCGGTTTCGCGAGCTGGCGGTGCTCAAGGCGCTCGGGTTCCGACGGCGGGAACTATTTGCCTTCATCCTGGCAGAAAGCTTCGGCTTGGCGATCGGGGGCGCGTTGCTCGGAGCCGGAAGCGCGTGGTGGCTCTCGCGCTCACTCGACTGGCCGAAGGTCACGGCCGGCATCTTTCCTTATTTCGACGTCACGCCGCGAATCCTTGGGCTGGCGTTTGTCGTCGCCGCGACGCTCGGGATCGTCTCGAGTATTTTCCCGGCGCTCGCGGTGGCGCGGATGAGCGTGACGGAGGGACTGAAGACGCTGGATTGATGATCTGACCCGAGAAGAGCTTCCCGGGAAAAAAGTAAAACCCGCGCTGCACGAACTCGGGGGTCGTGCAGCGCGGGTCTCGAGGAGGAAAGCACGGGGGCTTTCGGGGAAAATCTCTAGCGCTTGCTGAACTGGAAGCGCTTGCGGGCGCCGGGCTGGCCGGGCTTCTTGCGCTCCTTCATGCGCGGGTCGCGGGTGAGCATACCCTCGGCCTTGAGGGGGGCACGCAATTCGGGATTGGTCTCGGTGAGCGCGCGGCTGATGGCGAGGCGCACGGCGCCAGCCTGACCGGCCATGCCGCCACCGCTGGCGATCACTTTCACATCGAAGGTGTTCATCGCCTTCACGACTTCAAATGGGCGCAACACCGTGTTTTGGAGGGCGACGGTGCGGAAGTATTCATCGAACGGCCGGCCATTGACTCGAATCTTGCCCGTGCCAGGCGACATGCGGATGCGGGCGACAGCTTCCTTGCGGCGGCCAGTGGTGACGAATTCCTGCGACATGATTATATAATATTGGTAACGGCCACCGGGTTTTGCGCCTCGTGCGGATGCTTCGGCCCGGTATACACCTTGAGCTTGGTAATGATCTGCCGGCCCAGGCGCGTATGCGGGATCATACCCTTAACCGCCTTCTGGACAAGCAATTCGGGGTGCCGCGCGCGGCGCGCCTTGACGCTCTCGCTTTTATGACCGCCGACGTAGCCCGAGAAACTCATGTAGCTCTTGGCGACTTCCTTCTTGCCGGTCACACGCACCTTCTCGGCATTGACCACGACCACAAAGTCGCCGGTGTCGCAATGCGGCGTAAAAATCGCCTTTTCTTTCCCGCGAAGCAATTGCGCGGCTTTGACGGCCACACGGCCCAAGACCTGATCGGCGGCATCAATCACCCACCACTGGCGGTTGACTTCGTTGGCTTTGGCGGAAAAGGTCCGATTGGCTGGCATAGAAAAAGGGGCGCGAAAGTAGGAAGGGGTGTAGGGGGTGTCAAATGGATATTGGGAAAAATACGGTTCAAAGCCGCGAGGCAGCTCGAGACCTTGGAAATCGACATTCAGACGGTTCCGAATTCCACGTTTCTACCGAGCGGTGGAGGTAAACAACTCGTGCGCGAGCACGCTCAAGCAGTAGAGGGCCGCCGTCTCCGTACGCAAAATAATGGGTCCCAGTGTAATCGGGCGGCACCCCGCACTTTTCGCGAGGCCGATCTCGGCGGGCGTGAAGTCTCCCTCCGGGCCCACCGCGACGAACACCCGGCGCAGGGACGCACCGGCAGGCAATTCGGCGAGCACGGATTTCAACGAACGGGCATCAGGCTGCAGCGAGCCGACGAGCATGAGGTCGAATTTCGGAGCACTCGCAAAAAAGGCCTTGGGCGAGACGGGTGCGGACACTTCCGGCACCCAATTCTGCCCGCATTGCTTGGCCGCCTCGATGGCCACCCGCTGCCACTTGTCTTTTTTCTTCCCCGCTTCGTCCGGATCATATTTCACCACGGTCCGCTCACTGAGGAGCGGCACAATGGCAGCCGCGCCGAGTTCCGTGGCCTTCTCGATGATGAGTTCCATGTTTTTGCCTTTCGGCACTGCCTGCCCAAGGACGATCTCGCACACGAGCGGAGGCGTCTGCGCGTGCTGAAGGTGACGCAGCGTCACATGTTGCCTGGCCGTTGCCGCGATCTCGCAGGTGGCCTCGCGTCCGCCTCCATCAAACACAACGACGCGCTCGCCAACACTCATGCGCAAGACGTCGAGACAATGGTGCGCCTCATCCCCCTCGAGCGCGAGGCGGTCGAGATTCCATTGGGCAGGCGGGATGTAGAAACGCGGCGTGGACATGTCCGATGAGTTTCAAATGCCGGGAAGAGCGTCAATGCGAGTCATCCCGGGCGCAAACCCGCGCTCATATCAGTCCCATCGCCATCATGCGCGCGAAGGCGGCCAGGGTATTGGCGTCGCGGATTTCGCCGCTCGCGATCATCGCGTGCAGTTCCGACACAGAAAAGTCACGACATTCGGTGATCGCCTCGTTCTCGTCGAGTTCCTGTCCGTGTATGTGAGGAACTACCGGGGAGGCCAACACGAGGTGGCTGTGCTCATCGGTGAAGCCGGAACTGGGAAAGAAATGACCAAGCGAGATTAGCTCGCCGCCGGAAGCCAGTTCATAACCGGCTTCCTCGCGCAACTCCCGCAGGCCGGTCGCGCGGATGGCGTCCTCCCCGGCGGGATCGTCGATTTGGCCGGCGGGGAATTCCCAGATCGTCGCGCGAATCGGGACACGCTCCTGCCGCACGAGCAGAAACTTTCCTTCCGCAGTGCGCGGTGCCACGACCACTGCGGATTTCCGATGACAGACCGTCCACGCAAACGGCGCCGGGCGCGTCGGCGAGGTGACCGTCACGCGATGCACCTCGAGATACGGATTTGCAAACAGCGTCTCGTCCGCTGTGGTCTGCCAGCCGCCGGCGTCCTGTATAAAATGATGAAATCGCATCCCCGCTGAATCGCCGAGCTGGCACGCAAAGGCAAAGCAATCCCGGTTTTGCTGAAAATCCGAACGAGGGGTTCGAGCGGTCCCGACGAGAGATGAGCGACAATTTTCCGGGTCAACCCTCTCAGTGTAGCTACTCTGTATCCTAATCCCATCACGTTGAGTGCGTGGAAAATAAGTAAGATAATAATTTGACTTATGTGAGATATGGATAAAAATATCATCGCGGCGTTGCCCTTCCCCCTCCACGCGTTTTCTGTCACCGGACAACGCGTGGGCAACGTCGCACTGATCGAATTCCAACAAATATGCCGCAGCTCAACTCCGCCTTAACCAACTTGCGTAAAAGTATTTATGCGAACGCCGGCATCGTGCGTGGGCGAGAGGTTCGCCAGTTGATCAACTCCCCTTCAGCGGAAGCCATTGATCCGATTATATTTACGCTTTCAAATGACAAACCTTAAGCAACATCTCGCCGACCTGACGCTGCTCCTCGCCCGTTCCGAAGCCGGAGCGGGTCTGGACAAAGCTGTGCTTGCTTCGAAGTTGCTCCCGCTTGTCAGCCTTGTGCAAACTCCCGTCGAGATTTCGGCAGAGGTTTTTGAATCGCTCGACAATGAAGGCCGCAAACTCGCGCTGGCTAGCTTTGCGTCCGTGTTGATTCAAACACACGACCTGTAGCCCCACCGGCACGGCCGGATCTTACCCCAACTCCGCCCGCCACCGCGCGAGTTGGGCGGCCACGTTTTCCGGAGACGGCGCACCGATGGCCTGCCGCGCGGACATGGCCTTCGCGAGGTCGAAGCAGTCGTAAAGATCGGCGGCGAACACGGACGAGAGCGCCTGGTAATCGGTCAACGCGAGTTGTGGCAGCGGCGTATTTCGCTCTGCGCCGAGCGCGACCGCCTTGCCGATGATCTCGTGCGCTTTTCGAAATGGGACCCCGTGATTGACGAGGTAATCCGCGAGGTCGGTGGCGAGCAGGAGCGGATCGGCCACGGCGCGCGCGCACGCGGCGGGATTCACCCGCGTGCCGTGCAGCATCCCGGCGAAAATCTCCAGGGCGGCCTTGATCGTGTCGATGCTATCGAAGACCGGCTCCTTGTCCTCCTGCATGTCGCGATTGTAGGTCATCGGCAGGCCCTTCAGCGTCGTGAGCAGCGACATCAGGTTGCCATACACGCGCCCCGTCTTGCCGCGCGTCAGTTCGGCCACGTCGGGATTTTTCTTCTGCGGCATGAGCGACGAACCGGTGGTGTACGCATCGCTGATCGTCACGAATTGAAACTCGCTCGAGGCCCACAGGATCATGTCCTCGCTGAGCCGCGAAAGGTGCATGGCCACGAGCGCCAGCCCAGACAGCAACTCCACCGCGAAGTCGCGATCGCTCACCGCATCCATCGAGTTCTGCGTGACTGTGGGGAAAGCGAGCAGCTTCGCGACGAGTTCGCGATCGAGCTTGATCGTCGAACCGGCAATCGCCCCGCTGCCAAGCGGCAGCACGTTCATGCGCACGCGCGCATCCGCCACGCGCCCGGCATCGCGATCGAACATCTCCACATACGCGAGCAGATGGTGCGCAAAGGACACCGGCTGCGCCCGCTGCAAGTGCGTGTAGCCGGGGATGATCACTTCGCGGCTCGCGTCCGCCAGCGTCACCAGTGCCCGCTGCAAATTGCGCAGCAACTCCGCGATCGCATCGCATTCCGCGCGCAGGTAGAGCCGCAGATCGAGCGCCACCTGGTCGTTGCGCGACCGTGCCGTATGCAGCTTCGCGCCGGCATCGCCGATCCGCCGGGTCAGGTCCGCCTCGATGTTCATATGGATGTCCTCGAGCTCCGTCTTGAACGCGAACTTCCCCGCCTCG
>JADMIO010835448.1_pt1 | contig 16504 bp, 17 predicted proteins | sample 8958161 | NCBI WGS metagenome assembly JADMIO01 (sample SAMN16585339, study PRJNA669376) | soil metagenome | isolation source: Crop rotation soil | place: USA: Cullars Rotation, Alabama | collected 2011
CTTTCCCAGAAATCGCCGCGCGCTAATTCCGCCAGCACGATTTGCTTCTGTTCTGCGTCGTTAACCGAGATGCGCACGCGTCCGCTTTCGATCAGGTACATCGCGTCACCCGCATCGCCGGCTGCGAACAAGGTGGTGGCAGCGCTGCTATCCTGAGTCCGCAACAGGTCGCGCAATTCCGCTGCGGCCTTGTCATCCAACGACGCGAACAGCGGCACTGAGCGAATGGCGTCGAGCGTCATCTCCTGGGGGGTTGGCTTTGACATAGGAAACCTTTCCCGTTAGCGCAGCTAGGGAAATTGCGGTCGTCGCGTTAACGTGCGCTACACGATTCTCCCATCTTTCATCATGATGATTCTGTCCGAGTAGCTGCTCGCGAGTTCGTGATCGTGAGTGACAAGCAGCACGGTCAGCCGATCGCGCTCAACCATTTCGCGAAGCAGCGACAACAGTTCACGCGCGCGCGTCGAGTCTAAATTGCCCGTTGGCTCATCAGCAAGCAGGACGCGCGGACTGTTTGCCAGCGCGCGCGCAATGGCGACGCGTTGCTGTTCGCCGCCCGACATCTCGGACGGCCGGTGATCGGTGCGGCCGGACAGGCCGACGCGCTCAAGCAGCGAACCTGCCCGCTCACGCCGCTCCACGCCGCGCATTCCGCCGAACGCTAAAGCCAGCGTGACATTTTCGGCGGCCGTCATCGTGGGAATCAGATTGAAGTTCTGAAAAATCATGCCCACGGAATGCCGCCGGTAGCGCGCCATCTGCTTCTTGGTTAACGGCCCCAGCGCCTTTGAATCAAAAAACACCTCGCCGCTGGTCGGCCGATCGAGGCCCCCCAGCAAATTCAGGAGCGTAGATTTGCCCGAGCCTGAAGTACCCTGGATGGAAACGAATTCGCCTTCATCAATTCCCATGGTCACCTGGTCAAGCGCAGCGACCTGGGTGGTGCCCATCTGATATACGCGGCTGACTTCTTTGGTTTCGATCAGCATGTCTAAGTTGAGGATCGTTTAGCTGCCTAAGTCTTCCGCCGGCGCACAAGGGCGGCCTTTAGACGGACGCATTCGCCGCCTGACCTCTGGCCACGCGCCAGAGCGCAAACTTCTCTTCGTCAAATCCCTTTAACGGCATCTCAAAACGGCGAGCAACGAAGCCGGTACCCGGCTCGCCCAGCAGCGCCCGTACTTCGGGATCATCATAAACGTCACTCGAAATCACTATATCCTCGCCGGTCGATTGACCTTCCAAACGCGCCGCCAGATTCACCGTCGAACCGAAGTAATCCAGGCGCTCATTGAGGGTCACCGCGATGCAGGGGCCTACGTGGACGCCGGCTTTCAACCTCAACGGCTTGCGTCCGGACGGATCAGCCAGTTTCTGCTGCGCGTGCAACATCGCTTTCAGCGCCGCCGAAGGCTGACGAAACACGGCCATCACCGCATCTCCTATGGTCTTCACTAATGCCCCATCGTGCTCGGCAATCACTTCCTTGAGCACATCGAAGTGATTCATCACGTGCCCGAAGGCAATCGCATCACCGATTTCGCGATACATGCGCGTAGAGTTCTTCAGATCCGTGAATAGCACGGTCAGCGTGCCCACGGAAATCTGTTCACCCGGCCGCAGCGCTTCGGTCGCGAACAAGTCACGAAAGACCTGGAGCGCGGTGACTTCCGACGCGGTGGCCGCTTCATCATTCCACGCGGTCCGCTCCAGGATAAAGAGCTGCTCTTCGTTCGTAGCGTTTTCGAATTGCAGTCGGGCGCACTGGTCGATCGTCAATTCATCAGTGCCCCACCCTTCAGGAGTTGCACGGAGGATTAGCGGCGCGGTTGTCTGGCTCGCCGCCATCAAAGACTGCCAACCGGGAATGGACATCGTCCGGACCCGATAGCGGCCGGCTTCCAGGTCGACATCCACTTCCCGCGCATCGCCGGCCGCCAACAATTGTTGCGCGACCACATGCGGCATGACCTGCGGTCCGCCGACACAAAATAACTCCGCTTCGACCTTGCGAATCGAAGCATTGGGACGAAAAGTGAGTTCCACCGATTGTTCAAAGTTCACGCTGAAATCGATGTTACATCCCGGGCAATGCACCTTCGGATCGACCTCAGTCAGCGACGTCATCGCGCTGCCACCGCGGCAGAGCGGACACATAAGATTCCATTGCAGATCGAGTATGCCGGCTCGCGTGGCGCACAGACAGGTTTCGAGCACGCGCCGGCGCGGCTGTCGCCACATGCGCGCCAATTCGTAAGGCCGCAAACGTGCTGCCGCGAACTCGTCAGCATTCTCGACGTAATCGACCAGCAGTCCCACCAGTTGCTGATCGTTTCCCAAAGCAACCAGTTTCTCGCTCAGCGCCAATAGACGCTCCCGCCCACCGGATGCAAAATCTGCCGTGCCTTTCTCGCTGGCCGGCGCCCGGCCGTGCTTCGCGAGACGGTCGTACTCCCGGATTGTCTTTTCGAAATTACGCGCGCTCACAATTCCGATCTGAATTGGAATAGCCAGTTGTCCAATAACTCCCGCCGCTTCGGCCCAAGCTTCGTAGCTTAGCTTTGTTCCGATTGCGGTTTCGCCCTCGGCGTTGGTTCTTGATTGCGGCGTTAATTCGACCCGCACGCGCAACTCTTTCATCGGCCCCTTGGAGTATCGCCGCACTACGCCGAACCGGTGGGGACGCACCCATTCAAACGGCTGCTCTTCCCATTCGACGGGCATACCGAAGATGGAAAGGTGCAGTCGTCGCCGAGCATTGCGCAGGCCTCCTTGATCCGCCAGCATCTCAACCGCCGGGACGCCGGTGTCGTGGTTGAACCGATTGGTATCGGAAACGAGCGGCCAAATCTGCTCGGGCGACGATTGCAGATTGAACTCCCAGCGGTAATGAAATTCCTTCGGCATGCGGGTCATCGCTCCGTCAAGAGCGGAATGTTTATAGCATTATTCGGTTTCCCAAAATAGTTCCGCTCGAAACGACGCGGCGATGTCATTTCGAGCGGAAAAGGCGAAGAAAATCGAGGATTCTAAAACAATTATTGCGCTCCCACGGAGCGCCAATCTTACAGCCTGCTCTTTATCCTCTGCTCTCTAACCTCTGCTTCAGATTACCTTATATTCGGAATCCACGTCCTCGTCAGAAAAGGCCACGCGGTAGTTCTTTGACTGCACCTGTTTGGTAATCAGCAGGTCATCTTTGCGCTTAACTAAGTCACCGCGATTGTAAACGGACAACTCAAAGTTGTAGCCGTGCGTGATGGCATCTTTGGGACACGCCTCGACGCAAAAGCCGCAGAAGATGCAGCGGTTGTAATCGATGTTGTAGACCTTCGCATAGCGTTCATCGACGCCCGTTCGTTCGTTGGCGGGACGCGGGTCATCGGCGGCCTCAATGTAAATGCATTCCGAAGGACAAGCCGCGGCGCACAAGAAACAAGCCACACATTTTTCGCGACCGATTTCATCAACGTGAAGCAAGTGCTGACCACGATAGCGCGGCTGCACCGTAACCGGGTCCTCCGGGTATTGCACCGTCTGTTTGCGCTTGGGGATGTAGGACAGGGTAACGCTCATCCCCTGGATGAGCGCGCGGGTCGAGTCGATTACTTCTGAAAGAATTGACATGACGCTGTTATTCTACACGACGGTCAGCGGCCGTGCATTCCACCAGCTAACCCCAATCGATTAATGGCGGATCATTTCCCCAGGCCGCCCATCAACAGCGCGGCGCCGTAAAGCAAAATGAAGATGGCCAGACCGACAAAATAAGCCGCGCCGGCGATGATGCCGGTCAGCGCGAAGGGCTTACCCGTATTGTGTTCCGGATCCTTCTTAATTTGGCTGAGTTGATAGATGCCCAGACCAATCGCGGTCGGCGCCGACAGCACACCGAGATAGCAACACCAACCAATAGTCACCGAAAAGATGCCGCAGATCATCGAGGCCACGGCGATTCCCTGCTTCGGTCCCTGGATAGTCGGCGGCGGCGGCGGTTGCCATCCGGACATCTGCTGACCCGCCGGCTGAAACTGACCCGACCCAAATCCACCCGAAGGCGAACCGGCACTCGGAGGTGGCGCGGGCGGAAACGGTTGCGATTGAAAATTGCCAGAGCCCAGGCCACCTGAAGGTTGTTGCCAATCGCCCGGAGGTGGAGCCGGGGGCGGCGCCAGGATCGTCGGTGGCGGCTCATTTGACCGCTCACTCGATTTGGCGGCGCCATCTTCAATCAGCGTCGTGCCGTCCTGCGTACAAAAGGCCAGCCAGTCTTCGTCAAACGTGCGATTACAGGTTGGGCAGCGTTTCATAGGATTTGTCCGGTGTCAGTAGTCAGTTGTCAGCAATCGCGAATCGGCCGTTGCAGCAAACAACTGACAACGGACAATTGACGAAATCAAACTAATTCCAGCTGGTTAAAGAAATAAGAGATCTCGATCGCGGCGTTTTCATCTGAATCCGATCCATGAGTCGCGTTCTCGCCGACTGAGCCACCGAATTCTTTACGGATGGTGCCGGCGTCGGCTTTAGCCGGGTCGGTGGCGCCCATCAAATCTCGCCACGCCTTCACCGCGCCTTCCTTCTCCAGGGCCATGACCACGCAGGGACCGCTCGACATAAATTCGGTCAAGCCATCGTAGAAAGGTTTGCCGCGATGAACTTCGTAAAAGCCTTCTGCCTGTGGGCGCGTCTGATGAATCATCTTCATCGCGCGAATGCGAAAGCCGCCGCTGATGATGCGATCGATGATTTTTCCCGTGTGACCAGCACTGACTGCGTCAGGCTTGATAATTGCAAAAGTTAAGTTACCTGTTCCCATCTCTCTCCTGCTTAATTTTGAACTAAGGAATCTGTCTCTGCTAATTCTTGACCCCCGAAATGCAGCAGGGGTGTGAAACTGGTCCGCTGACCGAGTACATCAAATAACACATCGCCGAATCGCCCGGGTTATAAGCTCCCGGCCTAATCCAGGTAAAGGCCCGGCAACTCCCGTTGGCTGCGCAGTCGGCCTGACACTGCCCGACCGACGCGCGTGGATAATACGTGATGCGCGACCCGCCGCTGTAGCTCGTATTATTCAACATCGAGAACGCCGGCTTCTTCGCGACGGTTGGTTCTTCGGTTGGTTTCGGCCGCTTTTCATCCTTTGCCGTCGGGCTGGCGATGGGAGTGGGCGTGACCTTCACATCGGGCGTGCGGTACGGGTCCGGCGTCCTGGTCACATCGATGGTCGGACTTGGCAAAGGATTTCGGACAACTTGTTCCGACGATCCGCGCGTTACAATCCACGCGATCAAAACCCCTGAGATTCCCAGCACCCCCACAATTCCCAGAATCCACGGTAGCGGATTGCTCCGCCGCGGCTCTTCGGCTTCGCGTTGAGGGCCGGCTGATTCGGGACGCAATCCCTGAAAATGCTCCGGACGAGCCGTAATGGTTGCCGGTGGGCTCGGACTTGTCGGCGGTACGGCCCGGCGAGTCTCAGACGAAGGTTGCGATGGCAAATGCCAGGTCGCCTGCGGGTCCGCAGCTGCTAATCGCGAGCCGTCATCAAGACAAAACGTTAGAGTTTCATCTTCATACTTCCGGCTACACGTCGGACAAATTTTCATGCGCTGAGAGTAAGTCAGTGCGAGTCAGGGTCAGTGCGAACCGAGCGCGTCCTTCATTGCGGCGCCGATGTCTGCCGGTGATTGAACCACGCGAATCCCCGCAGCGGACAAGGCAGCCATTTTTTCCGCAGCAGTTCCTTTGCCTCCGGCGATGATGGCGCCCGCGTGGCCCATGCGGCGTCCCGGAGGTGCGGTCTGGCCGGCGATGAACGCAACGATCGGTTTAGTCACATACTCTTTCGCAAACGCGGCGGCTTCTTCTTCAGCCGTGCCGCCAATTTCACCAATCATCACGATGCCGTCAGTCTCATCATCAGCTTGAAATAGTCGGAGCGCATCGACGTGCGAAGTACCGACGATAGGGTCGCCGCCAATTCCGATGGCTGACGATTGTCCCAGACCAAGCGAGGTCAACTGGCCGACAGCTTCATAAGTCAACGTACCCGATCGCGAAACCACCCCGACCCGTCCTTCTTTGTGAATGTGGCCGGGCATGATTCCGATCTTGCATTTGCCGGGACTAATGATTCCCGGGCAGTTCGGACCGATTAAACGCGTCTGCTTGTCGCTCAGGTATTCCTTGACCTTCACCATATCGAGCGCCGGGATACCTTCGGTGATGCAGACGATGACGGGAATTCCCGCGTCTGCGGCTTCCATCACAGCGTCGGCGGCAAACGGCGGTGGCACATAAATGACCGAAGCATTCGCGCCCGCCTGCTTTACTGCGTCGGACACCGTATTGAAAACCGGAATGTTTTCATGCGTCGTCCCGCCCTTGCCGGGCGTCACGCCGCCGACTACGTTAGTGCCGTAATCGACCATCTGCCTGGTATGAAACGTTCCTTCTTTGCCGGTGATGCCCTGCACCACCAGGCGCGTAGATTTATCAACAAGTACGCTCATTTAGTCGATCACAGTCCTGCTTTTTGAATGCTTGGATCGGATGAAAAGCGAGTGCGCAGTATATCAACCGGACGATACTCTGCAAAATGATGGACTTCAACGAACGGGTGAAACTTTTAACGAATCAGCCGCACTAACTTCTCAGCACGACAGAGACGACTCTTAAAGATTTGTTAAGAGATGATCGCGCGAATGAATTTGCCGGAACCGGCCGATCACGAATGCGTATCTATCATCAAGAGCGTATCTATTATCAAGAGAAAGCCCCGCTGCTATTAGCGGTAGCAGCGAGGCCATTGACAACACAAGATTGGTCGCCCGAAAGCGCACAAGATGCATCGTCGTTCGGCCCGCATCTTAGTCCAAGAGCAACCAATCTTCAATAGCAATTGGCGATACCCCCTCTCGTGTAGACGGTTTGCCAAGGCCACTCTGCGCCCCAACGCGGACTGGTTTCGAACGGAGGTTGCTTCATGCGTAGGTATCCCATGCTCATGACGAGCGGCGCGCTCGTCCTGCTCTGTATGCACGCGGCGGCCCAGACGCCCGATTCAGCCAAAAGCTTCTTCAGGAAGGCCCAGGAGAAGTTTGCGCAAGGCGACCTTTCCTCTGCGTCAGAAGACTTCAGCCGGGCCATAGAAATCAGTTCGCGGCTCGACTCGCCCAGGAAGAATGAAAACGCATCGTCAAAAAGCGCGACCGGGTTTAGTGCCGCTCCCGCCGCTGAAGACGTCAGGGTCATCGATCCTTTCACGGCGAAAGCTTATGTCGGCCGCGGAATCGTCAAATTCCAGCAGCGTTTTCTTGACGATGCCCTGGCTGATTTCAACGCGGCCCTGCGGATCGATCCCCGGCTGGCAGCGGCTTACGCGAACCGTGGTGTCATCTACCGTCTAAGAGGCGACCTGGATGCGGCTGTCGCTGATTTCGATCGGGCCATCTGGATAAATCCGAAGTTGTTTGAAGCTTACACGAATAGAGCTGACGTGCGCCTGGAAAGAAATGATGTCGATGGCGCGCTGAAAGATCTCGATCGGGCGCTGACACTAAAACCGTCATCCGCCGAAACCCACGCGCTTCTCGGGTTCGCGCTGCTGGCGAAGAAAGATTCGGACAAGGCCATCGCCAGTTTCAATCAGGCGCTGGAACTCAACCCACAATCGGCTTCAGCTTATCAGGGACGAGGAAATGCCAACTTTGGGCGCGGCGCGTTTACGGATGCCATCACAGATTTCACGCGCGCCTTGGAGCTCAATCCTGAACTCACCTACGTCTACATGAATCGTGGTTTGACATTAATAATGATGGGCCAGGAGAAGCAGGCGCAGGAAGACTTCGACAAATGTCTGCAACTTAAGCCTGACTTGAAAGCGGAACTGGCTAAACGACTTGAACTGGCGAAGGAGCTGCGTAGACCTAAGTAATGTTTACCAATTCGTGACGGACTTCGGATTTCGCAGTCGGACCTTCGGCAAGCAGCTTCTCGGTTTCTTTCACGAATGCATCGACGATGTCTTCACCGGCGACTTTCCGCATGGGCACGCCGTCTTTGAAGATCATCCCGACGCCGCGGCCGAAGGTGATGCCGAGCTGCGAGTCATGGGCTTCTCCAGGGCCGTTCACGGCACAACCCATGATAGAAAGGTGTAGCGGCTCTTCCACATGGGCCAGTCGCCGTTCAATCTCGGTCACTATCTCGACGAAATTATCCACGTCGAGACGCCCGCAGGTGGGACAAGCGACCACTGTGACGCCGCGCGTGCGCAACCCGAGGGACTTTACGATTTCCCACGCGACGCGAACTTCTTCCTGAGGTTCGGCTGCCAGCGAAACGCGAATCGTATCGCCGATGCCTTCATGCAGTAGAATCCCCAACCCGATCGAAGACTTAACGGTGCCGGTGAACGCCGTCCCCGCCTCAGTCACGCCCAGGTGAAACGGATAATCAACTTTCTCGGCGAGCAGGCGATACGCCGCAACCGTGCGGTGAACATCGGAAGCCTTAAGCGAAATGATAATCTCGCGGAAGTCGAGGTCTTCGAGGATCTGAATGTGCCGCATGGCTGACTCGACCATCGCTTCAGGAGTCGCGGTGCCGTATTTCTTCAACAGATCCTTTTCCAGCGAACCGCCGTTGACGCCGATGCGAATCGGAACCTGCTGTGCTTGCGCCGCGCGCACTACTTCGACGATACGTTCGTGCTTGCCTATATTGCCGGGATTCAGACGCAGCTTGTCGATGCCGGCTTCCAGCGCCATTAGTGCAAGCTTGTAGTGAAAGTGAATATCGGCAACCAGCGGGACTTCGGGAACGCGCTTGCGAATCTCTTTCAGCGCCAGCGCTGCGTCGTTGTCTGGAACCGCCAGGCGCACAATTTCGCAACCGGCGGCCACCATCTCTTCAATCTGCTTGACCGTCTCATCGACATTCGCCGTATCAGTCTTGGTCATCGACTGGATGGCGACCGGCGCGCCACCGCCGATTTGAACGTGCTTTACCTGAACTGGACGTGTCTTTCGCATTTTGTTATGTATCAGAAGCCCGACCGTCAGGGAGGGCCCTATCGCTAACTGCCCTCGCTGACGGTCGGGCTTCTGATACTATTTCGCCGGGCTGGTCGGTGCCGGTGAAGCTGCAGGCGGAGTACCTCCCGGGTCCCCGCGTGAAATCGCCACCTGCTTAACTATGTCGTTCGTGATTACAAAGACCATCAGCAGAATCACGACGACGAATCCTACCTGCTGAATTCTTTCGCGCACGCGCATGGAAATCGTCAGACCGACGAGCGCCAGCGCCCCTTCTACCAATAAGAGAAAGATCGCACCGCCATCGAGCACCGGGATCGGCAGGAGGTTGAACACTCCCAGGTTCAAACTCAGAAAAGCCAGCATCGTGAACATGCCGGTCCAACCCAATTCGGATACCACCCTGGACGACTCGCGCGCAATACCAATCGGACCGGAAAGCGTGTTGCGCACTGAGCGCTTACCCTGAAACACCTGACCCAGCGCTTTCGCAGTGAGCCGCAGGATTCGCACATTGGAGTCGACGGCATATCTTCCCGCGGCCACCGGACCGACTTTAACGAACGGCACTCTCTGCCCGATGTGCACGCCGATGATTGATTGGCCGGGCGGAATCTTGACGGTCAGTTGCAAAGCCTGGCCGCCGCGATCGACATTCATCGCCAGCGGTTCCTCTTTATGACCGCGGATGTACTGGATTACCTGCTCAGAACTCTTCGCCGGCTGCCCGCCGATCGAAACGATTCGATCGCCGCCTTTCAAACCCGCCGCGTCCGCCGGACTTCCCGGGGTGACGTCGGCAATCATTACCAGCACCTGGCCGTAATCCGGGATGAATTCGAGATCGCCTGCCGTTTCCCCATCGACAGTCAACGGTTTCGGCTTGATCGTTAGATTGACCTGTTGGCCGTTCCGATCGACAACCACCGGCAAAGATTCATTAGGAGACAGCAACGCGTCGCCGCTGATTGTGTCCCAGTCAGGATTGGGATTGCCGTTGAACGAGACGATGCGATCCCCGGGACGCAGGCCGGCGGCTTCCGCCACTCCGCCTTGGGTCACCGAACTGACGACCGGTGTCGGAGTTGAAGGAATGCCGTACAACAGCCCCGCCGCAAACGGAATCGCCAGCGCCGTCAGGATATTCATGATCGGGCCCGCGAGTGCGACTGAAATTCTCTGCCAACGCGGTCGCAGGTCAAACCGCTCCTCGGGCGGAATGTTCGCCACGTCCTCGCCTTCGCCCTCGATTGGCGCATTCGACTCGTCGCCGCAAAGCTTCACATAACCACCCAGCGGAATGGCCGACACCCGGTAATCCGTGTGACCGACTTTCTTGCCGAACAGCCGCGGGCCAAAGCCCACCGAAAAGGTTTCGACCCGAATCTTGAACAACTTGGCCACGATAAAATGGCCAAATTCGTGAAGAATTACCGCCGCGCCGAGCACGACGATGAAGGGCAACAGCCAGGTGGTAATAAAGTTAATCATTGATACTTTTCGCCCGTTTGAGTTTACGTGTCGTGATTTCTGAGGTCAAACGCTGAGCCCTAAAAGGTGGGCCGGATTATGCGGCGCTGAGATTGGTGCCGGTCGTCAGCCGGCCGATCGCGAGGCGGGCCGCGGCGCGGGCGCTGGAGTCCGCGTGTAGCACGCTTTCAAGATTCGTGACGGGCGCCGGCTGATGACGATCCATTACTTCGGCAATGATGCGCGGGATGTCCCCAAATCCGATACGTTCATCGATGAATGCATGCACCGCCTCTTCGTTCGCGGCGTTCATGGCGGCGGGGAGCGTCCCGCCGGTCCTGAGCGCGCGGTAAGCCAAACCGACGCATGGGAAACGCTCCAGGTCCGGCTGTTCGAAATTCAACGAAGCCAGCTTCGCCAAATCCAGCGGCGGCAGACTTGACGGATGACGTTCAGGATAGGTCAAGGCGTATTGAATGGCGTGACGCATGTCGGTGACTCCCATCTGCGCGATTATTGAGCCGTCAACCAGTTCAATCATCGAATGCACCACCGATTCTGGATGAACCACGATACCAATTTCGTCAGGGCTGAATCCGAACAGCCAATGCGCCTCAATAACCTCCAGTCCCTTGTTCATGAGCGTGGCCGAATCGATCGTGATCTTCGCGCCCATGTTCCAGGTGGGGTGCTGCATCGCTTCGGCAACGGTCGCCTTGGCTATGCCCTGCTTATCACGTTTCCGAAACGGACCGCCGGAAGCGGTCAGGACGATCCGGCGCACTTCTGAACGTTTCTCGCCGCGCAGGCATTGGTGCAACGCGTTGTGTTCCGAATCGACCGGCAGGAGCTCCGCGCCGGAGGCTGCGGCCGCGCGCGTCATCAACTCGCCGGCCATTACCAGCGTTTCCTTGTTTGCCAGCGCCACCCGCTTTCCGGCCTCGAGGGCGCGCAGCGTCGGAACAAATCCAACCGCTCCCACCGTGGCTGAAATCACACATTCAGCTTGATCATGCGTGGCCACTTCAACCAGACCGACCTCATCGACCGACAGACGCGGCGAGGAAATACCGCGCGCGCTTAATTCTCTTCGCAACTCCGCGAGCGATTCCTCGGATTCAACCGAGACCAACTCCGGACCAAATCGTTCGATTTGATCGGCGAGTTTCTTGACGTTGCGTCCCGCCGCGAGCGCCACAACCTTGAAGCGCTCGGCGCCGAGGGCTTCGATCACGCGAAGTGAGTTGCAGCCAATCGAGCCGGTTGAGCCGAGAATGGCGATGCCGCGAGCTGACATAAATCGAAACGAATCGTTACGGGGAACTACCAGGCGGAGGGCCGTATGCGTCCATTAAATCGACAGTCTTACCATTACGAGTATAAGACGCGCCGGTGACTCGCCAGGCGCGGCTATTACGATACTGCAGATCGACGCGCGTGTCTGCGTCACCTTTTTCGCCCTTGGCGGTAAGGTACAAGGTAGCCACCCCATCGCCATTTGAAAAGTTGATATTGCCGGACACCAGCCAACCGAAATCTTTTACTTCACCGATCTCCTGTTTCAGCTTGTCGTTCTTTCGCAGGTAAGCCCGCGCCTCATCCGCTGCTTCGCTGTTAGCGATCGTCCGAAACACAAAAAAGGTGATGCCACCGGCAAACAGCACCACGACCAATCCCAGCACAAGGACGACGCCGCCAATGATTAGAAGAATCTTCTTGGTGCTCACTATTTTTTCGGTTAATCAGCGGCTGAAGTACGACCAGGCAAAATAGTAGATGAGCGGCGCATTGAACAGCAAGCTATCAATCCGATCGAGAATGCCGCCATGGCCGGGCAACAGTTGCGCGGTGTCTTTCGCGCCGGCGCTGCGCTTCAACGCGCTCTCAGCCAAATCGCCCAGCACGCCGAGCACATTCATCACCGCGGCCAGAGGCAAAGCAAACTTGAGCGGCAAATTGAGAAAGAACCAGTAATGCGCGGCCACCGCCAGCAGCAAGCTGGCCAGCATTCCCGCGATCGCTCCTTCCCAGGTCTTTCCCGGGCTCACGTTGGGAGCGAGTTTGTGACGCCCGAACGTCCGCCCACCGTAATAAGCCGCAGCGTCTGAGCCATACGTGACCAGAAAGAAGAAAGAAAGTAAATGGCGCGACAACGCCGGTGGAAATCCATTCCGCACTGCAATCAGGTGCCCGCCGAGCAGAGCGACGTACATCACGCTCAGCACCGTCACCCCAACCGAAAGCAGCATGCGATCGTAAGGCGCGCCGCGCACCATTGCTGCCGTCAATGACCCGACAATCAAGAGCAGCAAGACCAATTGAATCATCAGCAGGTCAGGCAGCCGATTCGGAATTGTGAAGTAGAAGATCGTCAGCAAGGCGAGACCGCTCAACACACCCGCGGTAACATCGGCCCGTATCTGTTTTTTGCGCGCGAGCAACCAGAACTCGATTTCCCCCAAAATAATCGCCGCGGCCACCAGCAAACAGAAGACGATGGCCAGTTGATCGATCAGGATTGAAGCAATCAGAACCGGCAGCAGCACGACCGCGGTCAAGATCCGGGCGATTGACGGTGGGACTTTGTTAAGAAACGAGTTGGCTTTCGCTTGTGGCTGGTTATTTTTCAAATGTCTGAATGTGCTTACCTGCTGGCGGCCGCGCGCGGTTTGGACAAAAGTTTCAAACCACCAAACCGGCGGCTGCGCTGCTGGTAATCAACGATGGCCTCTAAAAGATGCAAGCGCCGAAAATCAGGCCATAGGGTATCCGTAACGTAAATCTCAGCGTAGGCGCTCTGCCAAAGCAGGAAATTTGAAATCCGCAATTCGCCGCTGGTGCGGACGAGCAAATCGAGCTCGGGCAAATTGCGTGTGTAAAGCTCACGCTCGATCGCCGCTTCGTCGAGGTCGCTGGCCGACTTGCCCTCCTGCTCGAGTTTCGTCATCGCCTTACGGCAGGCATCGACGATCTCGGCGCGGCCGCCGTAGTTCAACGCCACGCTCAAAACCATGCCGGTGTTACTAGCTGTCGTCTCGGAAGCTCTGGCGATTTCGTCCTTAACGCGCGGCGATAAAACTTCGGTGCGACCGATTGTTTGAAAACGAATGTTCTGCCGGTGAATTTCGTCGAGCTCAATCCGTAAATACTTCCGCAACATCCGCATGAGTGCTTCGACTTCATAACGGGGCCGCTTCCAATTCTCGGTTGAGAACGCATAGAGCGTAAGCGCGCCGAGCCCTAAACGCGCGCCGGTATCAACCGAGGCGCGCACCGCTTCGACGCCCGCGCGGTGTCCGGCAATGCGGGGCTGGCCGCGCCGCGCCGCCCAACGCCCATTGCCGTCCATGATGACGGCGACGTGCTTCGGCAGCCGGCTCCAGTCAATCACCTCGAGCAGTTTCTGATCAGGTGAGCCGGCTTTAACAACCTCAGTGAAATCTGAAAGCATTAAGTTAGCGGCATCTTAATCGGCGAGAACGACCCAGCGCAAACAGCGATAGTTTCAGTCCACATCAATATTGAACGCGCCGCAAAGTCAGACCGTGGGCCGGGGCGGTTGCGCCGGCCAGCGAGCGAGCGCCCTGGTTGATCGCCCGAAGAACTGTCCCGTCGTCCATCTCATCCCGGCCGACGGCCAACAGTGTGCCGATGATCGAGCGCACCATGTAACGCAGAAACCCATTGGCTGAAACAGTGAATTCAAGCAAATCGCAATCAGCCTCACGTCGAGTAATATTCAGTTCCGTCACGGTGCGCACGCGCGACTCAGCGTCAGCTTGAGCAGCTGAAAATGCCGTCCAGTCGTGTTCACCGAGGAACAGCCTTGCGATATTCGACATTTTTTCGAAATTAAGGGCGCGCGTTTCATGAATCGCGTACCGCCGCCAAAACGGCGACATCACCAATCCATTCATGACTCGGTAGACGTATGTCTTGCCGGTTGCGGAATATCGCGCGTGAAAATCTTCGGGTACCAGTTCAACTGACAACACGCGTAGATCGCCTTCCAGATTTCCGTTAATCGCGCTCCGAAGTTTTCCGGGAGTGATATCGCGTTGCAGGTGAACGCTGGCAACCTGTCCTTCAGCATGAACGCCCGCGTCGGTCCTTCCTGAGCCATGCACCGTCACTTCGCGATTGTCCAGCAGCGAAAGAACCCGCGTGAGTTCGCCCTGAACCGTGCGGAGATTTGCTTGAACCTGCCAGCCATGAAAATCCGTGCCGTCATATTGGAGGAGAAGTTTGTAATTCACAGATTACTTCGTGCGACTGCCGGGTTTCACCACCGGGTCACCAAGCTTGCAGGCCTCGCAATGGGCGGACGGAACGGCCGCTACGTTTAACGTCGCGAGCGAAACCCGTGGCACACCGACATCGGCACTACCTCCTGAGCGATCGATAATCGAAGCCGCGCCGACAACGTCCGCACCTGCGGCCCGCAAAGCCTCGATCGTGTCACGCGTAGATCCGCCCGTCGTAATCACATCTTCCACCACCAGAATCCGCTCGTTCGATCGGACAGAAAAACCGCGGCGCAAAGTCATCACCCCTGCGTCTCTCTCAGTCCAGAGAAACCGAACCCCGAGCTGTCGCGCGACTTCATAACCGATTACCAACCCGCCGATAGCTGGCGAGGCCACGGTATCGATCTCCTGACCACGGAAAAGATCGGCCAGCGCTTTGCCAAATTGCGCTGCATCTTTGGTTTCCTGCAGCGCGATGGCGCATTGCAAGTAAACCGAACTGTGCAAGCCGCTCGAGAGCAGAAAGTGTCCCTCCAGCAGCGCACCGGTTTGCTTGAATCGATCGAGTACTTCGTCGCCCCTCATCGTTATTAGCTTCTGAAACTCAAATCAACCGTTTACAATCGGCCAATGCCACGGCCGCCCAATTTAATTTCCGATTCACCTCTCGTACAAGAGACTTTTGAGTTCGTGATGGAAAGCGGCGGTCGCGCAGCTTTCACGGAAATCACCGAGTCAATCTTTCACCTCGCGAATGCCACTCCGGAACTAGCGGCTTCCCTGGTCGCCGATCTGGTGCAGAACGATCCGCGTTTCCTTCCGGCGGAACAGTATCTCACAGTTAAAGCCGACGAAGTCGAAACGCAAGCGCTGCGCGAAGTCGAGTTCGTGGTCATGGACGTCGAAGCCATTGCCGGCAAATCGAGACCGACGCGCATTATCGAAATCGGGGCTTGTCGCATCTCACAAGGCAAAATCGTCGATGAATTTGAGACGCTGGTTAATCCTGAACTGCCGATCCCGCCTTTCATTTCGACCTTGACGGGCATCACCGAAGAAATGTTGGCGTCGGAGCCTTCTTTTTCGGAGATCGCCGATCGATGGCTGACCTTTGCCGGCGATGCCGTGCTGGCGGCGCACAATTCCGACTTCGACGTGACCTTACTGAACCAGGAAATCGCGCGAGTTTACCCGGGATGTCGCATGCGAAATTCGGCAATCTGCACCGTGCAATTGGCGCGACGCGTGTTGCCGGCGCTCGAAAGACATCATCTCGATGCCATGGCTGAACATTTCGGATTCGAAGTCACCGGGCGACACCGTGCGGCGGGTGATGCACGGGCGACGGCTCGCGTGCTGCTCCATTTACTCGACGAGCTCGAGAGGCGGGGCGTCACCACTCTGGGCGAAGCGCGCAAGTTTCGCGCGCGGGCCGACAAACGTCAGCGCGAATTACAGCTAACCCTCGACGCCTGACAAGGGCTCAGCTCTCCGCGCCCGCCGGATCAAGGCTCGCCCGATGAAAAAGACCACGATGAGCGCGATGACTGAAAGGCTGATAGGCGTCGAATATTTTTGGATGATATTTATCGCCTCGTCACCATACTTGACGGCGAGGTAACCTTCGATCAGGTAACGAACTGCGCGGCCCACTGCAATAGCGGCGGTAAATCTAAGCAGGCTGAGGCGAAAGACCCCGGCCGAGACGACAAATAGTTTGAAAGGAAACGGCGGGGAAAG
>JADMIO010921828.1_pt1 | contig 16504 bp, 21 predicted proteins | sample 8958161 | NCBI WGS metagenome assembly JADMIO01 (sample SAMN16585339, study PRJNA669376) | soil metagenome | isolation source: Crop rotation soil | place: USA: Cullars Rotation, Alabama | collected 2011
AAGATGAGAGCAAAGCAAATGCTGCTAAAGCTGCTGAGCAGAAACCTGCGGTTGAAGAACCAAAGGCTGAAGCTCCAAAAGCAGAAACAGTTGCTGAAGCTCCTGAATCTGAAGCCACTGAAGCTCCAAAAGAGACAAACGAAGAGCCAACGAATAACCAACCTGAAGGTGATTCATCTGAAGCACCGGCGGAAGAACCAAAGGCTTAAGAAATACACTGGCAAAATAGAAAGGGCTCCTGCGAAGGAGCCCTTTCTTATTTTACATCCCCGGGATTTCATGAGCGTTTATGTATGCAAATTTTTATTCCAGGCTTAGACTTGTTTGTTATTTGTATATAATCCTTGTTTCAGCTAACAGGCTGCCAGATGGATCTATGAACTCCATTTTTACAGGCAGGTTCGCTGAATTATATGTATACCGCTTTTGAGTAAATGCTGATGTTGTGCCAGGCGAATATGCGAGGAACCATCCTGCCGCAAAATTCGAACTAAAGTTATTAATGAGGTGATAGAAGTGCATACCCCATCTCCCCGATCCGGATCTGCTGAGAGTAAAAAAATTAGCCTGACTCGTCGAAAGCGTTGTAAAAACATTAGGATGCAGAACGTCGTAGCTGCTGTATTTTTCTGTGTACCAAAATCTCCAGGCCCCATAAATGGATTGACTGAGTCCGGTGTAAACATTGATGCTATCAATATTGCCGGCGCTGTTCAGAAATATGGTATCTGCATCCCAATTGTGAAAACGGGTAGCTGGAGTTGGAGCAGCAGACATGTCGGAGATAATGCCAATCCTGTTGGTTGCATAATAGCTGATCCGGAAAGTTTTATATGTTGTTCCATCACTGAATGCCGTTGAATCATAAATTTTTTGCTTTTTGCTGTTGTACTGGAAGTATGAAACTGTTGAAGGGTTCAACTCTTGCCGGGTAAAACGCTTTTTGGTAAAAGGCATACTATCACTTCCGCTATATTGATACGTATTGCGTTCCTCCATCGTGTCACCGATCTGGTAGCGATCTTCGATTACCCTTCCCTGGCTATCGTAAATAAAATGGAGACTTGTATTCCCGCTAATAATACTGTCTACTTTCCAGGAACTTGCAGGCTGTTGTACGCTGTCACCGGATTTCTGGCAGCTTGAAAATATGACAACTGCAAAAAGGATGAAATGCAACAGAAGTGAATTATTTCGAAACATAGCAGATGATTTGTTAACCAGAGGTCTAAAATCAACATAGTGCAGCTTAGACCTGTTATAAAAATTCAACTTCATATAGCTTATTCAGGTTTCTGATCAGGGAAAGACCTGGAAAATTTTCTCCGGTTATACAGGTATATGATTTTTTTCATCCTGATCTAACAAGCCCTGGTCAGAAATAGATTTCGCAACCAGGTAGCCTCCTGTCCAGGCACTCTGAAAATTGAAGCCGCCGGTAATGCCGTCGATGTCCAGGACTTCCCCCGCAAAGAATAAGCTGGGATGTATCTTACTTTCAAAAGTATTAGCATCCACCTCATTGAGCTTAACACCACCTGAAGTAACAAACTCCTCCTTGAAAGTTGTTTTGCCCTTTACATGAAATTCCTGCCCGGTTAAAATTTTCACCAGTTTGTTTTGCTCTTTAGCAGGAAGATCTGCCCAGCGTATTTCTTCATTGATGCCGGCCTGCTGCATAAAATACTGCCAGAGCCTTTGTGGAATCTGGAATGGATTACGGTTGATGAACTTCTGCGAAGCAAGCCTGTTACGCAATTCCCTGAATTCCTCCAGCAATGAGTTCTCATTGAACTGTGGCAGCCACTGTACGTTTATCCTGAAATCATATTCCTGCTCGTGGAGATATCGTGCTGCAAATGCAGAGAGCTTTAAAATGGCAGGGCCGCTCATTCCCCAATGCGTTATCAGCAACGGTCCCTGCTGAATGAACCTGGTGCCCTGGATCTTCACTGTTACATCTTCAATGGTAATGCCCATTAACTGGCTGATAGGATTGCCGGGCATGTTGAATGTAAAGAGAGAAGGTACAGGTTCTTCAATAGAATGTCCAAGCTTTTTTATCCACTCAAACTGCAATGATCTCTGATAACCTCCCGAAGCGAGGCAAACGAAATCAGCTTCGATGATGGAGTCATCTTTTAACCGGAGCGACCATTTTTCGTTTATCCGTGTCAGTGACTGGCATTCTGTATTCGTGCGAATTGTTACACCATACTTTGAAGTTTCTTTTAAGAGACAATCAATTATAGTTTGCGAATCATCACTAACGGGAAACATTCTTCCGTCACTTTCTGTTTTCGTTTTAACGCCCCTTTCTTCAAACCACTTGATGGTATCGGTAGTAAAAAAATGATGAAATGATCTCTTGAGAAAATTTGAACCCCTTGGATATTTCCTGACCATCTCTGCAATGCTGAAACATGCATGCGTAACATTACATCGTCCTCCTCCGCTAACCTTCACTTTACTGAGAAGCTTGTTGCTTTTTTCGAGGATGACCACTTCAAGGCCAGGTGCAAGCCGTGCTGCATTCACTGCACAGAAAAAACCTGCAGCTCCGCCTCCTATGACTATTAATTTTTTCTTTTCCAAATGATCACAAATGTAATAAGCATTCCAGGACGCGGTGCAGTATTATTCTCATCCTTACAAATAAAAAAACATTACCTTATCTGCTAATAATTCTTCTATGGGTCAAAAATCTTTACTGGATACCGTTTCAAACATCCTTGCCCCGGCAGGGATCAAAATCAACGGCACAAACCCATGGGATCTGAAAGTGCACAACGATGCTTTCTATAAAAGGGTTATGACCGGGGGCTCGCTGGGCCTGGGTGAAGCCTATCTCGATGGCTGGTGGGATTGTGACCGCCTGGATGAATTCGTGTTTCGCGTAATGAGAGCAGGACTTTACCAGAAAGCAAATATTGGTGCAAAATCCATAGCCCTCATCTTACTTTCGAAAGCAATGAATATGCAGGTGAAAGGCAAGGCCTCCACTAATGCACAGCGTCATTATGATATCGGGAACAATCTCTACAACATAATGCTCGACAAGCGCCTGGTGTATACCTGCGGCTATTTCAAAAACACGGAGGATCTTAACCAGGCACAGGAAAACAAACTGGATCTTGTTTGCAGAAAGATCGGTTTAAAAGAAGGTCAGCATATTCTTGATCTCGGTTGCGGCTGGGGATCATTTGCAAAATTTGCTGCTGAAAAATATGGAGCAAGGGTAACCGGTGTTACGGTTTCTCACAACCAGGTTGAACTCGGCAATAAGTTGTGCAAAGGATTGCCGGTAGAAATAAAGCTCCAGGATTATCGCGATGCAACTGGTACATATGATCACGTAGTTGCTATCGGGCTTGCTGAACATATTGGCTATAAAAATCACCGTGTATTTATGGAAACAGCCAGGCGTTGTTTAAAGGATGATGGCTTATTTTTATTGCACACCATAGGACAGCCAACGTCCAAAACTTCCGCAGATCCTTTCATCAATAAATATATTTTCCCAAATTGTGTCATCCCTTCGCTGAAACAGCTTACCACTGCGGCAGAAAGTATTTTCAAGATCGAGGACCTTCATAACTTCGGTACGTATTACGACCCGACGCTCATGGCCTGGTTCCGTAATTTTGATGCACATTGGGATGAACTGAAAGATGAGTACGGAGAACGCTTTTACCGAATGTGGAAATATTATCTTTTATCGAGTGCAGGTTCTTTTCGTGCAAGACATAACATGTTGTGGCAGCTTGTGCTGTCACCGAAAGGTGTATTAGGAGGTTATGAACCGGTGAGATAAAATTATTTTCGTACAAGCCTACCAGTTATAATTTTAATATATATCAGCAGATGAGCAACATCTCCACTTATGATGCGATCATTATTGGCGGCGGACCGTCGGGAAGTACCTGCGCTTCAGTGTTGGTTAAGGCTGGTGTAAAAACCCTTCTTATTGACCGGGCAGCCTTTCCCCGTGTAAAGCTTTGCGGGGGCTGGCTTTCCACTCCTTTCTGGAAAATACTGGGTATTGAGCCCGAAGAATATACTGCACCCTTGTGGCGGTTCAAGCATCTTTTCATTCACTTTCATGGAAAAAAATATACTGTAAGATCAAAAGGATTTTTTGTACGCAGGTACCAGTTTGATGAATTTCTCCTGAAAAGAAGTCAGGTACAAACACTGGAGGGACATAACGTAAGAAAGATCGAAAAAGATGCAGAAGGCTTTTGGCTGATCGATGATCTTTATCGCGCCAGGTATCTCATCGGCGCCGGTGGTACACACTGTCCGGTTGCACGGGCGTTTTTCCCCGACCTGGATAAAAAACAATGCGGAACACAGGAAAGGGAATTCGAAGGCAATGCGAATGAAATTGCTTCAAGCAGGTTAGGTGCAGATGGTGAACCTCAGATCCTTCTGCATGATGACGTGAAAGGATATTCCTGGAACGTGCCGAAAGGCAACTGGCTGAATATTGGCAGTGGAACTCTCGTAGCACGCGAAGTGCTACCAGCATGGGAAAGAGCAAGACATTTTTTCGAAGGCAACGGCATACCAGGCACTGTACCTGAATCTTCTAAACCAATGCTGGATAAGATGAAAGGACATGGTTATGTATTCTTCAACACAGATCACCTGGAACATTGCCAGGCAGATAACGTTTTTCTGATAGGCGATTCACTGGGCCTGGCACATCCCTTAACCGGGGAGGGCATTTTACCCTCGGTGCTGTCTGGAAAGATCTGCGCAACTGCCATTGCCGAAGGAGTACCGGAATTATATAGGGAACGATTAAGCAACCACCCGGTCATTAAAGATTACCGGGTGATGAATATGTTTCAGCAGCGGTCAAAAAAAGTAATAAAAGATAAGGAAGGCAAAAGCTATCGCTCTTCCTGGCTTCGAGACAGGATCGTCGTGAAAGTTTTTGCGCTCCTCTTTTCCGGAAAGAAAATACCGGGTAGCGGGCTCATTGCACGTATGCTAAAATGAATCTGCGGCGAACCAGGGCCTATTGATCCGTTTTCAGAATAGTTATGGTTTTCCTGTGATCTTTTGAACGGAATACCAGGTACAGATTGCCTGTAAAATGTTTCGAATCAAGATCGAGTGTGATCTTATTATAACCTTTCAGTACTCCTTTAGTCATTGAAGCAAGCAACTTCCCGTTTGCGTCATAAACATCCACCTTTATGTTTTCGGTATGCTCACTGATCACATCTGCATACACTGTAACCGGGTTCGATACTATTGTCGGGTACACAACTATATCCAGTGCGGTAGCTTTATCCTTCAATTTTACTGAAACCGTTTTCGAGTATTTTGCGCGTCCATCTTTATCGATCATCTTAATACGATAATAGATCACTGTTTTAGTCGCAGAAATATTTCCATCGATCAATGAATATAACCTGTTGGAAGTATTGTTTCCTGCTGCTGCAACACTGGCGATGGAAGCAAATGACTGACCGTTCTCACTTCTTTCAATTTCAAAACGGTCGCTGTTGATCTCCGTAGCAGTTTCCCATACCAGTGTTACTTTATCCCTGCTACCGATCGCCTTAAAAGTCAGGAGTTCTACAGGTAATACAATGAAGCTTGTATAATTCACTAAGCCCAGCGCGCTATTATCCGGCTTATGAAAGATCTTAGCCTCCACCTGGGTGGGATCATTGGTGCCCCAGTAATTCCCCTGCGCCATCACATCCTCCAGGTTATTATTATAAAAATCGATCTGTGGTGTTGAAGAATTGTTGAAGTTATTGATGAATTGATTTTTACCGTCGTCTGTTGTGTCTGCATTGGTAAGGTCGCCCAGGTTTGGTTTGGCTCCACCTGTACCGCCCGGACTTACTGTTATCCCCCAGAGATTCCAGCGTATAAGGTTACCCGTTACAACCGAGTTTTGATGACTGGTGGAACTACCGCCTGCGAAATTAATACCACTACCGCCCAGGAGTGGATCACCCTGGATATTGTTGCTGTCGATCACATTATAACTTACGAGGGCATTGATGGCACTTCCACCCTGCAAGACGATACCATACCTGTTCTTTTTGATCAGGTTGCCGGATATTTTCACATAGGAATTGGGGCCTACAGGAAATATTGCAATGGCACCGGAGTAGATCGATCCGCCAAGGAACTGGTTACTCATGATCTTGCAGGTATCCGTTAGACTCCCACAACCTCCAAGAGTTATGTGTGGCAAAGAAGATGTGGTAGATGTATTGTTATCCTTGAATTCGCAATAATAGATCTTTGGAGTATTCGTAATATTTCCCCCACCGGCAATTGCTCCACGCCTGTTATTAATGAACTTACAATAAGTGATGGTTGGATTAGCCCGAAAGAGCGACAAGGCTGAACTACCGAATGTAGTACTGCTGCCATTATTATTGAATTGAAATACGCAGCTATCTATGATCGGGCTGGAGTCAGTCAGTTTGAAGGACACGGCGTACTCAAAGGTAAGCTTACGGATAACGGAAGCATTACTAAACACGAGGTTTACACCATTGTAGGCATTCGCAGTATTCTGTGCCGTAAAAATTACACCGGTAGGTGGATTGATGATGAGGACCCCGTTGATGGTAAGCGTTTTGGTGGTTCCAAATTTAACGATCGCATTCGTACCTATGAATAATGTATCGGTAGTGCTGATGATAATATCTGCATTTACCTGGTACGAATCTCCGGCATATGTTACTTCACCACCGGATAGACTCACCAGGTTATCCAGTGTAAGTTTTTGACTGGTGCCTGGTGAAGTATAGGCCAGGACTTTTGCTATGGAAACTGAGAAAAGAAAAATTAGCAGGTAAAGTTTTGATCTCATGTGATTGATTGAAGGTTAGAAGAGAGACAAAGATATGAGTTCAGGCTTTTCGTTGTAAAAAATAAAAAGTTCGCCGGACAGCGAACTTCGAGAATAAATCAGAAATGATTGACTTAATAATAGATCGAGCACAATTCTTCATTTGCTTTCTCTGCAGCTTCTATTTTTTCAAATGAAGAAAGAATATCCGCCTTCTCTTTCCGTACCACCAGGGTATGCTCATAATGAGCTGCCGGCTTACCATCTTTGGTCCGGATGGTCCAGCCATCATCATCATGATATACTTCCTTACGACCAAGGTTGATCATGGGTTCGATAGCGATGACCATGCTCTCTTTTAGTTTGGCTCCGGAACCTCTCCTTCCATAGTTCGGCACCTGCGGATCTTCATGCAGTTCCCTTCCAAGGCCATGGCCTACTAACTCACGCACCACACCATATCCATGCTGCTTCTCTGTATATTCCTGTACCGCGAAACCAATGTCGCCGGTACGGTTACCGGCAACTGCTTTCTCAATGCCTTTGTAGAGCGATTCCTTCGTAACACGAAGTAATTGTTGCACCGGCTCAGGGATGTTTCCTACCGCAAAGGTATATGCGCTGTCGCCATGGAAACCATTTTTGAAAACACCCACATCAAGGGTAATTATATCACCGCTTTTTAGTTCATGCGTGTTTGGAAAACCGTGCACCACAGCATCATTTACAGAAATACACGCAGAAAATGGAAATCCATTATATCCTTTGAATGAAGGAATGCCTCCATTATCTCTTATGAATTCCTCGATCCTCGAATCGATCTGTAAGGTAGTGATGCCTGGTTTGATCATTGCTGCTGCCACCGATATGGCTTCGCCAACCAGCAGGGCGCTGTGCCGCATGATCTCGATTTCTTCCGCTGTTTTAAAATTCGCCATTTTCCTTTTCTTATTTTATAACCTCTGCCTTTCTCTACCCACTTTTAAACTTCGTGTTATGTACTCTTTGTGATTATTTTCCTGTGTATTTAAAAAACCCCAGCTTGGATGGCCAGGGTTTTAATATTTTAAATTCGGAATTCTTCAATTTTACTGCTGTATACCGGAAGCGACTGTCTGCCTTCCCTGTATCCTGCCACCGCTCATCAAACCATCGTACTGGCGCATGAGCAACTGTGTTTCGATCTGTTGCAAGGTATCCAGAACCACACCTACCATGATCAGTAATGATGTACCGCCAAAGAACGTAGAGAAGCCCTGGGTAACACCCATTCTCTCTGCGATACCCGGAAGGATACCTACTACTGCGAGCAACATAGCGCCTGGTAAAGTGATACGGTCCATGATCATACCAATATAATCTGCCGTTGGTTGTCCTGGCTTAACTCCGGGGATAAACCCGTTGCTACGCTTGAGGTCATCTGCCATCTGCTTTGGATTAAAGATCAGTGCCGTATATAAGAAAGTAAAACCAATAACCATTACGGAGTACACCACCATATACACAAAATTGCTGTGGTTGGTGAAGTATTGTGTCCATCCTGCATCACCGGTTTGGAAACCAGCGAAGATGGTAGGAAGGAACATGATAGCCTGGGCAAAGATGATCGGCATTACCCCGGCAGCATTCACTTTCAGGGGAAGGAACTGGCGTGCACCGCCGAACTGCCTGTTGCCTACGATCTGCTTGGCATAGTTTACCGGGATCTTGCGAACGCCCTGGATGAGCACGATCAATCCCATGATGATCGCTATGAGTATCGCGATCTCCACGAGGAAGATGAGAAGTCCGCCACCACCGCGGGTTTGCTTGGCATAGAATTCCTGCATGAAAGATTGCGGGAGACGTGCAAGGATACCCACCATAATGATGATAGAAGTACCGTTGCCCAAACCCTTGTCGGTGATCTTTTCACCCAGCCACATTACGAAGAGGGTGCCTACAGTTAAGATAACAATGGTAGATAGCCAGAAATAACCACCGTAGTTAGCGAGCATTGCTCCCTGGTTGGATGTTTTCAGGAAGCCAATATAAGCGGCAGCCTGGAAAACGGTAACGATAACGGTGAGATATCTTGTCCACTGGTTGATCTTCTTTCTTCCGCTTTCTCCTTCCTTCTGGATCTTGGAGATCTGCGGAACGAGAATGGTCATAAGCTGCATGAAGATGGAGGCAGAGATGTATGGCATGATACCTAAAGCAAAAATGGAAGCTTTCGAGAAAGCACCACCTACGAAAGCATCAAGCAAACCGAGCATACCGCTCTTTGTGCTCTGGTCTAATGCGCCAAGCTGGTTTGGATCAATACCGGGAAGTACGATGTGTGAACCTAAACGGTACACGAGTATCAGTACGAGTGTAGTTAATATCTTTGATTTGAGCTCTTCAATGCTCCAGATATTCTTAAGTGTTTTGATAAATTTCTTCACAGAATTACGTCGATTTAAATATTCCCGGAAACCTACAAGCCCCCGATTCCTTCCCGGAAGGGGGGCAAAGGTAAAATTATTTTACCACTTCTACAGATCCGCCAGCACTTTCAATAGCCGACTTGGCTTTTTCGCTGATCGCATTCACTTTGAAAGGAATGGATGCTTTAAGCTCACCATTACCGAGGATCTTCACCCTGTCGGTCTGGCTGATAAGGCCATTGATATAAAGATTTTCGAGACTGAATTCTTTGATACCGTATTTTTCAACCAGTGTATCGATCTGACCCAGGTTGAAAACTTTGTACTCAATACGGTTGATATTTTTGAAACCGCGCTTAGGAATACGGCGCTGGATCGGCATCTGGCCACCTTCATGTGCCATTTTGCTCTTATAACCGGTACGGGATTGTCCACCCTTGTTACCTTTCGTTGAAGTTCCACCTTTACCGGAAGCTTCACCACGTCCAATTCTTTTTTCTTTCTTCGTTGAGCCCTGTGCAGGCCTTAAGTTGTGTAATTGCATTGTACTTATTTTAAACTTGACGCCCCGAGTACTAGCCGGGGCTCGCTGTAAACGTTAATAACGTTTGTGTCGCTTGTTCGTTTGTTTCGTTTCAGCCGTGATGAACTAATAAACGAAACAAAGGTCTCAAACGATACAAACGTTCTTTAGATATTTTCAACCTTAACGAGATGCTCCACTTTCTTCACCATTCCGATGATCTGAGGAGTTGCTTCAACTTCTTTTGTTGCATTCAGTTTGTTCAAACCCAATGCCTGCAAAGTAAGCTTCTGGCGCTCTGAACGGTCGATGCCGCTTTTTACCTGTGTGATTTTGATCTTTGCCATTGTAATATTTTTGAAGGCAGACGCCGTCTGCCCTTACGTTACCCGTTGAAAACTTTTTTAAGAGAAATGTTTCTTGTTCTCGCAACAGAAATTGGTTCGCGGAGTTCAGAAAGCGCTTTCACTGTTGCTTTAACCACGTTGTGCGGGTTAGCAGAACCAAGCGACTTCGCAAGAATATCCGTGATACCAGCACTTTCCAGAACAGCACGCATGCTGCCTCCGGCGATTACACCAGTACCATGAGCAGCTGGCTTGATCATCACTTTAGCCGCACCTTCTTTAGAAAGTTGTTCGTGAGGAATAGTGCCGTGCATGATAGGAACTTTGATGAGATTCTTCTTCGCATCTTCAATTCCTTTCACGATAGCTTCCTGTACTTCCTTCGCTTTCCCAAGACCATGACCAACCACACCGTTTTCATTTCCTACTACCACTAAAGCGGAGAAGCTGAAAGCACGTCCACCCTTTGTAGTTTTCACTACGCGGTTGATAGAAACTACTTTCTCTTTCAGTTCCAGGTCACCACCTTTAACTCTGTTTGTGTTCGTCGTATTTGACATGTATCAATTATTAAATAAAATGCTTAATTAAAATTCCAGTCCGCCTTCGCGTGCTCCGTCAGCTACTGCTTTCACACGGCCATGATAGAGATAACCACCACGATCAAAAACTACGGTTTTGATTCCGAGTTCACCGGCTTTGCGTGCGATAGCTGCACCCACCAGTTTGCTCTTCTCTACCTTGTTTCCTTTCTGTGCTGCAATATCCTTTTCTTTTGAAGAAGCTGCTGCGATCGTTGTACCGTTATCGTCGTTGATCAATTGCGCATAGATATCCGTATTGCTCCTGAAGATGCTCAGTCTTGGCTTTACACCAACACCGCTGATCTTCTTACGGATGCGATACCTGATCTTTTGTCTTGCGTTACTTTTGTTGTTCATGTTCTTATCTTTTAATCCTGATGCTGCCAGGATGTTTGATTTACGATTTACGATTTTTGATTTACGATTTCGATTTTCAGATTGATTGATTCGATCTTTATATTTCAGCTTGATTGGATTTTGCTTAATCTAAAATCTCAAAATCCGTTAATCCAATCAATAAATCCAAAAATCGCAATCGTAAATCGTAGATCCAAAATTATTTACCTGCTGATTTACCAGCTTTTCTCCTCAGTACCTCACCTTCAAACTTCACACCCTTTCCTTTGTACGGTTCAGGCTTCCTCAAGCTGCGGATCTTTGCAGATACAGCACCGAGTAATTGTTTATCGTTGCTTTCCAAAGTGATCTTCGGGTTCTGACCTTTTAACTGTTCTGTAGAAACTTTGAGTTCTTTGGGGATCTCAAAAATGATATTATGAGAATAACCTAATGAAAGATCAAGCAGGTTACCTGTGTTTGATGCTTTATAACCCACACCCACAAGTTCCAATACTTTCTTGTAACCATTTCCAACACCTTCCACCATGTTCCAAACCAGTGAACGGTAAAGTCCGTGCATTTGTTTGTGGCGGATCTGGTCTGTTGGACGAACCAGTTCAACCTGGCCATCTTTTACTTCAACCTTAATATCACGATCTACCGCCTGGCTAAGTTCTCCTTTAGGGCCTTTCACGGTTACCACGTTGTCTTTTCCTACTGTAACTGTAACTCCTGAAGGGATCGTTACCGGTTTGTTTCCTATTCTGGACATAGTCGCTTTAGTTTTTATTGTTACTGTTGAAGGTGTTCAGTCACGACTTAGACTTATGCTTACTCCGCAGCTGCGGATCTCTTCAACAAAAATGAATCAGTTGATACCTGTGTTCTTCCTAGTAGATAGAGCACAATACTTCGCCACCCACGTTCTGGGCTTTTGCTTCTTTATCGGTCATCACACCTTTTGATGTAGACACGATAGCAACACCCAAACCATTTTTGATGCGCTTGAAATCTTCAGGCTTTGCATACGTACGCAGACCCGGGCGGCTGATGCGCTCGAGACTGTGAATTGCAGGCTGCTTCGTTGCCGGATCATATTTCAACGCGATCTTGATAACGCCCTGTTTGTTATCATCCTCAAATTTGTATTTCAGGATATAACCTTTGTCGTACAGGATCTCAGTCAAACGCTTCTTCAGGTTGCTTGCAGGGATCTCCACGATCCTGTGGTTCGCCATCTGTGCGTTACGAATTCTTGTTAAATAATCTGCTATCGGATCAGTAACCATAATATTGAGTTGGTTTCTTTGTGTTAATGTGTTATTTACGATCTACGATTTTGGATTTACGATTGCGATTTAATGATTTGATTGATTAATGTGATTTGCTTATTGTTTGATTGGTCGAAAAAAAATCGTAAATCTTAAATTCCTCAATCCAATCAAAAAATCAACAAACCGAAATCGTAAATCCCAAAACGTAAACTGATTTACCAGCTAGCCTTCTTCACTCCTGGTATCTTGCCCTGCAGTGCCATATCACGGAACATCACCCTGCTCAAACCGAAATGCCTCATGTATCCGCGTGGACGGCCGCTAAGCTGACAACGGTTCTTTAAACGAACCGGAGAAGCGTTCTTTGGTAACAGGTCAAGCGCTGTATAGTCGCCTGCTGCTTTAAGAGCTGCTCTTTTTTCAGCATATTGCGCAACCATTTTAGCGCGCTTCCTTTGCCTGGCTTTAACTGATTCTTTTGCCATGTTTTACTTTATAATTTAAAAAGCTTGTTACTTCTTAATGTTTTTAAATGGTAAACCCAATTCTTTCAGCAGTTCAAACGCTTCTTCGTTGGTGTTTGCTGTGGTAACGAAAGTGATATCAAGACCGGTGATCTTATTCACTTTATCAATATCAATTTCCGGGAAGATGATCTGCTCAGTAACGCCCAGTGTGTAGTTACCACGACCGTCGAATGATTTGTCATTGATCCCTTTGAAATCACGTACGCGCGGAAGCGATACGGATACCAGGCGATCCAGGAATTCGTACATGTTCACCCCACGGAGTGTAACGCGTGCACCGATCGGCATGTCCTTACGCAACTTAAAGTTAGAGATGTCTTTCTTTGAAGTTGTTGGAACAGCTTTCTGACCGGTAACCATGGTTAATTCGTCTACAGCGATATCCACCAGTTTCTTATCTGCTACCGCGCCATTAACGCCGCGGTTCAAACAGATCTTTGTAAGCCTTGGAGCCTGCATCACTGTTTTATAAGAAAACTTCTTCATCAGTGCAGGTACAACTTCTTTCTTGTACTTTTCTGCAAGTCTCGGTTTGTATGTTTCTGTTGCCATGTTATTTATTTTTCCCCGTAATACATTAGCGTATCACGGCACGGAATTACTTAATTGTTTCGCCTGAGTTCTTCGCAACCCTTACGAGTTTGCCTTCAACCCTGGTGCGTTTGATCTTTGTTGGAGCAGCCGCTTTAACATCCCAAAGCATTACATTGGAAATAGCGATCGGCGCTTCTTTTTTAACGATACCACCTTTGGTATTCTGAGCAGTTGGTTTTGTGTGCTTGGTGATGATGTTCACACCTTCAACCAGGACGCGCTGCTTTTCAGGGATCACTTCCAGTACTTTACGTACTTTCTTCAGGTCCTTATCATCACCAGTGATTACCACTACTGAATCGCCTTTCTTTATGCTGAACTTTGGTTTAAATCTTGTCTTCATGATGACAATTATTTGTCTTTGTTTCTACGTTATTTTATTGTCCCGCTTTAAGGGATCGCCCTGTTTTTCGGGCGGCAAAGATACGATTATAATACTTCAGGGGCAAGGGAAATGATCTTCATATACCCTTTATCCCTTAACTCCCTGGCTACCGGCCCAAAGATGCGCGTACCCCTTGGTTCGTCGGCATTGTTAAGCAATACCACGGCATTGTCGTCAAAACGGATATAGGATCCGTCTTTACGGCGAAGCTTATTCTTGGTTCTAACGATAACGGCTTTGCTCACCGTACCTTTTTTGATACCACCTGCAGGTAATGCATCTTTCACAGTTACCACGATCTTATCACCGATGTGAGCATAATCCTGGCCTGAGTTACCCAAAACGCGGATACACAAAACTTCTTTGGCACCACTGTTATCAGCTACATTGAGCCTGCTTTCTTGCTGAATCATTTTTCTTAGATTTATTAAATCGGGGTACGCTTTGGCGCACCAATAATTATTTTACTTTCTCAACAACCTCAACGAGCCTCCAGCGCTTGGTTTTGCTCATTGGCCTGGTCTCCATGATCTTTACAACATCACCGATGCTGCACTCATTCTTTTCATCATGAGCATGGAAGCCGGTCGTTTTCTTTACGAACTTTCCGTAGATAGGGTGTTTTACTTTCCTTTCTACTTTTACAGTGATGGTCTTATCCATTTTGTTGCTGGACACCACACCGGTCCTTGTCTTTCTTAAATTTCTTTCAGCCATTTTGTTATGTTTTAAGCTTTAGCAGTTGCTGTTTGCTTATTCTTTAATTCTGTTTTCAAACGTGCAATATCTTTCCGGAGTGAACGGATGTTCATCGGGTTTTCAATTGGCGTTACGGCATGAGCAAAAGTGAGTTTCTTCAAACGCAGTTCATCTTCAGTGATACGGGCAGTAAGCTCCGTTTCGTTCATCTCTTTTACGCTCCTTATAAAATCGATTCTCTTTGACATTGTTATTATTTTTGATGTCATCCGCCGCAGCGGACAGACCTTCCGTTTCAAATAGTTTACGCGGCGCTGTAATCCCTTCTTACTACGAATTTTGTAGCAATAGGTAATTTCTGTGCTGCCAGTTCGAAAGCTTCTTTAGCCACCTGCAGAGGTACTCCGTCAGCTTCGAATAAGATCCTTCCTGGCTGAACAACTGCTGCCCAATATTCAGGGTTACCCTTACCCTTACCCATCCTTACCTCGGCTGGCTTTTTGGTAATTGGCTTATCAGGGAAAATGCGGATCCAAACGTTTCCTTCCCTTTTCATATGACGGGTCATAGCCTGACGGGCAGATTCGATCTGGCGGTTAGTTAACCAAACAGAATCCAATGCTTTTAAACCGAAGGTGCCAAAGGAAATGGTTGTTCCCCTTTTAGCATCGCCTTTCATGCGGCCTTTCTGCATTTTCCTGTGCTTCGATCTTTTTGGCTGTAACATTATCTTTAATGTTTGTTGTGTGTTAAAACTGAATTCAAATGTTCAAAAGTTCAACAGTTCAAAAGTTGAACCCGTAGGGTCAGCCGACAGGCTGACATCCTCTTATCTCCGGCCTCCGCCGCCTCCACGGTTACCACCGCCTTGTCCGCCCCTGCGGTCACCACCACGGTCTCCACCACCTCTGCGATCACCACCGCGGTCGCCGTAGCCACCCCTGCGGTCATCACCACCACGCTGCTCTGCACCTTCTTTACCACCACCTGCGATGATGTTTGGATTCAGGTCGCGCTTGGAAAGCACTTCCCCTTTACAGATCCATACTTTGATACCGATCTTACCATAAACAGTAAGAGCAAATACGTTTGCGTAATCGATGTCCATACGAAGCGTGTGAAGTGGAGTACGTCCCTGCTTGATCTCTTCGCTACGTGCGATCTCTGCACCACCCAAACGGCCACCTACTTTCACCTTGATACCTTCAGCTCCCATCCTAAGGGCAGAAGCGATAGACATCTTGATAGCTCTTTTATAATTGATACGGTTCTCGATCTGCTTGGCGATAGTGTCTGCAACAATGTTTGCATCCAGTTCAGGCCTGCGGATCTCGAGGATGTTGATCTGTACATCATCCTTCCCGGTTAATTTCTTCAATTCTTCCTTGATGCGGTCAACTTCTCCACCACCTTTACCAATGATGATACCTGGCTTAGAGGTATGGATAGTTACGATAAGCTTATTCAGCGTGCGCTCAATAACGATCTTAGCGATACCACCCTTGTTGATACGAGCATTGAGGTAAGTCCTGATCTTGTTGTCCTCGATCAGCTTATTACCAAAATCTTTCTGGTTTGCGTACCAGTTGCTTTCCCAACCACGGATGATCCCTAACCTGGCACCAATTGGATTTGTTTTCTGACCCATATTCGGTTTTTAGTTGTTCGTTTTTAGTTATTTAGTCGCTTCCGCTTTTGGAGTGGCAACTGCTTTTTTGGTTTTGCTTAAACGCGCTTCTTTGTTCAGTTCTTTCTGTGTTGGTGCCTGTACTCCTTTTGCATCCACCACGATCGTAACGTGGTTGCTGCGCTTACGTACACGGTATCCACGACCCTGTGGAGCCGGGCGCATACGCTTGATCACGCGGCCACAGTCAACCATGATAGTTTTCACTACCAGGTTGGCATCTTCAACTTTCGCATCAGCATTCTTCTGCTCCCAGTTGTTGATCGCGCTCTTCAAAAGTTTGTACATAGGAACAGCAGGAT